>ERZ1034626.1975-NODE-1975-length-12737-cov-13.798218_pt1 | contig 12737 bp, 10 predicted proteins | sample MGYA00520652_ERZ1034626 | MGnify/ENA primary metagenome ERZ1034626 (study PRJEB33766, sample SAMN09781765) | gut metagenome | biome: gut microbiome | host: Homo sapiens | place: Madagascar | study: EMG produced TPA metagenomics assembly of the PRJNA485056 data... | reverse complement strand
TTTTGGAGCTACTGACCTGATTCGAACAGGCGACCTGCTCATTACGAGTGAGCTGCTCTACCAGCTGAGCCACAGTAGCAGATAAAATTTTCTTGCATGTTCTGCAACGAGAAATATTCTATCATACTTCCTGTGCGCTGTCAAGATTTGATTTTGCGGCAGAACAGGTGCAAATAGTCTGTGACGCAAAAATATAACTGCCCTCCGAGAAAAACTCGAAGAGCAGCCTTGCACACAAGAATAATCAGTTGAACAGCTTACGGCCGATCCAGATGCAGATGCAGGCACCCACAACGGAAACGAGGATCTCACCCACGATGCCGGTAGCGCTCAGACCGATCAGGCCGAACACGATGCTGCCTACAAAACCGCCCAGAATGCCCAGCACGATATTGCGCACGGTGGAAGTTTCGCTGCCCATAATGCGGCCGGCGATGTAACCAGCCAGAGCGCCGATCAGCAGACTGAAAATAAAACCAAACATAATACTCTACCTCCTGAATTTTAAAGCTCTGCGCTCTGCCCGGCGGTTTCCCGGGCAAAGCGGCAAATATCCTTCAAACAACATTTTTCGCATTCTGGTTTGCGCGCATTGCACACTGCCCGACCATGCATCACAAAGCGGTGGCACAGGTCGCTGCCTTCTTCCGGAGGAACGATCTTCCACAGGGCCATTTCCACCTTCTGCGGTTCCTTGATGCCGTCCACAAGGCCGATCTTGTTGCACAGCCGGATGCAGTGGGTGTCTGTTACGATAGCAGGCTTGCCAAACACATCGCCCATGATAAGGTTTGCGCTCTTGCGGCCTACGCCGGGCAGGGCGAGCAGCTCTTCAAAGGTGGTGGGCACCTGACAACCGTATTTATCGCGCAGCACCCGCATACAGGCGGAGATATCCCGCGCTTTGGAGTGTCCCAACCCGCAGGGCTTGACGATGGCTTCAATGTCTTCGGGTTCCGCAGCAGCCAGCGCAGCAACATTGGGATATCTGGCAAACAGGTCTTCCACCACAATGTTCACGCGGGCATCGGTGCACTGGGCTGCCAGACGCACGCTGACCAGAAGCTGCCAGGCGTGGTCATAATCCAATGTACAGCCGGCATCTGGGTATTCTTTTTTTAACCGGTCGATCACTTCCAGCGCCAGCGCCTTTTTTGCAGTAAGGTCTTCTGGTGCTTTTTTACGAACAGGCATTTCATCCACTCCCATCGACAAAAGCTGATACGATAATACCATGTTTTGCGTTTTTTGTAAACTGCGGGCAAAAATTATCTGAGAATGATTTTCAGATAAAACCTTGCTCTTACTGCCAAAATGCGATATACTATAGAAAAATGCTGGGGGAATCGCACCTCGGTACGGGAGGAGGAAAACACGATGAACGAACCACTGGCACAGCGTCTGCGGCCCAAAACACTGGCAGATGTCTGCGGTCAGCAGCATCTGCTGGCACCGGGCAGGGTGTTCCGCCGTACCATCGAGAGCGGACGCATCCCGAACATGATCTTCTACGGCCCATCCGGCACCGGAAAAACGACGGTGGCACGTATCATTGCAGAAAATAGCGGTATGACGCTGCATAAGCTCAATGGCACTTCCTGCGGCACCGGGGACATCAAGGCGGTGCTCAAGGATATCGGCACGCTGGCAGGTACGGGCGGCATCCTGCTGTATCTGGACGAGATCCAGTACCTGAACAAAAAACAGCAGCAGAGCCTGCTGGAATGCATTGAGGACGGCTCGGTGACGCTCATTGCATCCACCACCGAAAATCCGTACTTCTACATTTATAATGCGCTGCTGTCCCGCTGCACGGTGTTTGAGTTCAAATCACTTTCGGCAGCGGATGTGGAGCGTGGGGTGCACAATGCACTGAAAAAGCTTTCGGAAGGGGAGAGCACAAAGGTCTGCATGGACGAGGATGCCTGTGCCTACCTTGCCGAGAGCGCAGGCGGCGACCTGCGCAAGGCGCTGGGCTGTCTTGATTTTGCGGTGACGGCAGCTCCCATTGAGGATGGGGAAAAGCACATTACGCTGGAAATGATCCAGCAGGTCACCCGCCGCACTGCCATGCGGTATGACCGGGAGGGCGATGACCACTACGACATCGTGTCAGCCTACCAGAAGTCCATGCGCGGCTCCGACCCGGATGCGGCGCTGCATTATCTGGCCCGTCTGCTGGAAGCAGGAGATCTGCCCTCGGCCTGCCGTCGCCTGATGGTATGTGCCTGCGAGGATGTGGGCCTTGCCTATCCACAGATCATCCCCATTGTGAAGGCGGCAATTGATGCCGCCAACATGGTGGGCCTGCCGGAAGCACGGCTCCCGCTGGCAGATGCCGTCATTCTGGTGGCCACCAGTCCCAAGTCCAACAGTGCCCATGATGCCATCAACGCGGCCATTGCGGATGTGCAGGCGGGCCGTACCGGGCCGATCCCGCGCCAACTGCAGAACAAGCACTACGACGGTGAGGATGCTCTGGTAAAGGGACAGAATTACAAATACGCCCATGATTACGCCCACCACTGGGTGGAGCAGCAATACCTGCCAGATGCCATCAAGGACGTAAAATATTATACCTTTGGCGATAACAAAAATGAGCAGGCGGCCCGTGCCTACTGGGCAAAGATCAAGGGCGAAGAGAACGTCTGAGCCACGCCTTACACCCAAAACCCAAAAACAAAGAAAAAGGAGAACGATATGCGATATTCCAAACAGCGTGAGCTGGTCATGCAGACGGTGCAGAACCTGTGCGACCACCCCACCGCCGAGGAAATTTACGATGAAGCCGTGAAGGAGTGCCCGGGGCTGAGCCTTGGCACCGTATACCGTAACCTGAATAGTCTGGTGGATGCGGGCCGGGTGCGCCGGGTGTCCATTCCAGGCAAGGCTGACCGCTTTGACCACACGCTGCCCTGGCACAGCCATCTGTACTGCACCGTGTGCGGCAGCGTGACCGATGCCGAGGTGGACGAAAAGCAGGTGATGAAACTGGTGAAAAACCAGAAGGGCCATGTGCAGGACTGCGCTGTTGTGCTGATCGGCGTATGCGAGGCCTGCTGCGAGAAGCAGGCGCAGGAAAACGCCCACTGAACCATAAAATTTGCACGGAACCTCTTGCCCGGAGCGTATAAACAGGGTATACTATAGAGAAGGCTCTTTTCAGAAAGTGCAAGTAGATTTTCGCCGCACAGGGCACTTCGGCCCGGCGGAGAAGGATGGTTTGATTGGAATACATTAGTTTTGAACATAATAACATTGCCGCTGAGCTGGTAAAGCAGGCCTATGATACGCCGCCGCTGGCCTTTGTGCACAGCTATGGCTGTCAGCAGAACGTGAACGACGGCGAGCGGATCAAGGGCGTGCTGATGGACATCGGCTATGGCCTGTGCGATAAGCCCGAGGATGCAGACCTGATCCTCTTCAACACCTGCGCCGTGCGTGAGCATGCCGAGCAGCGTGTGTTCGGCAACGTAGGTGCCCTGAAGGGACTCAAGGAAAAAAAGCATGATCTCATCATCGGCCTGTGCGGCTGCATGGCCAACCAGAAGCATGTGGTGGAAAAGCTGCGCCAGAGCTACCCTTATGTGGACCTCGTCTTCGGCGTGGACGGCATCGACACCCTGCCGCAGCTCATTGCCCAGAAGCTGCAAAAGCATAAGCGTGTGCTGATGGAGCCCGCCCAGCGCCCGGTCATCGTGGAGAATATCCCCATCCGGCGTGAGAGCGAGTTCCGCGCATGGCTGCCCATCATGTACGGCTGCGACAACTTCTGCACCTACTGCATCGTGCCTTATGTGCGCGGCCGCGAAAAGAGCCGCAAGCCCGGCGATATCCTTGCCGAGTTCCGCGGTCTTGTGGAGGCAGGCTATAAGGAGATCACATTGCTGGGACAGAACGTCAACAGCTACGGCAAGGGTCTGGAAGAAAAGGTGGACTTTTCTGATCTGCTCAACCTGCTGTGCACGGTGCCCGGCGATTATCACATCCGCTTTATGACCAGCCACCCCAAGGATGCCAGTCACAAGCTGATCGACACCATTGCCGCCCAGCCGAAGCTGTGCAAGCACCTGCACCTGCCGGTGCAGTGCGGCTCCGATGAACTGCTGAAGAAGATGAACCGCCACTACACGGTGGAGCAGTACATGGAGCTGATCGAATACGCCCGCAAAACGGTGCCCGGCATCACCTTTTCCAGTGACATCATCGTTGGCTTCCCCGGCGAGACCGAGGAGGATTTTGTCAAGACGCTGGAACTGGTGCAGAAGGTGGGCTATATGCAGCTGTTCACCTTTATCTATTCCAAGCGCACCGGCACCAAGGCTGCCGAAATGCCGGACCCCACCCCCCGCAAGGAAAAGACCGACCGCATGACCCGCCTGCTCAAGGTGCAGGACGAGATCGCCATGGCGCTGGTCAAGGCGCAGGTTGGTCAGACTGTGAAGGTACTGGTAGAGGGCTTCGGCCGCAATGAGGGCACCCTCTCCGGCCGTCTGGACAACAACCTGACGGTGGAGTTCACGGCAGACGCTTCCCTGATGGGCAGCTATGCCAACGTACATCTCACGGGCGCACGGGCGACTGTGCTGCTGGGTGAGCTTGCCTGAGTGATTCCGGGGCAGTGCCCCTGAACGTATAAATAAGAAGGAGACCATTCAAATGGATTGCATTGATCTTTTCAAGCGCGCAGCCGTTGCGCTGCAGACCGATAGCCGCTACCTCGTTCTGGATCAGACCCGCAAGGCAAACGATAAGGACGAAGAGCTGCAGAACCTGATCGGCGAGTTCAACCTCGCCCGCATGGATCTGAACAATGAGATCGGCAAGAGCGAGCGCAACGATGCCCGCATCGCCGAACTGAACGAAAAGGTGAACAGCCTGTACGGCCAGATCATGGGCAACGAGGGCATGGTGGCTTACAACGAGGCCAAGCGTGACTGCGAGAACCTCGTGAACTATATCGATGCCATCATCAACACTGCCATGAATGGCGGCGACCCCATGACGGTACAGGAGCCTTCTGCTTCCTGCACCGGCAGCTGCTCCACCTGCGGCGGCTGCCACTAAAACCGGCAAAAACAAAACGCGGCTGTGCAAAACAGACCGCGTTTTGTTTGCAAAAGCGGTTACAAGCCGCAAACTTGTGCACAGAACCATAGAACGGGAGAGAGGGTAAACCATGGCAGAGCTGTCGCCCATGATGCAGCAATATCTTGAGATCAAAAAACAACATAAGGACGAAATTCTGTTTTACCGCATCGGCGATTTTTATGAGATGTTCTTTGACGATGCCCTGACGGCATCCAAGGAACTGGACCTGACCCTGACCGGCAAGCAGTGCGGCATGGAAGAGCGGGCACCCATGTGCGGCGTGCCCTTCCACAGCTACGAGGGATATGTGGCGCGGCTGATCGCCAAGGGCTACAAAGTAGCCATCTGTGAGCAGGTGGAAGACCCGGCCAAGGCCAAGGGCCTTGTCAAGCGGGACATCATCCGCGTGGTCACACCCGGCACGGTCATTGAAAGCAGTATGCTGCAGGATGACCGCAATAACTACATTGCCAGTATCTTCCTCAAAGGAAAGAAAGCAGGTTTGTGCTTTGCGGATGTCTCTACCGGTACGGCCCATATCACAGAGCTGAATGCAGACAAGATCGCCCCGGCGGTCATTACGGAGCTGTGCCGCTACCATCCCAGCGAAGTGCTGATGAATCCGGGTCTGCTGGACTGCCGCGAGGTGACGGCGTACATCAAAAAGAATATGACTTGTTCGGTGGAGCTGATCGAAGAGGAGCGCTATGCACCGGGCCTTGTGGCGGCATCGCTGGAAAACCAGTTTGGCCGCGACTGGGCGCAGACCACCGGCATTGCAGCGGACGGTCTTGTACGCTTTGCCATGGCGGCACTGCTGGAATATCTGCACGATACCCAGATCAAGGGCGTGGAACGTCTGAAAACGGTCATAACCTATAATAAGGCCCAGTTCATGCGTCTTTCGCCCGTGACCCGCGCCAATCTGGAGCTGACCGAGACGCTGCGCGGCCGCGAAAAGCGGGGCACGCTGCTCTGGGTGCTGGATAAGACCAGTACATCCATGGGCAAGCGTATGCTGCGCAGCTGGATCGAGCAGCCGCTTATTTCCAGTGCACTCATCAACCACCGCCTGAACGCTGTGGAGAGCCTTGTCAAGCAGACCATGGCCCGCGGCGACCTGACCGAAGAGCTGGGTTACATTGCGGATATGGAACGCCTGATGACCCGCACGGTTTACGGCTCTGCCACACCCAAGGAGATCTATACGCTGGCCCAGACCTGCGACCGGCTGCCCGGCCTGCGCAGGCAGGCTGAGGCCTGCGGCTGCCCGGAGCTTGCTGAACTGGCAGTACAGATCGATCCGTTGGAGGACATCAAGGCCCGTATTTATGCGGCGGTGGACCCGGAAGCGCCCTCTACCCTCAAGGATGGCGGTGTCATTGCCAAAGGCTACCATGCCGAGGTGGACGAGCTGCGCTCCATCCGCGACAATACCAAGGGCGTTCTGGCGCAGCTGGAAGCCCGCCTGCGGCAGGAAACCGGCATCCCCAAGCTGAAGATCGGCTATAACCATGTGTTTGGCTACTTCATCGAGGTAAGCAACTCCTATAAGAGCATGGTGCCGGAGACCTACATCCGCAAGCAGACCCTGACTTCCGGCGAACGCTACATCACGCAGGAACTGAAAGAGCTGGAAAGCAAGATCTTAGGTGCCCACGAACGGCTCATCACGCTGGAGCACCGCCTGTTCAGCGAACTGCTGGAAAGCATCAGCGCTCAGCTGGACCGCATCCAGCGCACGGCAAATGCGGTGGCCCAGCTGGATGTGCTCACGGCGCTGGCGCAGGTGGCAGCGGAAAACAACTACTGCCGTCCCATCGTGGACGACAGTGACGAGCTGACCATCACCGAGGGCCGTCACCCTGTGGTGGAGCAGATGCTGAAAGGCAGCCTGTTTGTACCCAATGATACCACCCTGAACTGCGGTGCAGACCGCTGCCTGATCATCACCGGCCCCAACATGGCAGGTAAATCTACGTACATGCGCCAGAATGCACTGATCGCGCTGATGGCGCAGATCGGCTCCTTTGTACCGGCTTCCAGCTGCCATGTGGGTGTGGTGGATGCCATTTTCACTCGCATCGGTGCGTCGGACGACCTGTCTGCCGGTCAGTCCACCTTTATGGTGGAGATGACCGAGGTGGCGGAGATCCTGAAAAATGCCACCGCCAAAAGCCTTGTGGTGCTGGACGAGATCGGCCGCGGCACTTCCACCTTTGACGGTATGAGCATTGCCCGCGCCGTAGTGGAGCACATTGCAGACCCCGCCAAGGGCCTTGGCTGCAAGACTCTGTTTGCCACCCACTACCACGAGCTGACCGAGCTGGAAGGCGGCGTGGACGGCGTAAAAAACTACAATATTGCAGTAAAAAAACGCGGCGAGGACATCACCTTCCTGCGCCGCATCGTGCGCGGCCCGGCGGATGACAGCTACGGCATCGAGGTGGCAAAGCTGGCAGGCCTGCCCGGCAGTGTGACCCGCCGCGCCCATGAGGTGCTGCGCGCGCTGGAAGCAACTGCACCTAAAAATAAAGTAGAGCAGATGGATTTTGATGCCCTGCAGGAGTATAACTCTCCGGCTGTGCCCAGCGAGATGATGGACAAGCTGGAAGCTCTGGATGTGGAAACACTCACCCCCATTGAGGCTTTGAACTTCCTCTACGAGCTGAAAAAGACCCTGAAGGGCAGCCTGAACAGATGAAACTGCTCTACCTGACCCAGACCATACAAGGAGGGAAAACACCATGGCAGTGATCCATGTTCTGGATAAGCACACAGCCGAGCTGATCGCAGCCGGTGAGGTGGTCGAGCGTCCGGCATCCGTTGTTAAGGAGCTGCTGGAAAACTCCATTGATGCCGGTGCCACGCAGGTGACCGTCAGCATTGAATCCGGCGGCGTCAAGCTGATCGAGATCAGCGATAACGGCACCGGCATCGAGGCAGAATATATCTCCACGGCGTTTATCCGCCACGCCACCAGCAAAATTGAAACACCGGACGATCTGACCAACATCCATACGCTTGGCTTCCGCGGTGAAGCACTGGCATCCATTGCCAGCGTGGCCCGTGTAGAGCTGACCACCCGAACCGAGGTGGACGAGTTTGCCACGGTCTACCGCATTGAGGGCGGGGAAGAGGTCTCCCGTGAGCCGGGTGCCAGAGCTGTGGGCACCACCATCCGGGTAAAGGATCTGTTTTACAACACGCCTGCCCGCATGAAGTTCCTCAAAAAGGACTCCTCCGAGGGCACCTTTGTGTCGGATACAGTTACCCATGTAGCGCTCAGCCACCCGGAAGTCAGCGTCAAGTTCATCCGTGAGGGCAAGCTGCAGTATGTCACGCCCGGCGACGGCCAGCTGCGCGGTGCAGCCTATGCGGTACTGGGCCGGGAGTTCAGCCGGGACCTCATTGAGCTGAAAAATCAGGAGGGCGTGTACCGCATCACCGGTCTGGTCACCCCGCCCAAAAGCTGCCGCGCCAGCCGAAGCATGCAGCATTTTTACATCAATGGCCGCTATGTGCGCAACCGCACCATGATGGCCGGTATGGAGATGGCGTTCAAGGGTACCATGATGCAGGGCAAGTTCCCGGGCGGCATCCTGCTGCTGGAAATGCCGGCCGACCTTGTGGATGTCAATGTGCATCCGGCCAAGATCGAAGCCCGCTTTGCCCGCGAAAATGATGTTTTTGATGTGGTGTATCATGCCGTCAAGCTGGCATTGGCTCAGCCCGGCACCGGTGAACGGCTTTTTACCTTTGAAGCAGACAAAGAAGAAGAAAAAACTGAAAATTCAAAAAAAGACGCTGATATAATCAAAAATGATGTAAAGAATAATAACTTTACAGGGCTTTCTGCGATCATTCGGGGACAAGCGGACCCGGGCGTTCTGCCACAGCAGCACTGGGAACCGGCAAAACCCGCCGCAGCACCGCAGCAGCCTGCCCTGTCTGCTGCAATGCAAATACCGACAGCACCCAGTGTGCCGCGCTGGAAAGGCAGTGCTCAGAACGAGGATATGCTGGATCCGTTCGTGACCCTTCACAGCCCGAAGCTGGAAACGACAAAGGCACCAGAGCCGTTCCGTGCGGCGGCAAGTGAAACACAGCTGGATGTGGAACCGGAATTTGGTGAGACAAAACTGCATTCGCCTCAGGACCATATGGCAGCGTGGAACCCTGCGCAGGAAGCACCAAAGGAAGAACCTGAGAGTGCACCCTGTGTAGAAACAGAACCGGATGCACCGGAAGCGGCAGAACAGGAAACTGTACTGGCCGAGCCGGAGCAGATGAACTTTGATCCGACGGCGGATCAGCCGGAACCGCTGCGCTATGTGGGCGAGGTGTTCAGAACGTATATCCTTGCAGAACGCGGCGACGAGCTGTGCCTGATCGATAAACACGCTGCCCACGAGCGCCAGCTGTACGAAAAACTGGCCGCGAACTACGGCAATGTGCCCAGCCAGATGCTGCTGGAGCCTGCTGCCATCGACCTTGCTGCGGAGGAAAAGCAGGCCCTGCTGGATAACATTCCTCTGCTGGAAAATGCGGGCCTTGAGATCGCGGACTTTGGCGGCAATACCGTGGTGCTGCGCGCGGTGCCCGCAGATGTGGAGCCGCAGAATGCGGAAAGCCTGCTGGTGGAGATCGCAAATAAGCTGCTCAAGGGCGGCCATGATGCGCTGAACGAGCACACCGAGTGGGTGCTGCATTCTATCTCCTGCCGTGCAGCCATCAAGGCGGGGGACAAGTCCTCGCCGCAGGAACTGCTGGCGCTGGCCGAAAAGATCCTTTCCGGCGAGGTGCCGCCGTTCTGCCCGCATGGCCGCCCCTGCGTACTCAAATTGACCCGGAAGGAGCTGGAAAAGCAGTTTGGACGCATCGTATAAACATCCCGTGGTGGCCGTCGTCGGCCCTACCGCAACCGGAAAGACAGCGCTGGGCGTAGAGCTTGCAAAACATTTTTCCGGCGAGGTCATCAGCTGTGATTCCATGCAGATCTATAAAGGTCTGGACATAGGCACGGCAAAGGTGACACCGGAGGAGACCTGCGGTATCCCGCATCACGGCGTGGATATCCTTACGCCGGACAAGGCTTTCAGTGTGGCAGACTTTACCGCCATGGCCGGAAAGCTGGAAGAAGAGATCTCTGCCCGGAAGAAGCTGCCCATCCTTGTGGGCGGCACAGGGCTGTATGTTCAGAGCTTTCTGTATGGGGTGCGCTTTACAGAGGAAAAAGCACCTGCCGGTCTGCGGGAGCAGCTGGCGGCGGAACTGGCTGCAAAAGGCGGTGCTGCCATGTACGAAGAACTGAAGCAGGCCGACCCGGAAGCTGCTGCGGCTATCCACCCGAACAATCAGGTGCGGGTGCTGCGCGCACTCGAACATTATCGTGCCACCGGCAAAAAGCTGAGCGAACAGAAGGCGGAGTCTCTCCCACCGGAGCGGCCCTACCGCAGCCTGATCCTCGGTCTGGATTTCCCAGAGCGCGCGGTACTTTACCGCCGCATTGACCTGCGTGTGGACAAAATGCTGGAAGCGGGCCTTATAAAGGAAGCGGAGCATGTCTGGCAGAACCGGGAAAGCTTCCGCACGGCAGCGCAGGCCATCGGATACAAGGAGTTCTTTCCGTATTTTGAGCAGACGGCTCCATTGGAAGCCTGCACGGAAAAGCTCAAGCAGGCGTCCCGCAACTATGCCAAGCGCCAGCTGACCTGGTTCCGCCATATGGACGGTGTGGTCTGGCTGGATGCCGGTGCACCGGATGCAGTGCAGACTGCCATCCGCAAAACGAGCGAATTTTTAGCGAAAGGATGATCGATATGCCGGATGAGACCCAGAAGGAACGCCATGCGCCGCATGTGCTTACCACTCTGGCAGGCGTGCTGATCGCGTTTCTGCTGCTGGCAGCAATTTATGTGGTGTATCAGGCCGCACATATCCTGTTCCCGCAGAATGTTTATGAGACTGCGCTGCCTGCGGTCATTTCGGATACGGTGGAAGCCGACGGAGTTCTGCTGTTCGACGAAAGCTATGTGGCAGGCAGCGGAAACCTTGGATATCTTGCTGCCGACGGCGAGCGCGTTTCAGCGGGCACCGCAGTGGCAGAGGTGTACAGCAACGCTTCGCAGGCTTCGCTGCGCCTGCAGCTGAACCAGCTGAATGATCAGATCGACCTGCTGCAGAAATCGCAGAACACTTCTGCGCTGCAGCTGGATACCCTTTTAAAAGAACGTTCTTCTGCGCTGTATGACCTGCTGGATACGCTGGACGACAGCGATTATGAAGCGGTGGATGATGATGCCAATGCCTACCTGCTGGCCCAGAACAAGCTCTGGGTGGTAACGGGCGAAGCTGCAAACTTTACCGATCAGATCACTGCGCTGGTCCAGCAGTCCCAGAGCGTGCAGGCGCAGCTGGGCAGCCCGGCGCAGATCACTGCACCGCAGACCGGCTATTTTGTGCGCTCTTCCAGCAGCGGACGGCTCAATGCCAGTGCCGATGATATCCTTGCACTGAACGCACAGGAGCTGCAGGGCTATCTGCAGTCCGACCCAGTGCTGGCACTGGACGGCTGCGCCGGTAAGATCGTGGCAGGGTTCACATGGCGCTATGTGGGCGTGTGCACTGCAAAGCAGGGCGAAAAGCTGCTGGGTCAGAACGGCAAGCCGCTGAGCACAGCGGTGGAGATCAGCTTCCCGGGTCAGGTGGAGAACAGCCTCAAGGCCACCGTCACCGAGGTGGAGATCGATCAGGACAGCGGCCTTGCCCGCTTTGTGCTTGCCTGCAACTCCATCAACGGCGATGTGCTTTGCCTGAACCGGGCTGCAGCACGCATCTCGGTAGGAGAGCGCAGCGGCCTGCGGGTGCCTGCTGCGGCTGTGCACTATTTGAAAGAGGATGGCACCGAGGCACAAACGCAGGGCGAAAACTACATTCCCGGTGTGTACGTGAAACTTGGCAACATTGCCCGCTTCTGCCGGATTGACCCGGTGGACGCAGACCATCCCCTCATCACGGACGGCGATTACATCCTTGTTCTGCCCGAAGGGACCGAGGGCTCGGTCAGCAAGGTGAGGCTTTATGACGAAATAATCGTTTCCGGACAAAATTTGTATGATGGAAAGCTTTTGTAGTTATTGACATCTGAGGCAAAAAATCCGATAATAGATAAAGCTATTATTTGCATCTTTTTGCAAAGAACGCCAGGCAGCGCCATGCTGCCCGAATGAAAGGAGCAGATTGTATGTCTTTGCTTGACAGCATTAAGAAAGGTCTGTTTGACCAGGAAGACGATTACGAGGATCAGTACATTGACGATGGCCCCCAGATGGTAAACAATAACAATGGCATCGGCCTTGGTGCTGACGACGAAAATGAAGAGCCTGTTGAGGGTGCCAAGAAGAACGGCAAGGTGGTCAACATCAATGCCACCACTCAGCTCAAGGTCGTTCTGGTCAAGCCTGAGCGTTTTGAGGATGCCAGTACCATTGCTGACCACCTGAACAACAAGCGCACCGTGGTGCTCAACCTGGAGTCCACCAACAAGGAAGTGTCCCGCCGTCTGGTGGACTTCCTGTCCGGTGTTGCATATGCAAACAATGGCCAGATCAAGCGCGTGGCCAACAGCACCTTCATCATCACTC
>ERZ1034626.1967-NODE-1967-length-12774-cov-10.706423_pt1 | contig 12774 bp, 9 predicted proteins | sample MGYA00520652_ERZ1034626 | MGnify/ENA primary metagenome ERZ1034626 (study PRJEB33766, sample SAMN09781765) | gut metagenome | biome: gut microbiome | host: Homo sapiens | place: Madagascar | study: EMG produced TPA metagenomics assembly of the PRJNA485056 data... | reverse complement strand
GCCGGTGAAAAACTGGACGGCAAGACCCCCGAAGAGGTCTTTTTGCAGGACTTCAAGGTGTTCATGTGCGGCGATATCCGCTTTGGCGTGGCGCAGGGCAGCTACATGACCCGCAAAAACCTGCAGGCCGCCCAGGCGCTGCTCCAGCCCTATCTGGAGGAGGCCCGCAACAAGCAGAACGTGGAGGACCTCTACATGCTGCTGACCGATGTGCCCAAGGAGGAGAGCGTGGTCATCTGCACCGGCCGCTACGCCGCCGAGGTGCTGAGCAACGGCTTTGAGAGCCAGCCCGCCGCCGACGGCAGCTGGACGCTGCCCGGCGTGGTCAGCCGCAAAAAGCAGTTCATCCCCGCCATGATGAGCGCCTATCAGGAGCTGTAACCCCCGATACAAAACACGAAGCCCCCGGAACCCTGCATGTTCCGGGGGCTGTTGTGTTTTGTAAGGGAGCGTCAGGCTGCGACTTTTAAGGGAGAGTTATCAGTCCAGATGGTGCCATCCAAAAGCTTTGTTACGGCCAGTGTGCCGTTCACGCTGACCCGCGCGGGGTCCAGCGCGTAGAAATCGCTCTCCCGCAGGTTTTCGGGGTCTGCCGTGGGGGAGATGCCCACCACGCACACCCAGTGTCCGTAGGTGCTGCTGGTGGCGATGTGGGGGTAATTGACCTCTTTCCAGCCGGAGCCGGAGAGGTGGTATTCATAGCTTGTCACGCGGTTGGTGTGCTTGGACACGCCGCTGACGGCGGTATTTTTCAGATGTACAATGACGGGCCGCCCGGCCTGCAGCTCTTCATACAGGCGGGAAAGGCAGTCGGAAAGGGAGCCGCTGTAAGCGTAGTACCCGGCGGCAGACCATACCGCGCCGTTCGACCACATCCCGCTGCCCGAGCAGGGCTTGCCATCCAGAATGGTGCGGGCGTAGCGCAGGGCGTACCAGCTGCACCGGCCCGAGGTCTGGTTGCCGATGGAGACGATCTGCTGGCTGTCGAAGGACAGCAGCGTGATGCCGTTCACATCCTGCAATTGTGCCGCCGCAGCCTTTGGCGCGGCCAGAAAGCTCAGGCACAGCAGAACTGCTGCCATGAAAACGCGCACCGGAGCGCGCAGGGAACCATGCTGCATGGGGCAAACTCCTTTTCCTTGTTCAGGAACGGCACCCGGCGGTTCCCATTGCTTTAAGTTTAGCACCAAATCGTGGTAGAATTGTGTAAACGCCGGAAATATTTTCCGGTTTTTGCCCCGGGCGCGGCAAAGGATCTTTGCGAAGATTCGTTCTGGAAAAAATAACAAAAGCAGGAGAAAATGTTTGGTGAAGCTGGCAATTGACAAAAGCGACAGTCGTTGGATAAAATAAAGCTGGAAGGGGTCCTGTTTCAAAATGGAAAGGCACCCTGCGTATTATGAAAAACACAACAAAACGACTGGAGGTCCCGACATGAAAATGCTGAAAAAACTGGCCGCTTTGATTCTGGCGGCGACCATGGTACTTGTTCTGTTCACCGCCTGCGGCGGCGATGGCGGCAGCACCGGCACCAGAGAACCGGAAAAAGAAAAAGCCGCGTTCGAGTCCATCGCTAAGGATAATCGCATGGCCGCCACTGCAAAGGTCAATGATCCGCAGCTGCAGGCGGTGGCTGAGAAGCACCTGAACGAAGATCTGCAGGCACAGATCGATTTCTTTGGCGCAAAGTTCTTTGGCAAAGTTCACGTGGATGGCAAAGAGGAAGAGTATCTGACCATTACCGTGACGACAAGATACGATTACGGGTCTTTCTTGACGAAAATCCTGAAGGCAGTTGAGAGTGAGATCAATAGAGAGGTCGGCACCAACGTCAAAGTGGATGGCAATGGCAGCTGGACTAAGCTGGGTGTCGTGGTCAAGAGCGACAATAGCCATAGCTACATGGCAGTGGCATTCCAGATCAAAAACCCCAAGAAGTAAATTAAATCAGTTTTTACCCCCGGAGCGTGGCTGAAAGGCCGCCCTCCGGGGCTTTTTTATTTGCACAAAAAAGAAATGAAAATTTTGGCTAGTCTGTGAATTGACATGGGGGGGGGGGTAAAGAGTAAAATAAATTTAGGTACACTGTATGATTTGGGGTTATACAGGGATCAGAATTTTATTATGGAGGAAATTGTTTTATGAAAAAAATGAAACGTCTTGTTGCAATCCTGCTGGCCAGCGTAATGGCTCTGGTGATGCTGACCGCTTGCGGCGAGGAGGCACCGCAGTCTTTGGGCCAGCGTGCAGAAAACCTGATGATCGAAAGCTTCAATAAGGCTTACGATACTACCTATCAGAATGACGCAGACCTGAAGAATAAAGTTGGTGCAATGCTGAACCAGATCGACGAGAACGGTGAAATCGATATCGCTTCTCTGAACAAGTCTAAGATTTATGGCCTGCCTTGCGATGTTGTTGATAACAAGGATGGCACTGGTACCTTCACTGTGTATGTCATTGCTCAGGGTATCAATGCTGACAAGACCAAGTATAAGGCCATCGAAGTGACTGAGGAGCTGTTGAGCAAGGCGAATGCAAACAACGCGGATAAGATTTCCTCTCAGAAGCCGGAAGCTGTCGGCGCTGCAAGCATCGTGAAGAATGGCAAAACCTATGTTGGCGTTGCATACAGAATGACCGTAAAGGCGAACTTTAACGCCTGATCGTAACGATTAGGACACAAGCAGAATTTTCTTGAGCATACCCCGGAGCGCGGAACCCCTGCCGCCCTCCGGGGCTTTTTGTATTTGTGGCAAAATCCTTCTGAATGTGGTACAATAAAAGATAGATTTTGTCGAAAGAAAGGAACCTTTGGATGCAGCTGTTTGAACTGGTCAGCCCGCGGCTGTTCCGCCCGCTGGCGGGGCCCAACCGGGCGTTTTATGCGGAGCTGCTGCTCCTGCTCTGGGAGGAATGCCGCCATACGGCGGATTACAGCATCTCCCGGGCCGAGGCGGTGAGCCGTGCCGAAGATTATTTTGCCGCGCTGGCAAAGCCGCTGGCGCTGGACGCCGACGGTGCGGGCGATGAGGAGGAGCAGCCCACCCGCGACCCTCACACCCTTGCGCTGGGCTTTCTGCTCCGCCTGCGCCGCACCGGCTGGCTGGAAGAGCAGCCCGGCAGCTATGAGGAGGAGCCTGCCCTTGCCTTTGTGCCCGAAGTGGCCCCCCTGCTGGAAGCGCTGGAAGAGATCCTGAACCCGCGCGTTGTCACCTACACCGGCAAGCTGTACAAGGCATGGCAGCTGCTGCAGAACATCGGGGAGGAAAAGAGCCCCTATGAGAATGTTCTGCGGGAGGTGGCCTCTGATCTGGAAGCACTGAACAAGTCCCTGCGGGCGCTGAACGCATCCATCGGGCATTATATCGACCGGCTCACCCGCAACCGCACCCCGCAGGAGGTGCTGGAGCTCTTCGATCAGTACGAGGAAAAGGTGGTGGCCGCCGCTTACCACCGCTTCAAGACCAGCGATAACCTGTTCAACTACCGTGCCTATCTGGAAGAGGAGTTGGACGACTGCGAGGCAGAACACCTGCCCCGGCTGGCACTGGATTACGCCCGGGTGGAGCGCTGTGCCCCCGGCGAGGCAGCCCCTGCCGTGCGTGCCCTCATCCAGAAGCTGCGGGATTCGCTGGAAGAGATGAGCACCCTGATGCGCCAGATCGACCAGAGCCACATCCGCTACCGCAAGCGGGCCGTGCAGCGGGCTCAGTTCCTGCTGCTGAGCGACCGCTCCTCGCAGGGCAGTGTCACCGCCCTGCTCCGCCGCTATGCCGAGGAGATCAGAACGCCCGATCAGCTGTTCGCGCCGGATGACGGCCCGGTGGCAAAGCACCTGCGCCTCTACCCGGCGGCGGTGTTCGGGGCAAAGCCCCTCTACCCGCCTGCCGCGCCCCGCAGCGAAACGCCGCTGGCCCCGGTGCGGCAGGCCGGGCTGGATGCGGAGCAGCTGCGCAAAGAACAGCAGCTGCTGCTGGATTACGCCCGGATGGCCGTGACCGAGGAAAACGTGAGCCTGCTGGCAAAACAGGCCCTTGCCGCCCGCAGCGCGGTGGCTGCCTCCACGCTGGCGGAGGAATACCCCCGCGATTTTGCCCGCATCATCGGCCTGCACACCTACTCGCAGTCGCCGCGCCGGGCTTACGATATCACCCTTACCGGAAACTGGGTCGAACGGGGCGGCTTCCGGTTTGAAGAGTTTATTCTGACACCCCGCAGGGAGGACGCTGACCATGGCCGAACCGAATAAAATGCTGGAAGAGACCGCAAACTATCTGCTCAACCACTGCTTTGTGCTGGGCGGCGTGGAGGATCAGCGGGCAAAATACCTCTATGTGCAGGATCATCTGCCCGAGGTGCGGGCGGTGTTCGCGCCGCTGGGCTATGCGGTAACGCTTTACCCAGCTCCGCTGCAGGCGGCGGCGCTGGTCAACGAGCATGAGGGCAGCCAGGCCCGGCTGCTGAAATACGAGAGCATCCTGCTGCTGGTGCTGCGGCTGCTCTACCTGCAAAAGCGGGAGAGCCTTGCCGCCAGCGCCGATCAGGTGCTGGTGACCGTGGAAGAGGTGCAGACCGAGCTGCAGAAGATGAACCTGCCCCGCAGGCTGGACCAGCAGACGCTGGAACGGCTGATGCGCACCCTGCGCCGGTACAATCTGGCCCGACCGGTGGGCCGGCTCTCCGGGCTGGACAGCCGCATCGAGGTGTTCCCGACCGTGCTGCTGGCCCTGCCGGATGCTGACCTTGCCGACGCAGCGGCAGAGAGCGCCCGCACCCGCACCGAGCTGGGACTGTATGAACGGCCGGAAGGGGCCGACACCGCCGCAGGGGAGGCAGAAGAATGATCGAACTCAAACGCCTGAAACTCATCAACTGGCACAACTTTGAAAACGTCACCTTTGACTGCGCCCGCCTGACCTATATGATCGGCGTGAACGCCGTGGGCAAGACCACCATTCTGGATGCCATCCGCTACTGCCTGACCACCAACCGCAATTTCAATGCCCTGGGTAATAAAAAGAGCGGCCGCACCCTGCAGGGCTCTGTCCACGCCAAGCAGCGCGGCGAGAACGCCTACCGCCGCCCGGGCCGCACGGTGGCATACATCGGTGCCGAGTTCTGGGATACCGTCAAGCGGACCAGCTTCGTCATCGCTGTCCGGGTGGAATCCGAGGGCCCCATGCAGGAGCTCCACCCCGGCGACCAGACCTGGTACATCTCCGAGGACGGCATCACGCTGGAAAAGCTGCCCTTCCTTGATCCGCGCACCGGTGCCCCCAGCGCCAAGGAGGACTTCAAACCCGCCGTGGGCCGCCTGTCCTACACCCGCAGCCCCAGCGAGGCCCGGGACCGCATCTGCCGTGCGCTGGGCATTGGCCGCGCCTCCAGCCCGCTGGGCAAAAAGTTCAATGAAGTGTTCCAGATGGGCACCAGCATGGACGAGATCCCCAACTTCCGGGAGTTCCTGTACCAGTACATCCTGCCCCAGCCTGAACTGGATCTGGAAGCGCTGCAGGGCGACCGGGTGGAGCTGGAAAACCTCCACGCCGTTCTGGCCGAGGCCCAGACCCGTGCCGCCGCGCTGGAACAGATCGTGGCATATGGCCGGGAAGCTGCTGCCAAAGAGACGGATGCCCTTGTCAACCGGGGCGCGGCCCTGCTGGCCCGCGCCGAAGCGGATGCCGGTGAGGATGCCTCCTGGCAGAGCCATCTGGATGCAGGCCGTCGCCAGCTGGCCGACCTGAACGCAAAATACGAGGCAGCCAAGAACGCCGAAGCCGAAGCCCGCCGGGCCTATCTGGCGGCCCACGGTGCGGCCGGTGACAGCGGCGCGGGCCGGGCGCTGGATGCCCTGACCGAGGAGCTGGCCCGGAAAAAGAGCACGCTGGATGCAGCGGCCCGGACAAGGAACGGTCTGGAAGCAACTGCAGATACCATCACCGGCCTGCTGACCCAGCTGAACCGCAGCGGCTTTGCGGTGGAGAAGGAGCTCTGGCCCCAGCGCCTGACAGCGGAACATCTCCCCGCTCTGACCGAGGCGCTGGCCCGCATCGAAAAGCCGCTGGAGGAGCAGTATTTCGCTGCCCGGCAGGCTTCGGCGGATCTGGCAAAAGAGCAGGAGGGCCTGCGGGCCGAGCTGAACGCCGTGTCCGGCGGCAAGTGGGTCTACCCCCACGGCGATGCCGCCACCAAAGTGCGGGATGCCGTGAATGCCGAGCTGAAAAGCCGCGGCATGACAGCGGATGCAAAGATCTTCTGTGAGCTGCTGACCGTGGCCGACGAGAGCTGGCAGGACTGTGTGGAGGCCTGCCTGGGTGACCGCCGGTTCGATATCCTTGTGCCGCCTGCCCACTACGCCGCCGCCAAGAGCGCCTTTGTGGCGCTGGGCGACCGGGTGGGGCCCATCAGCCTGCTGGATACCCCGGGCATCCGCAAGGCGGACCGCCATGCGGAGACGGCCCCCGCCGACAGCCTTGCCGCCCAGGTCACCAGCGAAAACCCGCTGGCCGCACAGTATGCGGACACCATCCTGCGCCGCATCGTCTGTTGCGACACCCCCGACACGCTGGAGCATTTCCCCGACAGCGCCACCCGGGACCTGCTGCGCCACCATCCCTTCCGGCTGGAACGCCTGCGCAGGCCCCAGCGCTATATCGGCCTGGATGCCCGCAGGGAGCGTGCCGACGCGCTGGAAGCACAGCTTGCCGCCCAGGCCGATCGCTGCCACGAAGCCGCCCAGACCGAAAAGACCCTGAAATCTGCCTATGACCAGTACCAGAACGTCCTGCGGGGCCATGCGCTGGAACAGCTGGCCGAACTCTGGGCCAGCCGGGCCGCGCTGGATGCCGCCCGTGCCGACTACGCCGCGCAGGAGCAGAAGCTGGCGGACTGCCGCGAGAACCCCATGCTGCAGCAGCTCTACCGCGAGGAAGAAGCCCGGGAAGCCGCATGGGAGACTGCCCGCAAGGCCGTGGAGCAGGTGGGCGGCGATATCCGCGTCTGCGAAAAGCAGATCGCATCCTGCGAGGCAGAGCAGGGGAAGGCGGTGGAAACCGCCGCACAGAGCCGGGAGGCGGCAGAGGCATTCTTTGCACAGCACCCGCTGCTGGAGCCGCTGGCACAGGAGCGCAAAAAGGGCCTGATGACGGGCGGGCGCACGGCCCGTGCCGCCGCACAGACTGCCGAAAAGGCACAGACCAGGCTGGACGATGCCCTGGGAGCGTATCTCACTTCCACGCTGGAACCCGCCCAGAGGGATTACAACGAGCACTACGTCTGCGATTATCCGCTGGGTCTGGCCGGGGTAGAGCAGTACCGCGCCCAGCACGACAGTCTTGTCCGCATTGATCTGGAACGCTACGCCGCCCGGCTGGAGCAGGCGCAGCGGGACTGCAAGGACCGCTTCCGCAAGGATATCCTCTTCCGGATGAAGGATGATATTTTCAACGCCCGCCGCCAGTTCCGGGAGCTGAACAAGGTGATGGAGCAGCTGACCTACGGCGAAGAGGTCTACCGCTTCGAGCTGGAACCCAGCCGCGACCCGCAGCTGGCCGCGTTCTATCAGGTCATCGTGGACAAGGGCAACCAGCAGATGACCGACGGCGACTCGCTGGACAACCTTGCCGCCACCGCCGACCCCGTCTACGAGCGGCAGGTGGACGCGCTGATGGAAAAGATCATGGCTGATGTGGACGAGAACACCCGGGCCCGGCAGGAGGGCCGCACCACCTCCGGTACCACCCTCTCGGATTATGTGGACTATCGCACCTATCTGGACTATGACATCAAGGTGACCAACACCGTCTCGGGCCAGCAGGCCTATCTTTCCCGCGTCAGCCGCGATTCCTCCGGCGGCGAGAATCAGGCTCCCTTCTATGTGGCCATCTGCGCCAGCCTGCTGCAGATCTACCAGAAGAGCGAGAACAGCATCCGCCTTGTCCTGCTGGACGAGGCCTTCAGCAAGATGACCAGTGACCGCATCCGCCCCATGATGGAGCTGTTCCGCCGCCTGCAGCTGCAGGTGCTGCTCATCTCCACCGTGGAAAAGAGCACGGCCATCCAGCCCTACTGCGACATTACCTATTCCATCGTGCGCCACGGCGATGCCAACGCCATTGCGCCGTTCTACCGGGCCGGCACCCTTGCCGATGCCCCGGAAAAGGAGACTGAATATGAATAACACCCTTGCAAACATCTGGCTCTTTGCCACCCACTGGACCAAGCTGGATGCTTTTGATACCGAGGAAGAGCTCAACGATGAACTGGAGCTGCTCCAGCGCCAGAGCCTGCCCACCAAAGTCCGTCAGGTCACGGATAAGGAGGGCAGGGAACAGTTCCTCCTTTATGTCAAACAGGCCGACCGCGATTACGCCCGCTACTGCACCGGCTGGCGGCCCGGCGGGATGATGTGATCCACCCCTGCAAAAAGGAGAATCCATGTCAAAACAGAAAATTCAACTTTCGGATCACTTTGATTATTCACGGCTGATCCGTTTTGTGCTGCCCTGCATCGGCACCATGCTGTTTACTTCCATTTACGGCATCGTGGACGGCCTGTGTGTCTCGAATTTTGTGGGCAAAACGGCCTTTGCGGCAGTCAACCTCATCATGCCCGTGCCCATGCTGGTGGGCACCGTGGGCTTTATGCTGGGCACTGGCGGCAGCGCCATTGTGGGCATCACGCTGGGCGAGGGCGATAAAGCCCGTGCCGACCGCTATTTCAGCCTGTTCATGTCAACGGCGCTGATCGCCGGCATCGTGCTGTCCGTGCTGGGGATGCTGCTGCTCCGGCCGGTGGCCCTGATGCTGGGTGCAGAAGGTGAGATGCTGGACTACGCCCTGCGCTATGGCCGGGTGTTGATGCTCAGCGTGCCCACCTTTATCCTGCAGAATATGTTCCAGAGCTTTTTTGTCACCGCCGAAAAGCCGCATCTGGGCTTTTATTTCACGGTGGGCGCGGGCTGCACCAACATGGTGCTGGACGTGCTGTTGGTGGGCATCCTGCACTGGAGCGTGGAGGGTGCCGCCATTGCCACCATGCTCAGCCAGGTGGTGGGCGGCCTGCTGCCGGTGTTCTACTTCCTCAACCGGAAAAATACCAGCCTGCTCCACCTCAGCCGCCCGCAGTTTGAGGGCGGTGTGCTGCTGAAAGCCTGTGTGAACGGCTCCTCTGAGCTGATGACCAACCTTTCCATGTCGCTGGTGAACATCCTGTACAACTATCAGCTGCTCCGCTTTGCGGGCGAGGATGGCGTGGCCGCCTATGGTGTGATCATGTACGCATCCTTCCTGTTCGTGGCGGTGTTTGTGGGCTACGCTGTGGGCAGCGCGCCCATCGTCAGCTACCACTATGGTGCCAATAACCGCAAAGAGGTCAACAACCTCTACCGCAAGAGCCTGAAGCTCATCGGTGTGGTTGCGGTGGTGATGACCATCGGCTCCATGTTCATCATCCCCCATGTGGCCCGCTTCTTTGTGGGCTATGATGAAAACCTGCTCAGTCTGACCACCCGGGCCTTCCGGCTCTATGGCCTGAGCTTCCTCATCATGGGGTTCAACGTCTATGCGTCCTCCTTCTTCACGGCCCTGGGCGACGGTGTGACCAGTGCGCTCATCTCGTTCCTGCGCACCCTGCTGTTCCAGGTGGCGGCGGTTCTGCTGCTGCCGCTCCTGCTGGGCATCGACGGCATCTGGCTGGCCGTGACTGCCGCCGAGCTGGCCGCTCTGCTGGTCAGCATCGGCCTGTTCATCACCAGAGACCAGCAGTTCCATTACCGCAAGGCGGAATAACTGCAAACAAAGAAAGGACCCACGGCGGGTCCTTTCTGTTTTCAGAATGTAAATTCCACGAACTCGCAGTTTTTGATGCCTGCCGCCGCGTACTCCTCGTTGGTCATATCGTAAAAATAGGACTGCACCACCCGGGCAATGCCGTTGTGGGCCACCAGCAGGAAAGTCTTGTCGGTGTCGGCCCGGAGCTCGTCCAGCAGGTTGTAGATGCGCTGGGCCAGCTGCATCATGCTCTCGCCGCCGGAGTAGCGGTCGGCAAAGTGGGTCTTGGAGATGCGGAACTCTTTGCCGTCCCGGGGCGTGCCCTCGTAGCGGCCAAAGCACTGCTCCCGGAGCCGGGGCTCACACCGGGCAGGAATGCCGGTGGCCTCCGCAATGGCCCGGGCGGTGTCGGCGGCGCGGGACAGGGGAGAGTACAGGATCTCATCGATGCGGAGGCCGCTGGTCCGGAGCTTTTCGCCCAGCTCCCGGGCCTGGGCGCGGCCTTTTTCGGTCAGGGGACTGTCGGTCATGCCGCAGATCTTGTTTTCCACGTTCCACACGGTCTCGCCGTGGCGGGTGAAATAGACCTTGTGCGCCGCCTTGGTCAGCCTGTGATCCCGCAGGGTGACAGTGCTGCCCTCGTTGATGTCCAGCCGGGTCAGCTCGGCATCCGGGTAGGGGAGAACCCGCTGCGTGCCGTCGGCAGCTTCCAGCAGGACATCACAGAGCACGGGCTGGCCCTCGGGCAGCTCCTCGCAGCCATAAAGCTGCTCCTCAATGCGCAGAACGCGGTAGTTTTTTTCTTCCATCCTCTTCGACCTCTTTCGGGCAGATTGTTTCTTACATTATAAAACGGCAGCGGGGCCCCGTCAACGCTTGACAGCCCCGTGTGCCGCCTGATAAACTAGGCGCAAGGGATAAAAACGCCAAAAGGAGAGAAAAAGTTGAACATTACAGAACTGCGGTATCTCGTCGCCATCATGGAATGCGGGTCTGTGAGTGCGGCGGCAAAGCGGCTGTATGCCGCTCAGCCCAATGTGAGCAAGGCACTCAAAAATCTGGAAGAAGAATACCATCTCCGCATTTTTGAGCGGTCATCCACCGGCATGATCCCCACGGAGCAGGGGCGGCACTTCATCGAGCAGGCCGAGCGGGTGCTGCGGGAGGTGGACCGGCTGGACCGGAGCGTGCAGGAGGAGCAGGAGCGCTGCGCCGAACTGCGGGTAATGATCCCCCACGCCACCTATGCCTCCTATGCGGCGGTGGATTATCTGGAGCGGGCAGCATCCATTGAGCGGCTCCACATCCACATCCGGGAGGGCGGCTCCATGGAGGCACTGGATCATGTCCTGCGGCAGGGGTATCATCTGGCTCTGCTGCGGTACGCCGTGGAGGATGACGAGCACTATACCCATTACTGCGCCCGGCGGGGCCTGAAAATGGAACCCATTATGGATTTTGAATACAGTCTGCTGACCAACCGGGACGGCCCGCTGGCCCGGAAGGAGATCCGCGACCTGTCTGAGCTGGACAAGTATATGGAGATCCTCCACGATGATTTCCAGCTGCCCGGTGAGGAGGGCGGCGACGGTGTGCGCTGGCATGTCAACCCGGAGCGCCGTATCCATGTGTATGAGCGGTGCAGCCAGTTCTCGATCCTGCAGCGGCTGCCCACGGCCTACATGTGGGCATCGCCCATGCCCCGCAGGGCACTGGAGCAGTACCATCTGGTGCTGAAAAGGTGCCCGGCCCAGCGCCAGCAGATGCGGGATGTGCTGGTCTACCCGGACAAGGGCCGCCTGCGCCCCGAGGAGCAGGCCTTTGTGGATCTGCTCCACAAGGAAGCGGCTTCCGCCGTGAAATAAAGGGGCTTTCCGGCTAAGGCACGGCAAAGGTTGCTTCCTTTGAAATTGACAGAAAAACCAATAAATGGATGCAAAACCGGGCGAAAATAAGCGCCCGGTTTTATTTTTGCTGATAAATGGTCAAAAAATAAACGGAAAAGCGGCAAAAAATCTTTGCAGCTATATCAGAAACGATATGGCCCCATGCCGGAAAGATATTTCTCCGCTGGAAAAAAGTGTGCTACCATGAGGCCAGAAAAGAGCCCCGGGTATGCGGCAGAATGGGGCCGCGGCCGGCAGGGGCAAAAAGGAGGTTTCTGGTATGATTAGTTTCCTGCTCTGTCTTGCGATCCTGGTGGGCGGATATTTCGTCTATGGCAAGATCGTGGACAATACCTTCGGCCCGGACGACCGTGAAACGCCTGCTGTGCGCATCAACGACGGCGTGGACTATGTCGTGATGCCCCAGTGGAAGCTGTTCCTCGTCCAGCTGCTGAACATTGCGGGCCTTGGCCCCATCTTTGGTGCCATGCAGGGCGCTCTGTGGGGCCCCGTGGTGTTCCTGTGGATCACCTTCGGCACCATCTTTGCCGGTGGTGTGCATGACTACTTCTCCGGCATGATGAGTGAGCGCAACGACGGCGCTTCCATCGCGGAGATCACCGGCAAATACTTAGGCCCTGTGATGCAGAACGTGATGCGTGTGTTCTCTGTTGTGCTGCTGATCATGGTGGGCACCGTGTTTGCCGTCGGCCCTGCCGGTCTGATCGTTGAGCTGTGCAGCCAGAGCGGTGCATCCGGCGTGATGACTTCGCTGCTGTTCTGGCTGGTCATCATTCTGACCTACTACTTCATCGCGACCTTTATCTCCATCGATGCGGTCATCGGCAAGATCTACCCCGTGTTCGGCATCTGCCTGATCATCATGGCCATCGGTGTCATCTTTGGCATCTTCACCAACCCGGCTTATACCATCCCTGAGATCTGGGATCACTTTGGCAGCATGCACCCGTCGGGCACGCCCATCTGGAGCTTCATGTTCATCACCGTTGCCTGCGGTGCGATCTCCGGCTTCCACTCCACCCAGTCGCCTCTGATGGCCCGCTGCATGAAGAGTGAGAAGCAGGGCCACTTCGTGTTCTACGGTGCCATGGTC
>ERZ1034626.1966-NODE-1966-length-12778-cov-8.286175_pt1 | contig 12778 bp, 10 predicted proteins | sample MGYA00520652_ERZ1034626 | MGnify/ENA primary metagenome ERZ1034626 (study PRJEB33766, sample SAMN09781765) | gut metagenome | biome: gut microbiome | host: Homo sapiens | place: Madagascar | study: EMG produced TPA metagenomics assembly of the PRJNA485056 data... | reverse complement strand
CCTGCCCCGTGGAGACCACGCTGACCCTCATCGGGGATAAGTGGAAGGTGCTGATTCTGCGTGACCTGATGCCGGGAACGAAGCGGTTCGGGGAACTGAAAAAGTCCGTAGGCAATGTGTCTCAGAAGGTCTTGACCGCCCAACTCCGGGCGATGGAGGAAAACGGGCTTGTCCACCGTGAGGTCTACGCCGAAGTACCGCCGAGAGTGGAGTATTCGCTGACGGAACTCGGTAAAAGCCTGAAGCCCATTCTGGATTCCATGCAGGCTTGGGGCGAAGCATATAAGGCCAAACAGTAAAAAACCCGAAGCAGTACCTTTACCGTGCTGCTTCGGGTTTTCCTTATGTTGAAGTCAAATCATTCCAAAATGTTTCAACGCCTCCGTAATTGCCTTTTCCTTCTCCGGCGGGCACTGGGGCTGCTTGACGTTTTCAGACTTTGTCTTGTTGTAATTCTCACGCTCGATGATGCCGTACTTCTGCTTCACCTGTGCGATATACAGACTGCTGACCTTCAAGCCGCTATGCTCAAGAACGTAATCCTTGATCTGACCATAGGTTGCCGCCCCTCTTTTATCCTGCACCAGTTCCTCAACATCCACATCAATGTTGATATGTACTGCCGGTTTTCTCAGAACTAACTGGCATACCGTCTCGACGTGCTTCGTCCTCGGGAACAAATCCACAGGCTGCACCTTTTCCGTGCGGTACCCCTGTGTCTCCAGCCACTTGGCGTCCCGGGCGGCGGTGGCCGGGTTGCAGCTGACATAGACCACCCGCTGGGGATTCATCTTGACAACAGCAGAAAGGGTGGCTTCATCGCAGCCTTTGCGGGGCGGGTCGAGGACGATGACGTCCGGGCGCAGGCCCTCAGCCGCGAGGCGGGTGGCGGCAGCGCCGGCGTCGGCGCAGAAAAAGCGGCTCTTGGTGGCGATGGCGTCGCCCATCCGGGCGGCATTTGCCTTAGCGCTTTCAATCGCTTCTGGTACAATCTCCACACCCACCAGCTCCCGGCAGTGGTCTACCATCGAAAGGCCGATGGTGCCCATGCCGCAGTAGAGGTCCAGCAGCAGGTCGTCCGGGGTGAGCTGGGCATATTGGGCCGCGATGCCGTAGAGTTGCTCAGCGGCCAGTGTGTTGACCTGATAGAACGACAGGGGGCCCAGCCGGACGGGGACGCCGCAGAGGGTGTCTTCGAGGTAGCCAGGGCCATACAGGGGGTGGGTCTCGCTGCCCAGAATGACATTGGTGTTTTTGGCGTTGACATTCAGTAAGATGGTGGCAATGGCCGGAAACTGCTCCCGCAGCTGGGCCACCAGCTCCTCACTGTGGGGGAGCTTTGCCCGGGTGCAGACGAGGCAGACCATGATTTGGCCGCTGTGTGCCCCCCGCCGCAGGAAGATGTGGCGGACAAGGCCCTTGCCGCTCTCCTCGTCGTAGGGCTGGATGCCATGGGCGGCGAAGAATGCGCAGAGCGCGTTGCCGATCTCATTGAGCACGCCGGGCTGCAGCTTACAGTCCGGGCAGGGGACGATGCGATGGGTGCGGCCAGCATAAAAACCAATGCAGGGCTGGCCGTTTTTGTCCCGCCCGACCGGGAATTGCACTTTATTGCGGTAGCGGTCCACCTCGGGGGAGGGGACTGTGGGCAGCACAGGGACGTCCAGCCCGCCAATGCGGCGGAACGCGTCTGTTACGTTCTCGTGTTTGGCCTGCAGTTCTGCCTTATAGCTGAGATGACGCAGGCTGCAACCGCCGCAGGGACCGGCGGCCGGGCAGTCTACTTCCACGCGGTCGGGCGAGGGGGTGAGCAGTTGGTCCAGAATGCCAAACGCGTAGCGGCCACAGTCTTTGACGATCTTGATCCGCGCTTCATCGCCGGGGGCAGTGTTGGGTACAAAAACGGCCTCGCCGTCCGCGGAGTGGGCCACGCCGCTGCCGTCGCTGGAAAGGCGCTCAATGCGGAGGGTCAGGAGTTGATTTTTCTGTAAAGGCATGTTGGAACGGTCTCCTTATGGTTTTTCCTGCGGCGCGGCGGCGGCAGGATCGGTCTGGGTGGCCATGTATTTGCTGGGCGGCACGCCCTTGGCGCGCTTGAACACCCGCGAAAAATAGAACTGATCAAAGAAGCCTACCGAGATGGCCACCTCTGCAATGGACAAGCTGCCTGCCCGCAGCAGCTTGCAGGCCTCGTTGATGCGGTATTCGGTCAGGTAATCAATGGGGCTCTGGCCCACGTTGAGCATGAACACCCGGTACAGGTGGCTGCGGGAAACTCCCACGCTCTTGGCCACATCGTCGATGGAAATGTCGTGGGAGTAGTTGAACTGGATGTACTTGATGGCGTTGAGCACATACTGGCTGGAGGAAGAAGTGCTGTGGGGCTTGGACTCGCTGGTCTCCCGCATGAGGGCGGAGATGAACAGGTAGAGATAGCCCACCATGGCAGCCTCGTCCTGAGGCTGCAGCCCGCGGGAGGAGTAGATGTTGGTCAGGGCCGCCCGCATCCCCTCCGGGTCCTGCGTGTGGTGGACAGGTGCTTCATCGGTAAAGGGGAGCTGAGCGGCCAGCTTATGGGCGCAGGCACCGTTGAAGCCGACCCAGCTGTACTCCCAGGGCTGTTGCTCATCCGCCGTATACCGGATGAGCTGGCTGGGCTTGGCAAAGAACAGATCGCCCGGCGCGACCGCAAAGGTCTTGCCGCCCACCTCAAATACGCCCCGGCCGGAGACGACCAGGTGGATGAGGTAATGGTCGCGGATGCCGGGCCCCCAGGTCTGGCCGGGGGCGCAGCGCTCCAAACCACAGTTGAAGATGGAAAGTTCAATATTATTGGTGTCGCTCTGCTTGAACGACTGTTTATAAACGTCTGCCATTGTGGCTCCCTCCCGCCTGTCAGATTTCTGGTGCCAGTATACCACAATTGCCCTTGCAAATTCAACAAAAGTACATCTTATTCTTTGGGCTGGACACCAAAAAAATGCTTTTTTCGGCAATCGAATTGAAAATCGGGCGTCGATGCATTAAAATAGTTGTATCAAACCAGCATGGAGGAATTTTGCGGGGAGGTTCTGCGATGGCAACGAGTGCACAGGTCCGGGACGAAATTCTGGCGGGTAAATGGGACGAGACACTGGGGACGCTGTACGGCGGCGGCGCGGCAGAGCTGAGGCGGCAGCGGGCACGCTATGCGGCGGCACTGGAACAGTTTGAGCTCTACTTTGGGCCGGGGCGGCAGGTGCGGCTGTACTCGGCCCCGGGCCGGACCGAGCTGGGCGGCAACCACACCGACCACCAGCACGGTTATGGGCTGGCGGCGGCGGTGACACTGGATCTGATCGCGGTGGCGTCCCCCAGCGATGACGGGTTCATCCGGGTCAAATCCCGGGGGTTCAACAAGCTGGACGTCATTGACCTGAGCGAGCCGGAGCCCCAACAGGGGGAGAGCACCCATTCCGCCAGCCTGATCCGGGGCATTGCGGAGGGATTCCGGGCGCTGGGGAAAGAGACCGGCGGCTTTGATGCCTACACCGCCAGCGATGTTCTGCGGGGGTCCGGCCTTTCCAGTTCGGCGGCGTTTGAGATGGGAATGGCCGTCGTCCTCAACGGGGAGTATGGCTGCGGCCTCTCGGGGCCGGAGATGGCAAAGATCTGTCAGTATGCGGAGAATACTTATTTCGGCAAGCCCTGCGGCCTGCTGGACCAGCTGACCAGTGCCGTGGGCGGCGTCATCTTTGCAAATTTTGCGGACCCCTGTGCCCCTGAAATTGAAAAAATCCACGCGGCGGGTCTGCTGCCGGAGGGGGTTACTCTTTGCGTGACCGATACTCAGGCCAGCCACAGCGAGTTGACCGGGGAATTCGCGGCCATTCGCCGGGAAATGGAGGCTGTGGCGGCCTGTCTGGGCCAGAATGTGCTGGGGCGGGTGCCGGAAACAGCATTCTGGCAGGCGCTGCCCCGGCTGCGCACCCAATGCGGGGATCGGGCGGTCCTGCGGGCCATTCATTATTATCAGGAAAACGCCCGGGCGCTGGCCCAGAAGAATGCCCTGCAACGAGGAGACTTTGCGGAGTTTCTGCATCTCATCCGGGCAAATGGCCATTCCTCGTTTGAGTACTGTCAGAACGTCTACTGCGCCTCCGACCCGCGGCATCAGGGGCTGAGCATCGCGCTGGCGCTGAGCCAGAGCATCCTCGAAGCGGGCGGCGGAGCCTGGCGGATGCAGGGCGGCGGTTTTGCGGGGACGATCCAGGCCTTTGTGCCTGCCCCGCTGCTGGAAGCTTACTGCGCGGCCATCGAGAGCGTGTTTGGCCCGGGCAGCTGTTACCGCCTGAAACTGCGGGAGCAGGGAGCCGCTCAAATAGGGAGCGAGATGTAAATGCGTTTTCAGGATGGAGTGGGAGAGACTACCTGCCTGAGCCAGAAAGAAGAATGCAACAGGATGTACACCCTGCATTACGATTCCCCGCTGGGCGGCATCCTGCTGGCGGCGGATGAGGTGGGCCTGACCGGCCTCTGGTTTGAGGGAGAAAAATATTTCGCCAATCTCCTTGGCCCGGAACAGCAGGAGCGAGAGACGCCTGCCTTACAAACGGCAAAGCGCTGGCTGGATGTTTATTTCAGCGGCCGGGAGCCGGATTTTACCCCACCGCTCCACCCCGTTGGGTCGCCGTTCCGGCGGGCCGTGTGGGAGCTGCTGCTCCAGATCCCTTACGGCCAGACCACGACCTACGGCGCGCTGGCACGGCAGCTGGCTGCAAAACAGGGCAAGACCCAGATGTCGGCACAGGCAGTCGGCGGGGCGGTAGGCCACAATGAAATCTCCATCATCATCCCCTGCCACCGGGTGGTGGGAACCAGCGGCAGTCTGACAGGCTATGCCGGTGGTATTGAGAAAAAAGTGCGCCTGCTGCAGCTGGAACATGCGGACATGAGCCGCTTTTTTGTGCCGACAAACGGCACGGCGCTGTAAAACACAACAAAAAGGCCGGGGCCTCTGCGTTTGCAGGAGCTCCGGCCTTTTGCCGTAAAAAGATCTGGCCTTTAATTCTGGGTCGTGTCGGTCAGGTCCAGCACCGGGCCAAAGGGGTCAAACACCAGTCCCTGGATGCCGTCCGCGATGAGCAGCCGCTTCTGCTGGCTGAACAGCGGCACCACGGCACAGTCACGCAGCAGCTGGCGCTCACAGTCGGCCAGCAGGGAACACCGGGCGCTGCCCGTGGCGGTGCTGCTGGCGGCAAGCTGGGTGGCGTAAAGGGAGTTGGCGTAGCCCGTCAGCCCGCCGCCCTGGGCGGTGAACTGGGTCAGCACGTTGTATACGCTGCCGCTCTCGGCGCTGATGGAGGCCAGCGCAATGGTGTAATTGCCCTCGGCAAGCCGCTTTTCAAATTCCTCCGGCTCCACTTCTTCCAGCGAGAAGAAGAGGGAAAACTGCTTCTGCCACTCGCCGTTGATCTCCTCGGCTGCCTGAGTCAGGCCGCTGCCGGCGGGCAGCAGGAGGGTGACATTGTTGAAATCAGAGTTGGACATTCCCTGCCGGGCCTCGCGGTAGAGGCTGACGGCATCGACCGGGGCGGGGGTGGGGTCGCCTGCGGCGTCGCGGTAATCGATGCCGTCCACGGTCAGCCCGTCCGGGATGAGCCCCGTGGCCGGTGCGAACAGCCCGGAGTCCGGGGTACTGGCGGCGGTGCGGGCCACCTCGGCCAGCGCCTGCCGCAGCGGGGTAGAGCCAAACACGGAATTGCAGTTGAAGAGCAGGCTCCAGGTGGTGTCCGAGTAGGAGATGCTCTGCAGGCTGGTGGCCTCGCCGGTTTCGTCCAGAGCCGCGGAGCATTTTTCATTGGCAATGAGCTGGGCGGCCGACTGGCCGGAGGCACCGGTATTCTGCACCAGCCGCAGGCTGTCGATGCGGTTCCCGCCGGGTTCCCGGCGGAGGAACAGGCCGCTGGCGGTCCAGTTATAAAGGTAAAAGCTGCCGCTGGAAAGGGTGGAGGCGGCGCTCAGGCCATAAGTACCCCGGGTGCTGTTGAAAAAGTCCTCGTCGCAGGGCATGGCGCCGGGCAGGGCGAGCTTGGAGAGAAAATTCTCGTCCGGCTCGCTCAGGCAGAACACAAGGGTGGAATCCCCACGCGCCTGAACGCCGAGGGCTGTCTCGGGCAGCTGGCCTGCCAGCACGGCGGCGCTGTTCTCAATGGCGGAAAATTCCACCGCATAGGGAGAAGCGGTATCGGCCCGGAACATCCGCCGGAACGCGAACACGAAATCCTCGGCTGTGATGGCGTAGTCGGTGGCTGCGCCCTTGGTGGTGGTATAGGTCAGGCCGCTCCTTAACGTAAAGGTGTAGGTGCGGCGGTCCGGGGAGACTTCCCAGTGTTCCGCAAGGGCGGGGACGAGCTTGCCGCTGGCGTCCTTACGGACAAGGCCGCTGTAAAGGTTCTCGCAGGCGATGACGTCCGAAGCCGTGGAGGCTACCTGCGGGTCGAGGTTTGACGGGATGGTATCCACGAACCAGGTAAAACTGGCCGAGCCCGAGCCGCACCCGGCCAGACTCAGCACAAACACGGCAGCGAGGAGGGCACAGAGCACCCGGCGCGGGCCGTGGGAAAGATTTTGTTTGGTAGATCGTTTCAAAGGGAAAGTTCCTTTCAGGGCTCCAGGCCCCCGTTTTGCGTGTGCCGGGCGCTGCAGGGCACGGGCCGGAATAACCCGTTGATGCAGCGTCGAAAAAAGGCGCACTGTAAGTGTAGCAGAAAGCAGGGGAAAAGACAATTGTCTTTTTGTGAATTTCTCAGGGGATTTTGTTGCTCCGTTTGGCGGTTTTCCGTTGCCAAGCAGACCGAAAAGGTGTAAAATAAGGCGGAATCCCTTTTGAAATAGTGCATCACTTTGTATTTATATAGGAGGAACCTGATTTATGCAGAAAGAACAGCAGCAGCTTGCCGCACTGATCAAGGGCAAAAAGGTTGCATTCATTGGTGCCGGCGTCAGCCATAAGGCACTCATCAAGGAGTTTGTGGAGCTGGGCGCTCATGTGACCCTCTGCGACCAGAAGAAGTCCGTGGACGATTTTGGCGATTACGCTGCCACCATCCGGGAGCTGGGCGTTGACCTGAGCCTGGGCGAAAACTACCTCGAAGGCTTCAAAGGCCAGGACATCATCATGCGTACCCCCGGCTTTGTGGGCTATTTTGAAAAGCCCCTGCAGGACGCTATGGCGGCGGGTACCATGGTCACCAGCGAGGTGGAGCTTTTCTTTGATTTCTGCCCCTGTGAGATCGTGGGCGTGACCGGCTCCGACGGCAAGACCACCACCACCACCCTCATCTCCAAATTCTATGAGGCCGCTGGCCGCAAGGTGCACCTGGGTGGCAACATCGGCGCCGCTCTGCTGCCCATGCTGCCCGAGGTGGCTCCGGAGGATGTGGCGGTTGTGGAGCTGTCCAGCTTCCAGCTGATCAGTATGCACAAGAGCCCGAAGATCGCGGTGGTCACCAACGTTACCCCCAACCATCTGGACCACCACAAGGATATGCAGGAGTACATCGACGCCAAGCGGAACATCCTCATCCATCAGGTGCCGCCCTGCCGCGAGGTGCTGGGCTATGAGAACGAGATCACCCGTGGAATGCAGGCCGACTGCAAGGGCAAGCAGGTCTGGTTCACCCGCCTGCACGAGACCGACAATGGTGCTTTCCTGCGGGATGACGGAATGCTCTGCATGGCCGAGGACGGCGTTGTGACACCGTTCCTGGCCCAGAAAGACGTCAAGCTGCGGGGCCTGCACAACATCGAGAATCTGCTGGCAGCTGCCGCTGCCGTCTGGGGCGAGGTGCCGGTAGAAGCCATCCAGAAAGTGGGCAGCACCTTTACGGGTGTGGAGCACCGCATTGAGCCGGTCCGTGTGCTGGACGGCGTTACTTATTATAATGACTCCATCGGCACCAGCCCCACCCGTACCATCGCGGGCCTGCGCAGCTTCAACCAGAAACTCATCCTCATCGCGGGCGGCTACGACAAGCACATCCCCTATGAGCCTCTGGCACCGGAGGTCATCCGGCACGTCAAGACCCTGATCCTCATGGGCGCTACCGGCCCCCGCATTGAAAAAGTGGTGCGGGAGCATCCGGATTTTGCCGCCAGCGGCCTCGTCATCGAGCACGCTGATAACATGCAGCATGCTGTGGAGCTGGCCCGAGCCGCCGCTCACCCTGGCGATGAGATCATTCTCTCGCCCGCCAGCGCCTCCTTTGACCTCTACCCCAACTTTGAGGTGCGCGGCCGCGAGTTCAAGAAGATCGTCAACGAGCTCAAGTGATCGCACAGGTAAACACGCCCCGCCAGCGTCAGCGCTTTTTGAACGCCTGCCGGGGGAAGCTCTGCTGCGGGGCCACCCTGCCGCTGGCGCTGCAGCTGCTGGGCAAAGCCCAGCCGGGCCGTTTTTTTGCCGGGCCGACGCTGGCGCTGGACATCGGCGGCCGCACGGCCTGGGCGGCGGGCCACGCCAACCCCGAGGAGCTGGCCAGTTTTCTGAATTTCTGCGGCTGCAGGGCCGTCATTCTGGATGAGGCCGAGTGCCCGCCCCCTGTGGGCTGGCAAAAGACGTGTGACCACACCATCTTCGGCCTTGCGGCGGGGGAACAGCTGCCCCTGCCAGCCCAGACCGAGGCGCAGAAAGCCCTCTGGGACAGCCTGACCTTTGTGGAAGATCCGGCTTCCGGCCCGGTGGCGGAAAATCTGTTCCCGGACCGGCCTGCCCGGCGGGATGATTTTTACTCGGAGCTCTGCACCAAGCGCAGCCGGGGCAAGGCACTGGTCTGGACCTTGGAGCAGGGCGGGAACATCGTCTGCACGGTGGGAGCCTACGCCCTTTGCAACGGGCAGGCCTACATGGCCTGCGGCCAGACCGCCGAAGCTCTCCGGGGCCAGCGGGTCGGCGGGCGGCTCATCGTCCAGATGGCCAACGCCCTCTCCGCGCGGGGGGATCAGCCCGTTTTCCTCTGCAGCCCCGAGCGGGTGCATTTTTACACACAACTCGGCTTCCACCCGCTTGGCACCCTTGCGCGTTACGAAAGCCCGATTGGAAAGGATTAAAATTTTTAAACATGTCAATGCTGAACCATTTCTTTGATTATAAACCCGAGGTGCTCGCCCTGGACGAAAAGGCCATGGAGCTCTGCCAGCCCTATTTCCGCCACATGGAGGAGATCCGGGATTTCAACCAGCTCAAGATGCTCAAGGCTTTTGGGGATACCCAGATGTCTTCTACCGATATGCTGGGCACCACGGGCTATGGCCTGTGGGATTCCGGCCGCGCCAAACTGGAGCAGATCTTTGCCCAGGTGATGGGCGCGGAAGACGCCCTTGTGCGCAGCCAGTTCCAGAGCGGCACCCATACTCTGGCCGTGGCCCTGTTTGGTCTGCTGCGGGCAGGGGATACCCTGCTGGCCGCCACCGGCCGTCCCTACGATACGCTGGAGGGTGTCATTGGTCTGGATGGCAAGGGCAAGGGCACCGGCACCCTGATGGACTACGGCGTAAAGTACGACGAAGCTCCCCTCAAGCCCGATTTTACCCCGGATTATGAGCTGATTGCCCAGAAAGCCCCGGGGGCTAAGGTCTGCCACATCCAGCGCAGCCGTGGCTACCTGCAGCGCAACGCTTTTGACCTCGAGACCATCCGCAAGATCGCCGAGACGGCCCGCAGGGCAAACCCGGACATCATCATCTTTGTGGACAACTGCTACGGCGAGTTCACCCAGACGCAGGAGCCCTGCCAGGTGGGTGCCGACCTTGTGGTGGGCAGTCTCATCAAGAACCCCGGCGGCGGAATTGCGCCCACCGGCGGCTACATTGCCGGCCGGAAGGATCTGGTGGAGCTGTGCGCCTACCGCCTGAACGCGCCCGGCCTGGGCAAGGAACTGGGCTGCACGCTGGAAACGCCCCGCGACATGTATCTGGGCTTCTACTATGCCCCCGGCGTGGTGTGTGAGGCCATCAAGACCGCCATTTATGCGCAGTGCATGCTGGAGCTGCTGGGCAAGAACCCGGTGCCGCGCTACTGTGATGACCACAACGACATCGTGACCTGCTTTGATGCCGGCACCGCCGATGCCCTGATCGGTTTCTGCCAGGGCATCCAGGCTGCCAGCCCGGTGGACAGCTATGCGGCCCCGGAACCCAGCCCGGAACCGGGCTACACCGATGAGGTGGTCATGGCAAGCGGCAGCTTTACCCAGGGCAGCACCATCGAGCTGTCCTGCGACGGCCCGCTGCGTGAGCCCTACACCTGCTACCTGCAGGGCGGCCTGAACTTTGCCGCCAGCCGTGCCGGTGTGCTGCTGGCCGTGCAGAACGCTTACTTTAAAAACTAAGACAACCTCTCCGCCACAGCGGACGCGGACGCGCCTGAGAGGGCAAGGACGTTATTCCAAAATTGGCAGCTTCAGCGTAAAGCGGCTGCCCTTGCCCACCTCGCTTTGCAGGGTGATCTCCCCGTGGTGGAGATGAGCCAGCTCCTGCGCGATGGTCAGCCCAAGGCCGGTGGAATCGTGCTTGGTGTTGGCCGTGGTGTGAAAATAGCGGTCGAACACGGCTGTCTGATCTTCCGGCGCAATGCCGCACCCGGTGTCCTGCACCGTCACCCGGGCGGTTTCGCCCTCCCGCGCGCAGGTCACTGTGACCACACCGCCCGCAGGAGTATAGTGGATGGCGTTGGTAACGAGGTTCTGCACCACCTGCTGTAAGCGCACGTTATCGCCCCAGACGGGCAGGAAGCAGTCCGTCTCCGCCCGGAGGGTGATCCCTTTCTGGGCGGCTTCGCTCTGGCAGGCGGCGCAGACGGCGGCGGTGGCTTCGTTCAGGGCCACCCGGTCCTCATTGAGCAGCACCTGTTTCTGCTCGAGCTTGGCCGCCAGAAAAAGATCTTCCGTCAGACTGCGGACAAAGGCCACCCGCTGCTGCAGGGCCGGCAGCAGGGCGGGCAGGGCGTCGGGAGCCTCGGCCAGGGTATCCAGCCCGTTGCTCACGGCAAACAGCGGGCTGCGCAGGTCGTGAAAGATGTTCAGCATCATGCTCTTGCGGGCTTCGGTCTCCTCGGTCAGGGCCCGGGTCCGCTCGATGACCCGGGTGTCCAGCTCCTGGGCCAGCTGCTCGGTACGGTCAAACTGCAAAGCAAAGCGGCGGCAGACGTAAGTCATGCAGCCCAGCGCAAACGGGATATCGAACACCCGGGCGCACCGCAGCAGGTAGAGCGGGTAGCACTCTACATAAAAGGGGAGAATGGGCAGCAGGGCCCACACCCGGAACCCTGTTGTGATGGCGCAGGGGAAGAGCAGCAGTCCGGCGGCTTCGTACCCGCGCAGGTAGGCTGAAAGCAGCAGGTAGAGGCAGAAGCACATGCCGGCCGTCAGCGTGCCGAACCGCAGGATGGGCAAGCGGACTTGCCCCAGCAGCAGAAAGACTGCCGAGGCGGGCACCACCCATTTGGCGGGCAGAGGCAGGGCCAGCAGCGCTGCGGAGAGCAGGGCCGACGCCAGGATCGTGATGGCAAAAAACAGCCGCATGAACCGCTGGAGCAGCCCCTGAAACCCGGCAGGAAAAAAGGCTACCAGGGTGCCCCAGAAAAAGAGAACTGTCAGATAGAGGAGAAAATAGCGCAGCTCCGGCTGCTTTTTGTAGTGGTAAAGGGCCAGGATGGCAGCGGCCAGCGTGGCAAAGACGATGAGCGCCACCAGCTGCAGATGGCTGCGGACCAGGTCGCCCAGGGGGCTTTGAATCTCTGTCCGTGAGATGCCCCCGGAAAGAACGAGAAAATGCTGATTGAGCAGGACGCCCGCCAGTGCGATGCCCAGTGCCAGCAGCACCGCCGCCGCGGCACAGAGCTGTTTTTTCCATTTCATGTTGGATTCCTCCCCCAGAAACCAGTTGAGAATTTGAACCGGATACGGTATACTGTTAATAGTATAACAAAGAATAGCCAAAAAGGGGAGAGCAAATAGGGATGATCCGCGTTTTAATGGTGGAAGATGACCCGGTGATCCGTGACACCACCCGGTATTTTCTGCAGAGCCAGCAGAATTTTGAGGTGGTGTGCGCTGAGACGGGCGGCGATGCACTGAGCCACGCCCGGGAAAAATTTGATGTCATCCTCATGGACATCCTGCTGCCGGATACCAACGGCGTGGACCTGTGCCAGCGGCTGCGCAGCTGGCACCACTGCCCCATCATCTTTACCTCCTGCCTGGACGATACCGACACGGTGGTGCGGGCGCTGGAGATGGGCGGTGACGATTTCCTCACAAAGCCCTATCATAACAAAGTGCTGCTGGCCCGTATCATGGCCAACATCCGCCGGGTGCAGATGGACGCGGCCGAGCCCAATGTCAATGGCTATCACTGCGCGGCTTTTACGCTGGACGCCAACCGCCACAGTGTGGAGCACGACGGCCAGAGCATCCACCTGGCCGATATGGAGTACCGCATCCTCTCGCTGTTTGTCCGGTACCCCAACACGTTCTTTACGGCCAACGAGCTCTACCAGAAGATCTGGGGCAAGGACAGCCTGGGGGATGTGCGCACCGTGCAGGTGCACATCCACAACCTGCGCGGCAAGATCGAGCCGGACCCCGCCAAGCCCGTTTACCTGAAAAATGTCTGGGGCAAAGGCTATATCTTCCAGCCGGAGGGCCGTGGTGCGGACTGAAAATTTAAGATTGCTTAGGGAATGAGCGCCCGCTTCTTAAGGAAACTTAAGCAGCGGGCGCTTTGTTTTGGAAAAGAT
>ERZ1034626.1965-NODE-1965-length-12778-cov-14.478661_pt1 | contig 12778 bp, 8 predicted proteins | sample MGYA00520652_ERZ1034626 | MGnify/ENA primary metagenome ERZ1034626 (study PRJEB33766, sample SAMN09781765) | gut metagenome | biome: gut microbiome | host: Homo sapiens | place: Madagascar | study: EMG produced TPA metagenomics assembly of the PRJNA485056 data... | reverse complement strand
CCTGAATGGCCTGCAGCTTTTTCTTTTCCGGCTGGGCGGTGGTGTACTGGAACACTACCGTGGAAAGATAAAAATCCTTGTGGCCGTCGATGTCAAACTTCTTTTCCAGCAGCTTCATGGAGTAATCGGTGAGGTTCACGAGTGCGCCTTCCTCCACTTTACCGCTCTGGCTGGGCAGACAGGCCCGCTGCTGGATGATGGAGTTCACCGGGGCACCTTCTACGGTCTCGGTGTAGTGGGTGTAGCCGTTTTTGTAGTTCAGCTTCAGGATGCCCAGCCACGGCTCACCATCGCGGGTAAAATCCACCACGGCAAGGTCTGCCCCCGGAATGGTGGTGTGCGCGTGCATGTAGTCGAACAGAACGCCCGCGATGCGGCAGGAGAGGTCCACAAAATCGTGGTTGTGCTCCAGCTCGTTTTTAAAGGCGGAATCCGGCAGCGGGCGGCACTGGCGGATATCGTCGCTGGCAAGCAGCTTTTCGATGTGGTACTGGAAATAGGCGGTCTTTTCGGCGGTCATTTCCATGCCGCTGCCGCTGAGTACAGGCGCATCCATGGTGGTGTCCAGCACGTGCAGAATGGCCTGATGAATGATGATCTCCATGGGAGTTACCTCGTTTTTATAAGAATCTCTTTGGCATACAGTATAGCACAGCCCGGCCAAAAAGGCGAGAGCACATCTTGTAAACCGCCTGCAGGAATGCTACAATAAGGGCAGAAAACCACGCAGGAAAGGGGACAAAAACCATGGAATTCCGTGATAAGCCAATGGAAAACCTCATCCGCCTTCAGGAAAAGGATATCTGCAAAAATGCCCGCGCACTGCTGCTGGACGGTGAGAGCATCGTGGGTGCCTACAAGACGGTGCGCGATCAGGTGATCTTTACCACCCACCGCATCATCATGGTGGATATGCAGGGCGTTACCGGAACCCGGCAGCAGATCTTTGTGCTGCCGTACCGCAAGGTGCTGCACTTCGGGATCCAGACGGCAGGCTTTGGCGACCCGATGCAGGCATCGCAGCTGACCGTCTGCTTTGCGGACGCACACGAGGCAAAGTTCGGCTTTATCGGCCAGCAGGAACTGTTTGCGGTCGCCAACGCCATCAGCCGGTGCATCCTGTAAATAACTCCTTTAAAACAGCAGGCTCCCCGCCCGAGACCGGACAGGGAGCCTTTTGCTGTATATGAAATAGGAGAATAGGAGAATGGCAGAATTAGCAGCGGCTTGTTTTGCGCACCAGCTGTTCGTGCATGAATACCATGAGCACCAGCAGTGCCAGCAGGTAAAAAGGGAACAGTGCCGGAGTGATGTTGTTTGCCAGCAGGCCGAACAGCGGCGGCATGGCCAGATTGCCCAAATAGGCGCTTGCCATCTGGATGCCGATGACCGCCTGCGATCTGTCCGCACCGAAGTGTTCCGGCGTGGAGTGGATGATGCTGGGATAGATGGGCGCACAGCCCAGCCCCACCAGAACAAGACCGCTCAGGGCAAGGATCTGCGGCCCGGGCAGCAGCAGAGCCAGCACCCCTGCGGCCAGAATGCACTGACCCATGCGGATCATCTGCGTATCGTTGAATTTCAGGGTCAAAAAGCCGCAGGCGGCGCGCCCGGCAGTGATGCCGATGTAGAACAGGCTGGCAAAGCTGGCGGCAGTGCCGGCGGCAACGCCTTTCGTCAGTGTGAGGTAGCTGCTGGCCCATAGACCGGCCGTGGTCTCCAATGCACAGTAGCAGAAGAAGCACAGCATCACCTCTCTGGCACCCGGCAGACGGAATACCTGTCCAAGGCTCAACGCCTGCGTCGAAGCAGTTTCGGTGTCGGTGCCTGCAGTACGGCTCTGCCATAGCGGCAAACTGAAAAAGAGCACTGCGCTCAGCAGGATCTGGAACAGGGCAATGTACCGGTAGCCGGATGTCCACGGCCCGCCGCCTGCCAGCACCCGGCCCATGACCATGGGGCTGATCATGGTGCCGATGCCCCACATGCAGTGCAGCCAGCTCATGTGGCGGCTTTTATAATGTAAGGCAACATAGTTGTTCAGGGCCGCGTCCACGCTGCCTGCGCCCAGCCCATAGGGCACGGCCCACAGGCAGAGCATCCAGAACTGTGTGGAGACCGAAAAGCCGAACAGCGCGGCAGCTGTCATGGCCACACTGAGGGCGGTCACTTTTCCGGTACCCAGCGCACGGGTGAGCCGGTCGCTGTTCAGGCTGGAAACGATGGTGCCAAAGGAGATGATCATGGAGATCAGCCCCGCATAGGACACCGGCACACCGAGCGCCGGATACATGGAGGGCCACGCCGACCCCAGCAGGGAATCCGGCAGGCCCAGACTGATGAACGAGATGTAAATGATCGGAAGCAGAAGCTGTACCATAAACCTTGAGTTCCTCCGGGAAGCATGTTATACTTGCAATGCATCGTGTGCTTTGCTGATGTAATAATATCACACATCAGGGCTGAATGTTAGGATAAAAACGCCCGATTGGTACAACAAAACCGGCGCGGATGCGGATGTGCACCTTGACGGAAAGGAGATGGCTGATCGTGGCTTTTCAGACCAGCTGTGCAGCAGCGGGCGGGCTCAACTGCCCGCCGGATATTGTGGCGGATAGCGAGGGCAGGGAGCTGGTGCAGCACGGCAGCGCACTGTTTCCCATTGCCTGCTATGAAGAGGACCTCAAAAGCTACTCGGTAGCATGGCATTGGCATGAAGAGTTTGAATACATCCTTGCCGTAAAAGGCCCGCTGGCGGTGGACGTGAACAAAGCCCGTCTGATTTTGCAGACCGGGCAGGGCGTGTTTGTCAATTCCGGAGTGTTCCATGCGGTGGAGCAGGCTGAGACCGGGGATGCCCTGCTGCATTCCGGGGTATTCCATCCGCGCCTGATCGGCGGCATGGATACCATCTTCTGGCAAAAGCTCGTACACCCGCTGCTTCAGCCGGGAGCACCGGCGTTCTTTCTGCTGAACGAGGCAGACGACGGGCAGAAGGCCGTGCTCTGCCATTTGCGGGAAGTCTGGGACGCAGTGGCCCAAGAGGTCTTTGACTATGAGAATCAGGCGCGGTACCATCTTTCGGCGGCGGTGCATCTGCTGGGAATGCAGTGCGAGGGTGGAAAAACAAAGGTCTCTCAGCAGGAGCAGATCGCGGCCCAGCGCATGAAACAGATGCTGCGTTTTGTGGAAGAGCATTATGCTGAGGAACTGAACGTGGAGCGCATTTCCGACTGCGTGGCCCTGAGTGAGAGCGCCTGCCTGCGCAGCTTCCGGCAGCTGCTGGGGATCACACCCATCCAGTATGTCAAGCAGTACCGCATTGAAAAGGCCGCCGAGCTGCTGCTTTCCACCAGCATGAAGATCGGCGAGATCGGTGCCGACTGCGGCTTTTCGGATACCAGCTACTTTACAAAGACCTTCCGGGAGATCAAGCACTGCACGCCCAGAGAGTACCGTCAGAAGTTTGTAGGAAGAGAGCAGCCTCTTTCAAGGCGGGACGGCGGCAGAGCCAGTGCACCGGCTGAAACAGCGTTATAAAAAGGAGAATCGGAAACAATGCAGCGTAGTTTGACCAAAGGCCCCATCACCGGCAGCATTTTGCTGTTTGCTCTGCCGCTGATGCTGGGCAATCTGCTGCAGCAGATGTACAACATTGCGGATACATGGGTAGTGGGCCGCTTTCTCGGCGCAGACGCACTGGCGGCAGTGGGCTCGTCCTATACCCTCATGACCTTCCTCACCTCTATTTTGCTGGGCCTGTGCATGGGCAGCGGCGCGGCCATTTCCATGCAGTATGGCAGCGGTGAGCAGGACCGGATGCGGCAGAGCGTGTTCCTCTCGTTCACGCTCATTGCAGGCATCTCGCTGGTGCTGAACGTGCTGGTGTATCTGGGACTGGACGGGATCCTGTGGGTGCTGCGGGTGCCGGAGGAGCTGCGCCCCCTGATGAAGGAATACCTGCTCATCATCTTTTTGGGCATTACGGCTACTTTTTTGTATAACTACTTTGCAAACCTGCTGCGCGCCATTGGCAACTCGGTGGTGCCGCTGCTGTTTCTGGCTGTTTCGGCGGTGCTGAACGTCGTTCTGGACCTTATGTGCGTGCTGGTGCTGAACTGGGGAGTGAAGGGCGCGGCGGACGCAACAGTGTTCTCGCAGTTTGTTTCCGGCATTGGCATCGGGCTGTACACTCTCAAAAAATTCCCGCAGTTGTGCCCCCAAAAGGCCGACTGCCGCTGGGATAAAAAGAATCTGGATACCATCCTTAATCTGTCCGTCATGACCAGTGTCCAGCAGTCCATCATGAACTTTGGCATCCTGATGGTGCAGGGTCTTGTGAACAGCTTTGGCACCGTGATCATGGCGGCGTTTGCGGCGGCAGTCAAGATCGATTCCTTCGCCTACATGCCGGTGCAGGACTTCGGCAATGCGTTTTCCACCTATGTGGCCCAGAACTACGGCGCGGGCCAGACCGACCGCATCAAAAAGGGCATCCGCAGTGCGGGCCTGTGCAGCGCAGTGTTCTGCGTGTGCATCAGCGTGCTGGTGTGCGCCTTTGCGGCTCCGCTCATGAGCATCTTCATCGACCAGGGCGAGGGGGCTATTATTGCCGCCGGTGTGCACTACCTGCGCATTGAGGGCGCGTGCTACATTGGCATCGGCATTCTGTTTTTGCTGTACGGCTATTACCGCGCCGTCAACCAGCCGCAGATGTCGGTGGTGCTCACCATTGCATCGCTGGGCACCCGCGTGGCGCTGGCCTATCTGCTTTCGGCCACGCCGCTGGGTGTTACCGGCATCTGGCTCAGCGTGCCCATCGGCTGGGCGCTGGCAGATGCCATTGGCATTGGATACTATTTAAAAAAGAAGCGGTGACGGCAGGGGGGGGGAAAAAAGAAGATGGTCGACCATATCAGGATCCGCGGCGCGCGGGTGCACAACCTGAAAAACGTGAATGTGGATGTGCCGCTGGGCAAAATCGTGGGTGTGGCGGGCGTGTCCGGTTCGGGCAAGTCCAGCCTTGCGCTGGGCGTGCTTTACGCCGAAGGCTCCCGCCGGTATCTGGACGCACTTTCCACCTATACGCGCCGCCGCATGACGCAGGCGGCAAAGGCATCGGTGGACGAAGTGCTGTATGTTCCGGCTGCACTGGCACTGCATCAGCGGCCCGCTGTGCCGGGCATCCGCAGCACCTTTGGTACCGGCACGGAACTGCTGAACAGTCTGCGCCTGATGTTCTCCCGTCTTTCCAGCTATCCCTGCCCGCAGTGCGGCCGCTGGCTGGAACCCAGCCTTGCCGTGGCGGCAGAAAAGCCGCTGCTCTGCCCGCAGTGCGGTGCCAGCGTGCGCGCGCTTTCCGCTGAAGAATTTGCCTTCAACAGTCAGGGTGCCTGCCGCACCTGCAGCGGTACCGGCATGGTGATGACCGTGGACGAGAGCACCCTTGTGCCGGACGATTCTCTTACGATCGACGAAGGTGCCGTGGCCCCGTGGAAGAGCCTGATGTGGTCGCTGATGGTGGATATCTGCCGGGAGATGGGCGTGCGCACCGATGTGCCCTTCCGCGACCTGACCGACCGGGAAAAGGATATCGTTTTCCATGGCCCGGCGGAGAAAAAGCACATTTTTTATCATAACAAAAATTCCAATCAGGCCGGGGAGCTGGATTTTACCTATTTCAATGCCACCTATACCGTGGAGAACGCCCTCTCCAAGGTCAAGGATGAAAAGGGCATGAAGCGGGTGGAAAAGTTCCTGCGGCAAGGCATCTGCCCGGACTGCGGCGGCACCCGGCTGTGTAATGCGGCTCGTACCCCAAAGCTGCGGGGCATCACGCTGGACAAGGCTTGTCAGATGACTCTTGTGCAGCTTACCGATTGGGTGGCGGGTGTGCCGGACAGTCTGCCGGAAGAGATGCGGCCCATGGCCCGCAATATCTGCGAATCCTTCCAGACGGCAGCGGCACGGCTGCTCTCGCTGGGCCTTGGCTACCTGACGCTGGACCGCTCCGCTTCCACTCTTTCCACCGGTGAGCGCCAGCGGATGCAGCTGGCCCGTGCGGTGCGCAACCGTACCACCGGTGTGCTCTATGTGCTGGACGAGCCGTCCATCGGCCTGCATCCTTCTAACATTGAAGGCCTGACCGATGTGATGCACGACCTTGTGGCCGACGGCAACTCGGTGGTGCTGGTGGATCACGATACCCAAATTTTAAAGGAAGCTGACTGGCTGATCGAGATGGGGCCGGAAGCCGGTGCAAAGGGCGGACATGTGATCGCGCAGGGCAGCATTCCGGAAATTGAACAGAACGCGGCTTCTCAGATCGGCCCGTTTCTTGCAGGCAGGGCGGGGGTGAACGCCCGGCCTCATGTGCCGGAAAATGAGCTGTTTGCACAGGGCCGCATCCATCTGGCAACCTCGGCCATCCATACGGTGAAGCCGCTGGAACTGGAACTGCCCAAGGGGCGGCTGACCGTGGTTACGGGTGTGTCCGGCAGCGGCAAGACCACCCTGATTTTGGAAAGCCTGGTCCCGGCCTTGCAGGCAAAAGTGAATGGCACAGCCCTGCCAGCGCATGTGAAAAGCGTGGAGGCCGAGGAAATCGCGCAGGTGAAGCTGATCGATGCAACGCCCATCGGCATCAATGTGCGCTCCACCGTGGCCACCTATGCCAATGTGCACGATGAGCTGCGCAAGCTGTTTGCCAAAACGCAGGATGCCAAAGACCACGGCTATAAGGCGGGCGATTTCTCCTACAACACCGGTAAGCTGCGGTGCCCCACCTGTGACGGCACCGGCGTCATCAGTTTGGATGTGCAGTTTTTGCCGGACGTAGAAGTGCCCTGCCCGGACTGCGGCGGTTCGCGTTACAGCCGGGAAGCGGCGGCAGTGAAGCTGCCCACGGCGAACGGCGAACCAGCCTCCATGGCCGACCTGATGGACATGGATGTGTCCACTGCATTGGAAGCCTGTGCGGACTGCAAGCTTGTGCGCCAGCGCCTGCAGGTACTGAAAGAATTGGGCCTTGGCTACCTGACCCTTGGCGAGGAGACACCCAGCCTTTCCGGCGGCGAAGCCCAGCGGCTGAAGCTTGCCAGCGAGATGGGCAAGGGGCAGGCAGACAGTGTGTTCGTGTTCGATGAACCAACCATCGGCCTGCATCCGCTGGATGTACAGACCCTGCTGGGCGTGTTCCAGAAGCTGATCGGGAACGGTGCCACCGTGGTGGTCATTGAGCATGATCTGGATGTGATCCGCAATGCGGATTACCTTGTGGATATGGGGCCGGGCGGCGGCGATGCCGGCGGACGCATCGTGGCGGCAGGTACGCCGGAACAGGTAAGACAGAACCCGGAGAGCATCACCGGGCGGTATATCTGATAGAAAAAGCAACGCCCGCCGGGTCTCCCCGGCGGGCGTTCTCTGTACGGCGATAAAACTTACCGCTTGATATCGTAGTTCATGTTCATCAGGTTGCGGATAGTGCTCACATCATCGGTGATGTTGGCATCGCCGTGGATGGTGTGCTTGATGGCACTGCTTGCCACCGCAAAGTTGATCATATCCATGGCTCTGTAGTTGTGCAGCATGGCGTAGATCAGGCCGCTGGCAAAGGCATCGCCGCCGCCCACGCGGTCAAGGATATTAAAGGTGAACAGCTTGCTCTCGAAGGTGTGGCCGTCGTACCACATGAAAGCCTTCAGGCTGTTCTCGCTGCCGCTGTGCGCATAACGCACATGGCGGGCAATGCACTTGAGGTTGGGATACCGCTCGATGAAGTGCTGGAAAATCTCGTCCTGCTGCTCATAGCTGGGCTGCAGAGGCACGCCGTCCTTCCAGTCGCCCTTGGAGTGGTCGCTCTCATCCTTCCACAGGTGGTACGGCTCAATGCCAAGCAGCACATCCACATAGGGCAGGCACTCGGTGCAGAAATCGCGGGCTTCTTCCCAGCTCCACAGGGTGGAGCGGAAATTGCCGTCGAAGCTGACGGTCAGGCCCTTGTTTTTGGCGACCTTGAGCATATCCAGAATGAGGGTGCGGCAGTTGGGTGCCAGTGCCGGGGTGATGCCGCTCAGGTGCAGCCAGTCGTAGCCGTCCAGCAAAGCATCCAGATCCACCTGCGAGAAATCGTACTCGGTAATGGCACTGTGCTTGCGGTCATAGATGACCTTGGACGGGCGGATGCCGTAGCCGGTCTCCAGATAATAAGTACCCAGACGGTTGGAAGGAGTCTCGTTCGGCTCGGTCAGGATCATAGGGGTGCAGTGCACGTCGTTGGAACGCAGCCAGCGCACGGCGCTCTTGCCCAGACTGTTGTTGGGCACCACGCTGAAGAAGGTGCTGTCCACACCAAGGTTAGCCAGTGCCAGTGCAATGTTGGCCTCGCTGCCGCCGTAGCTGGCCTCAAAGCCGGATGCCATACGGATCTTCTCGTAGTTCGGCGGGGTCAGGCGCAGCATGATCTCACCGCAGGTGATGAATTTCTGGCCGGTGGTATCGTTGCCAAGGATCGGGTTGAAATGTTCCATAACGCTCCTCCTGATATTTACAGCTCATCAGAGTTCTGTTAACACATCGTTGTATCCATTATAATCCGGCCCGGATGGGATTGCAAGCACTTCCGCGGGGATGCAAGAGAAAATAATCGGCCTTTTTTGGGAGATTTGACGAATTCATACCCCTGTCAAATCGAAAGAAGGCGTATACTCTTCCTTTGCGCTGCTCTTCTGCTGCATGTAGCCCTGCGCCAGTCCCTTGTCCATGGCATAGTTGACCACCCGGCGGTATTCATAGGTGGTAATGCGCCGTCCGATGCCGTGCTCTGCGGCTTTGTAAAACGGTGTGTACTGGCTCATGACGCTGGGGATGAAGCATCCGGGGTCTGCATCGTTCCACGCGGCCATCTGGTCAAGCACCGCAAAGCTGTCGTCAACATGGCCGGGCAGGGCAAGGTGCCGCAGAATGACCCCCTTTTGCAGGATGTCCTCTGCATTGAACACCGGGTGCCCGGCCTGTGCCATCATGGCTTCAATGGCGGGCTTTGCCTGCGCAAAATAGTCCGGTGCAGAGGAAAGCTCTGCCGAGAGGGCGGAGGAGACGTATTTCAGGTCGGCCAGCCAGATGTCGATGTATCCGCGCCATGCTTCCACGCTTTCCACCGTTTCGTAGCCGCCGGTGTTGCATACGATGGGCAGATGCAGGCCCTTAGCCCGGGCAATATCCAGCGCGGCAATGATCCAGGGCCGCCACTGGCCGGGCGTGACCAGATTGATGTTGTTGGCACCCTGTTCCTGCAGATTCAGGAAAATCTCTGCCAGATGTTCCACGCTGATCTCCTTGCCAAGGCCCTCGGCGCTGATGGGATAGTTCTGGCAGAAGCAGCATTTGAGGGTGCAGCCGGAAAAGAACACCGTGCCGCTGCCCTTTGTGCCGCTGATGCATGGCTCCTCCCAGTAGTGCAGGGCAGCGCGGGCTGCTTTTAAGGTGCCGCCCGCGCCGCAGAAACCGGTGCGTCCGGCAGCACGGTCGGCCCCGCACCGGCGCGGGCAGAGGGTGCAGGAAGAGGGAACGGAGACGAAATCGCTTTTCGGCATAATATCCAAAGTCCTTTGCTGAAAGTTTGTCAGCCCCAGTATACCACTTTTCGCCCCGGACGTGCTATACTATAAGATAAGGAAAAAATAATACATATGGAAAGCAACATCTTTGCAAGGTCCGTGTGGCGGACTGCGGCAGAGAGAACGTTGTGATGGAGGAGACCATGCGCACCGAAACCGATGAGATCCGCGATAATCTCAAGTACCTGACCCTGCTCTCGCGGGATTATCCTTCGCAGGCGGCGGCAGCCAGTGAGATCATCAGCACGCAGGCACTGCTCAAGCTGCCCAAGGGTACCGAGCACTTCATGAGCGACCTGCACGGCGAGAATGAAGCTTTTGTGCATATTCTGAATTCCGCTTCCGGTGTCATTCGCGAAAAAGTGGATCAGGTGCTGGGCGATACCGTGCCGAAGCATACCCGCGCCGAGCTGGCAACGCTGATCTATTACCCCAACGAAAAGCTGCCCCAGCTCAAGGCACGCTGTACCAGCGAGGAAGCGCTGGATCAGTGGTACACCGAAACGCTGCTGAGGCTCATTGATATCTGCCGTCTGGTGTCCTCCAAGCATACCCGCGACCATGTGCGCAGATGCCTGCCTGCCAGCTGCGGCTACATTCTGGACGAGCTGCTCCACGCCCATTTTGAGGATCACGACAAGGATCTGTACTACGGCCAGATCGTGGGCAGCATCATTGAAAATGGCCGCGCCGACCGCTTTATCGTGCGGCTGTGCGAGCTGATCAAGCATCTGGCCGTGGACAAGCTGCACATCGTGGGCGACCTGTTCGACCGCGGCCCACGCCCGGATATCATCCTCGATCTGCTCATGCGCCACCACAATGTGGATATCCAGTGGGGCAACCACGATGTAGTATGGATGGGTGCCGCTGCGGGCAGCCCCATCTGCATCTGCACGGTGCTCAAGACCACGCTGGCTTATCATAACCACGGAATGCTGGAGGACTGCTACGGCATCAACCTGCGCCATCTGCAGCGCATGGCCGAGCAGTTCTACGGCAATGATGATCTTTCCATCTGGATGCCTCATACCGATGCGGCCCGCGGCCCCTACACCAGGGGAATGCTGCACCGCTGTGCCGTGATGCACAAGGCCATCAGCATTCTGATGTTCAAGCTGGAGTGCCATGTCATCGACCGCAACCCGGACTTCCAGATGCAGGAGCGAGATTATCTGCGCCGCATCGACTGGGAAAAGCACACGGTAAAGATCGGCGAAAAGGAGTATCCTCTGCGGGATACCTCGTTCCCCACGGTGGACCCCGCCGACCCGGCCGCACTGCACCCGGATGAACAGCTGGTGCTGCGCAAGCTGGTGCAGTCCTTCCGCCAGAGCGAAAAACTGCAGCAGCATGTTGAATTTCTCTATGCAAAGGGCAGCGTGTACCACATTGAGAACGGCAACCTGCTCTACCATGGCGCTGTGCCCATGACCAGCCGCGGCACCTTTGCCATGGAGCGCTTTGAGGGCCACCGCTACTCCGGCCGCGCACTGATGGACTACTGCGATGCCCGCGCCCGCCGGGGCTACTATGCACCGGAAGGCAGCGCTGCCCGCCAGAGCGGACAGGATTTTTTGTGGTATCTGTGGTGCGGCAAGCTTTCGCCGCTGTTTGGCCGCAGTGCCATGACCACCTTCGAGCGGCTCTATGTAGAGGACGCTTCCACCCACACCGAGGTGAAGGACCCCTATTATACATGGTATAACGATGAGGCCGTCTGCCGCCGCATTCTGGCCGAGTTTGGCCTGCCCGGTGCCAGCCACATCGTCAACGGCCACGTGCCGGTGCGGGAAAAGAACGGCGAAAGCCCCATCAAGGGCGGCGGACGGCTGGTGGTGATCGACGGCGGTTTCTGCCGTGCCTACCACGAAAAGACCGGCATTGCGGGCTACACGCTGGTGTATTCCAGCCGCACCATGTCCCTGCGCACCCATCAGCCCTTTGAAAGTGCCGAGAAAGCGGTGAAGGATAATCTGGATATCATTTCCCAGAAAAACATTCTGGAAACCGAAAATCATCGCATTCTCGTGGAGGACACCGACGAGGGCGAGGTGCTGCGGGAGCGTGTGCACGACCTCAAGCAGCTGGTGGCTGCCTATCAGCTGGGCTGGATCACTGAGACTCGGTGCGAAGACCACATCTGGTAAAGAAAGCGCAACAGCAATGTATCTGGTTTTTGTAAAATACCTGAAAAAGAAATCAAAATTTTGGAATATCCTGCGCGAAAATGGGCAAAACAGAAAATAATAAAACAACACCAAACGGGGCTTTGCTTTTTTGTGAAAGTTGTGTATAATAAGATAGCTGTACGTGTACGGCCTTATGGCCCATGCACATCAGGCAGCTTTTATGGAAAATGCTTTCAGGAACCTTAACAGGCCTGCGGCTGCGGGCCTCCGACAAGGAGATCATAAAATTGGAGAAATTTGTTATTACGGGCGGCAAGCCCCTGCACGGCGAAGTTACCATTTCGGGTGCCAAAAATGCGGCGGTGGGCATCCTGCCTGCAACCATTCTGGCAGCGGATGTCTGTGTGATCGAGAATCTGCCGGATATCAGTGATGTGGCGGTGAGCCTGAAGATCCTCAGCGTTCTGGGCGCACAGATCAAAATGATCAACCGCAACACCTACGAGATCGACACCACCCATCTGAACGGCACCAACGTCCCGGACGACCTGTCCCGCCAGATGCGCGCCAGCTACTACTTTCTGGGCGCACTGCTGTCCCGTTTTGGCAAGGCTCAGGTGGCCATGCCCGGCGGCTGCAACCTCGGACCCCGCCCCATTGACCAGCACCTGAAGGTGTTCAGTGCTCTGGGCGCAGAGGACAGCGTGGACTACGGCATGATCACCGTGCGCGCCAAGGAGATGAACGGTGCACACATCTTCTTTGATAAGGTCAGCGTGGGCGCTACCATGAACGGTATGCTCTCCGCTGTAATGGCCAAGGGCCAGACCATTCTGGAAAACTGTGCCAAGGAACCCCATGTGGTGGATCTGGCAAACTTCCTGAATATGTGCGGTGCGAACATCCGCGGCGCAGGCACCGATGTGATCAAGGTGCGCGGCGTGGAAAAGATGCACGGCTGCACCTACAGTATCATCCCGGATCAGATCGAGGCTGGCAGCTACATGGTGGCTGCTGCTGCCACCG
>ERZ1034626.1961-NODE-1961-length-12785-cov-183.125687_pt1 | contig 12785 bp, 8 predicted proteins | sample MGYA00520652_ERZ1034626 | MGnify/ENA primary metagenome ERZ1034626 (study PRJEB33766, sample SAMN09781765) | gut metagenome | biome: gut microbiome | host: Homo sapiens | place: Madagascar | study: EMG produced TPA metagenomics assembly of the PRJNA485056 data... | reverse complement strand
GCGAGTTTGAGCTCCACTTCCGTGCCGTGATGGGCTTGCCTATCGCCGGAATCCACCTGGAGCACATCGGCTGTTCTGCCGTGATCCTTTCTCCAGAGGAAAGCACCGAGCCATTGAACTACAACATGCTCGATGCCTTGAAGGAAGACCACACCCGCATCCGCATCTTCGGCAAGCCAGAGGCTCACGTGGGCAGAAGAATGGGTGTAGTGCTCTGCTACGGCGAAAAGGGCGACGACCTCAATCAGCTTCGCGACAAGGCAAAGCGCCTGGCTAAGACCGTTTTGGGCACAGACCCTTATATGAAGAAATAAGATTCATGAAAGAATAAGAATTCATGAAAGAAATAGGAAAAATCATCAGTTTCCTGAACACGCATCAATCTGAAGGCTTCCATACGAAGGTGGAGGATTTCAAGGATGTGCCGTTCGACATCAAGCGCACCTACTGGACTTACGATATTCCAGCAGGTGCGGCTCGTGGCGGTCATGCCCACAAGGAATGTCTGGAAGTGATCATCGCTGCCAGCGGTTCGTTTACGGTGATATTGGATGATGGAACCCGGAAAGAAGCGTTCCATCTCAACCGTCCCGACGAAGGACTGCTGGTAAACACGGGCATCTGGCGAACACTGGAGGATTTCTCTGCCGGTTCGGTATGCTTCGTGCTGGCATCAGAGCTATACGATGCCGATGATTACATCTATGAATACGAGGATTTCCTGGAATATACTAAGAACGGGCAGTCATGATAACGATCAAGAGATACGATTCCACCACCGACCGTGAAAGATGGAACCAGTTTGTGGCACAGTCCAAGCAAGCCACCTTCCTTCTCCACCGCTCGTACATGGATTATCACAGCGACCGTTTCCATGACCACTCGCTCATGATTTTCCGCAACGACAAACTCTATGCCCTGCTCCCTGCCAATGAGAACGGAGACACGTTCTATTCTCACCAGGGACTTACCTATGCCGGACTGATTACCAACGAGAAGGCGTCGGCAGAAGATGTCTGTCTGGTTTTCGTTGCCATCAACGAATATCTGAAGCAGGCAGGTTTCCGCAAGTGCATCTACAAGCCTATCCCCTGGATTTACCAGCAGCAGCCAGCCGAAGAAGATCTCTATGCCCTTTTCAAGGAATGCCATGCGCAAATCTGCGTCAGGAACATTTCGGCAGTCATCAACCTGAAGCATCCGCTGAAATGGTATAATATCAGGAAGTCGGGTGCCAGGAAGGCTTTAGCGAAAGGCATCGTCATCGAGGAAAGCGAGGATTACGAATCGTTCTGGAACATTCTGAGCGAGAACCTGATGAGCACCTATCATGCCCATCCCGTTCATACATTGCAAGAGATTAAACAGCTCCAGACTTCTCTTCCGGAAAACATCAAACTGTTTGTTGCCCGGGAGGAAACGGGAAAGATGCTCGGCGGAACCGTTTTGTACATCAGCCCAAAAGTGGTGCATACGCAGTATATTTCGGCTTCGGAAGAGGGAAAGCAGCAGCATGCGCTCGACGCCCTGTTCCAATATCTCATCCAGACGAGATACAAGGATTTCGATTATTTCGATTTCGGAACATCGAATGAAGAAGGGGGAAAGGTACTCAACACCAGCCTCATCTACCAGAAAGAAGGTTTTGGAGGAAGAGGAGTAGTTTATGATACCTATGAATGGACATTATAAGAAAATGTAAAATCCCGAAGTTCACCAAGATGATGAGCTTCGGGATTTTTTATGGCTGGAGTTAACAGGGTTAACAGAGTTAACAGTTAACAGCTGTTTTTTTATACTAGCACTACGGTTACGCCTCTGGCTGCCTGCGCACCCATCACCAATGCCTGCTCAATATCGGCAGTCTTGGAAGGACCCGAGATGAAGGTACCGAAATTGTACTTCGGATCCATCTCAATGCGGGCATAAGCCTCGTGCATATTGTTCACCACCTTATCTTTCTCCAGGACGATGACGAGATATTCAGAGATGAAAAGCACGGCTTTCTCCTTCATGGTCTGAGGAATCCAGATGCAGCCATTCTCGGCTACACCCACTTCTCCACGGACAATACCCACATCGGTACCATTCAGGTCGTTGGCCTCAGCCACGGTATCAGGATTCTTCTGTGCGATGGTGATTTCAGGCAGATGAGAGGCAAAGACCTTGGCTTCAGGATAAGCCTTCTTCACCAGTTCATCCAGGCTCTCGCCCTCCTTCGCCTCAATCACATGACCTCCCACAGACTCAGTCATCTCAATAAACTGCTTCAAGGTATCCTCATACTGGATTCCCTTGACATCTACGGCAGGCATATCGAATTGAACGTGCGTATTCTTACGCAACTTGTTCAGGAAATCTTCTTTCTTCATTGAACTTTGAAATTTGAACTTTGAACTTTATGATGACCCACTACTTCACCTTTCCTTCTTTCCAAAGCTGATGGAAACTCTTCTTTGCAAACTCAGGCATGGCGTGACCGATGCCCCAGGCATTCCAATTGCTGAAGTGCGTGCAGCATTCAGGAACCAGGTTGACAAGCGGAGCAAACTTCAGGGCGGTGGTGTAGAGCGCAGGACGATCGAAGAGATACTTCATACCATTCGACATCGCTCTCTTCACAGGATTAGCCTTGCCCAATCTCTCCAGACTCTGGCGCCAAGCGTAAATCTGCGAACCAGGACCCACCTTGGAAGGGCAGACATTGTCGCAAGACAAGCACAAGGTGCAGGCTGAAACATTGTCGCTGTACTTCTGAGGATTCTTCAGCATTCCCAGGTTCACACCGATAGGACCCGGAATGAAATAGGTGTAGCTGTATCCGCCTGAACGGCGATAAACCGGACAGGTATTCATGCAGGCTCCGCAGCGCATGCACTTCAAGGTCTGCCAGTGGTCCTTGTCGGCGAGAATATCGCTTCTGCCATTATCCACCAGAACCACATGCATCTCAGCACCCGGACGAGCCTGGCGGAAATGAGAAGTGAAGGCGGTGGTAGGCTGACCGGTTCCGCAGCGGCAGAGCAGACGCTGGAATACAGCCAGTGACTTATAGTCAGGAACCAGCTTCTCGATACCCATTGCCACGATGTGGAGCTTAGGCATGGAAGTGGTCATGTCGGCATTACCCTCGTTGGTGCAGACCACGCAATCGCCAGTGGCAGCCACGCCGAAGTTACAGCCGGTCATACCTGCTCCAGCTTCCATAAACTGGTCGCGGAGATGATGGCGGGCACAGCGGGTCAGATAAGTAGGATCGTAGTTACCGATTTCCTTGGAGATTCCCTTCTCCTCGAACATCTTTCCCACTTCCTCACGCTTCAGGTGGATGGCAGGCATCACGATGTGGCTTGGCTTCTGGTGCAGGAGCTGGATGATGCGCTCACCCAGGTCGGTCTCCACCACGTCAATGCCGTGCTGCTCCAGATAAGGATTCATCTCGCACTCCTCGGTGAGCATCGACTTCGACTTCACCATCTTCTTCACGTTATGATCCTTCAGGATACCGAGCACTATCTCGTTGAACTCCTGTGCATCCTTTGCCCAGTGCACCTTTACCCCACGGCTCTCCAGGTTCTTGGAAAACATATCGAGGTAATCGGCAAGATGGGTGATGGTGTGCATCTTGATTTCAGACGCATGCTCGCGGAGGTCTTCCCACTCAGGAAGTTCCTGCGCCATCTTATCTCTCTTCTGACGAACAGACCAGAAGGTAGCGTCGTGCCAGGTGGTCTTCTCTACGTTCTGCGTAAACTTCGCAGCTCTCTTGGAATGTTCTGTACTCATAGTCCTGCAGCTAAAATTTGAACAACATGGATAAACTTGATCGGCATCTTCTCCTTCTTGGCAATACCCGCCATGTGCATCAGACAGGAAGAATCCGGTCCGGTGACATATTCGGCACCCGTAGCCATGTGGCGCTTGATCTTATCCTCTCCCATTCGGGTAGAAACGGCAGGCTCCTCGATAGAGAACATACCGCCGAATCCGCAGCACTCATCCTTGCGCTCCGGTTCGTGGATGGTAATGCCTTCCACCATATTCAACAGGTCGATAATCTTGTTGAACGGTTTGATGTGTCGCTCAGATGGCGACGACAAACCCAGTTCCCGCACACCATGGCAACTGTTGTGCACACTCACCACGTGCGGGAATTTTCCCGGCACATGATCCACCTTCAGCACATCGTGAAGGAACTCCACAACATCCATGATCTTCTTTGATGAAATACACTCGTGCTTACCCTCCAGAATCTTAGGGTAATACACCTTAACGTAAGCGGCACATGAAGCTGAAGGAGCTACGATGTAATCGTAATCCTTGAACAGCTCATCAAATGTCTCTATGACCTTCTCCGACTTGTCCTGAAAACCCGCGTTAGCCATCGGCTGACCGCAGCAAGTCTGCTTTTCGGGATAACCGACATCCAGTCCGTAGTGCTTTAGTAACTTGTATGTAGCCACACCCGCTTCAGGGTATAAAGCATCCACATAACAAGGGACGAATAATCCGACTTTCATTGTTGTTATCACTTTATCTTGTAAGCTATTGTTTAATCTAATTCTACATTGACTATAAGCCGCTGCAAAAGTAATAAAAAAAACGGAAAAGACGAATCTTTTATCTCAGAAATATGAATAATTCATGTTATTTAACTGTAAAGATTTGCAGAATATTTGGAGAAACGAAATAAATAGCGTATCTTTGCATACCGAAATAGAAAATAAACTTATAGTTAAATAACATGATGAAGAAACAGCTTAAGAAAGTCCTAGTCCTGGGTTCCGGTGCTTTGAAAATCGGCCAGGCAGGTGAGTTTGACTATTCCGGTTCGCAGGCTCTCAAGGCGCTGCGCGAGGAGGGTATTAGTTCCGTCCTTATCAATCCTAATGTTGCTACAATTCAGACGAGTGAAGGTATTGCTGACAAGGTTTATTTCTTGCCGGTGACACCTTTTTTTGTAACTGAAATTATCAAGAAGGAGCGCCCAGACGGCATCATGCTGGCTTGGGGTGGACAGACGGGTTTGAACGTTGGTACAGAACTCTACCTCAGTGGTGTGCTCAAGGAGTATGGCGTGGATGTGTTGGGTACCTCTGTAGAGGCTATCATGAACACAGAAGACCGCGACCTCTTCGTAAAGGAGCTTAACAAGGTTGACCTCAAGGTTCCAGTAAGCCACGCTTGCGAGAACATGGAGGAGGCTGTGGCTGCGGCACGCAACATCGGCTACCCTATCATGATCCGTTCTGCCTATGCGCTGGGTGGTCTCGGTTCTGGTGTCTGCAAGACCGAAGAGGAGTTCAAGGAGATTGCTGAATCTGCCTTCACTTTCGCACCTCAGGTACTCGTTGAGGAGAGCCTGAAGGGATGGAAGGAGATTGAGTTCGAGTGCATCCGTGATGCGAACGACCGTTGCTTCACCGTTGCCTCTATGGAAAACTTCGACCCACTGGGTATTCACACGGGTGAATCTATCGTTGTGGCTCCTACCTGTTCTCTCACCGACGAGCAGGTGAAGATGTTGCAGGACATCGCCGTGAAGTGTGTCCGTCACCTCAACATCGTGGGTGAGTGCAACATCCAGTATGCTTTCAACGCTGAGACCAACGACTACCGTATCATCGAGATCAATGCTCGCTTGAGCCGTTCTTCTGCCCTCGCATCTAAGGCTACAGGTTATCCTTTGGCTTTCGTTGCAGCTAAGATTGCCCTCGGTTATACACTCGACCAGATTGGCGAGATGGGTACTCCTAACTCAGCTTATGTAGCTCCATCACTCGACTATATGATCTGCAAGATTCCTCGTTGGGACCTTACCAAGTTTGCCGGTGTAAGCCGCAAGATTGGTTCTTCCATGAAGTCTGTAGGCGAAATCATGTCTATCGGCCGCTCATTCGAGGAGATGCTCCAGAAGGGTCTCCGTATGATTGGTCAGGGAATGCACGGTTTCGTTGGCAACGACCACACCAAGTTCGATAACCTGGATGAGGAGCTTTCTAATCCTACCGACCTCCGTATCTTCGCCATCGCCCAGGCTCTGGAGGAAGGCTACACCATCGAGCGCATCGAGGAGTTGACCAAGATTGACCCTTGGTTCATCGAGCGCATGAAGAATATCGTAGATTACAAGCACAAGCTTTCTGAATATAATACTCTGGAGGAGATTCCAGCCGAGGTATTGCGCGAGGCTAAGGTATTGGGATTCTCTGACTTCCAGATTGGCCGCTTCGTATTGAAGACTCAGAACACCAATATGGAGAAGGAGGTGCTGGCAGTCCGTGCCCAGCGCAAGAAGTTGAACATCCTTCCTGCCGTAAAGCGCATCCCTACCGTGGCTAGCGAGCATCCTGACCTCACCAACTATCTCTACATGACTTACGCCGTAGAGGGTTACGACATCAACTACTACAAGAACGAGAAGTCTGTCATCGTTCTCGGTTCTGGTGCTTACCGCATCGGTTCTTCTGTAGAGTTCGACTGGTGTTCAGTAAACGCCATCAACACAGCCCGCAAGTTGGGTTACAAGTCAATCATGATCAACTACAACCCGGAGACCGTATCTACCGACTACGATATGTGCGACCGTCTCTACTTCGATGAGCTTTCATTCGAGCGTGTACTCGATGTCATCGACCTGGAGTCACCACGTGGTGTGATTGTTTCTGTAGGTGGTCAGATTCCAAACAACCTGGCTATGAAGCTCCATCGCCAGTCTGTGCCAATCCTGGGTACATCTCCTGTCAACATCGACCGTGCCGAGAACCGCGGTAAGTTCTCTGCCATGCTCGATAAGTTGGGCATCGACCAGCCTAAGTGGAGCGCCCTCACCTCTATGGAGGATGTTCAGAAGTTCATCGACGAGGTAGGCTATCCTGTTCTCGTTCGTCCATCTTACGTTCTTTCTGGTGCAGCCATGAACGTTTGCCACGACGATGACGAGTTGCGTCGCTTCCTGGAGGCAGCTTCTGAGGTTTCCAAGGAGTACCCAGTGGTTATCTCCCAGTTTATGACAGAGACCAACGAGATCGAGTTCGACGGTGTGGCTCAGAATGGCGAAATTGTAGAGTATGGTATTTCAGAGCACGTAGAGTATGCAGGTGTTCACTCAGGTGACGCAACCATGACCTTCCCTGCTCAGCAGATTTCCTTCGCTACAGCCCGTCAGATCAAGAAGATTTCACGTGCTATCGCTAAGGAACTTAACATCTCGGGTCCTTTCAATATCCAGTACTTGGCTAAGGGTCGCGATGTGAAGGTTATCGAGTGTAACCTCCGTGCATCCCGTTCATTCCCATTCGTGAGCAAGGTATTGAAGCGCAACTTCATCGAGACTGCTACCCGCATCATGCTCGATGCTCCATATCAGAAGCCAGACAAGTCTGCCTTCGACATCGACCGCATGGGTGTGAAGGCTTCACAGTTCTCATTCGCCCGTTTGCAGAACGCCGACCCAGTTTTGGGTGTGGATATGAGTTCTACCGGTGAGGTAGGTTGTATGGGTGATACTTTCGAGGAGGCATTGCTCAACTCATTGATTGCCACCGGCTACAAGATTCCTTCAAAGGACAAGGGCATCATGCTTTCAAGCGGTGGTGCCAAGGAGAAGGCTTCTCTGCTCGACGCTGCCCAGGCGCTGGTGAAGAACGGTTACACCATCTATGCTACAGCCGGCACAGCGAAGTTCCTGAACGAGAACAACGTGAAGGCTACAGCCGTAGGATGGCCTGATGAGGACCACAAGGATATTCCTAACGTGATGCAGATGATTGCCGACCACAAGTTCGACCTCATCGTCAATATTCCTAAGAATCACACCAAGCGTGAGTTGACCAATGGTTACAGAATCCGTCGTGGTGCCATCGACCACAACATTCCTCTGATCACCAATGCCCGTCTTGCTTCCGCCTTCATCGAGGCATTCTGCACATTGAGCCAAGATCAGCTTCAGATCAAGAGCTGGCAGGAGTACGAGTAATCTCGTTGTTTTTTAGGCACGGATTACACGGATTACACGGATTTTTATGAGAGATGATTATCGCTTTGCTTATATTAGCACCATAAATCCGTGTAATCCGCGTAATCCGTGCCTTTTCTATATTATGCCACACCCTCCAAGCCTTATAGGGCTTTTATTTTATTCCCCGCCATGAGAAAAAGAAGCCGAAATGATGGCTATCTCATTATTTTATTGTACCTTTGCAAACAGAAATAAGAATAAAGAATGATAGTTTGTATAGCAGAGAAACCTAGCGTGGCTAAGGACATCGCCCGAATCATCGGGGCTACCACGGCACGCGACGGTTATATGGAAGGTAATGGTTACCAAGTAACATGGACTTTCGGCCACCTTTGTGAGCTGAAAGAACCGGATGATTATACTCCGATGTGGAAACATTGGAGCCTTTCGGCGTTGCCGATGATTCCACAGCGTTTCGGTATCAAGCTCATCAACGATGAAGGCATCAAGAAACAGTTTGCTACCATCGAGAAACTGATGCAGGCTGCCGACAGCATCATCAACTGCGGTGACGCCGGACAGGAAGGAGAGCTCATCCAGAGATGGGTGATGCAGAAGGCTCAGGCAAAATGCCCCGTCAAGAGACTGTGGATTTCATCCATGACCGATGAAGCCATCAAGCAGGGATTCCAGGAACTGAAAGACCAGGGAGAATATCAGTCGCTCTATCTTGCCGGACTTTCCCGTGCCATCGGCGACTGGATTCTTGGTATGAACGCCACCCGACTTTATACATTGAAATACGGTCAGAACCGACAGGTGCTCAGCATCGGTAGAGTGCAGACCCCTACCCTTGCCCTCATCGTAAACCGCCAGAAGGAAATCGACAACTTCGTTTCCGAACCTTACTGGGTACTCGCCACCATCTACCGCGACACCCAGTTTACGGCTACCAGCGGCAAGTTTACCAGCAAGGAGGAAGGCGAGAAGGCTTTCAGCACCATCGCCGGCAAACCCTTCACCGTTACCGACGTAAGCAAGAAGAAGGGAAACGAGGCACCCCCTCATCTCTACGACCTCACCTCACTGCAGGTGGATTGCAACAAGAAGTTTGCCTACTCTGCCGATATTACGCTGAAGCTCATCCAGAGTCTCTACGAGAAGAAGTACACCACTTATCCTCGTGTAGATACCCAGTTCCTGACAGACGATATCTATCCGAAATGTCCACAGATTCTGAACGGAGTAAGTCAGGCAAAGATCATGAGTCAGCAGAAATACCTCCCGCTCATCCAGCAGCTCGCAACCATCAGCAAGAAATTGCCGAAGAGCAAGAAGGTTTTCGATAATAGCAAGGTAACCGACCACCACGCCATCATCCCAACCGGTGTTCCGCCAACCGGACTCACCGATATGGAGGCAAACGTGTATGATCTCATCGCCAAGCGATTCATCAGCGTGTTCTATCCGGATTGTAAGTTCTCTACCACCACCGTATTGGGCGAGGTTATCAACGAGGACGGACCAAAGCCGGAAAAGATAGAGTTCAAGGTGAGCGGTAAGGAGATTCTGGAACCGGGCTGGCGAGTAGTCTATGCCAAGGATGCGAAGAATGCCGATGACGACGATGCCGATAATGCCAACGGAAACGATGGCGGAAATGCAGGCGATGGAAACGGAAACGGTGCCAAGAAGGAAGTGGTAGAAGAAAGAACCCTCCCCTCTTTCGTGAAAGGCGAATCGGGCGACCATCAGCCTACACTGACGGAGAAATGGACCACGCCACCTAAGTATTACACCGAGGCAACCCTGCTCCGTGCGATGGAGACAGCGGGTAAATTCGTGGAAGACGAGGAACTTCGTGCTGCCTTGAAGGAGAACGGAATCGGCCGTCCATCATCACGTGCCGGCATCATCGAGACTCTCTTCAAGCGCCACTACATCCGCCGCCAGCGCAAGAACCTGATGGCAACACCAACGGGCATCGAACTCATCGACACCATCCACGAAGAACTCCTGAAGAGCTGTGAGCTGACGGGTATCTGGGAGAAAAAGCTCCGAGACATCGAGCACAAAACCTACGACCCTGCCGAATTCATCAATGGTTTGAAAGAGCAGATCAACCAGATTGTCATAGATGTTCTATCGGATAACAGCAGCCGAAGAGTGACCATCATGACGGAGGAAGACCTGAAGAAAAAGCCGGTAAAGAAGAAAACGGCAGCAAAGAAACCAGAAGCGAAGAAGGCTCCAGCCAAGAAGAAGGAAGAAGCCGACCCAATGGTAGGCAAGCCATGCCCGCTCTGCGGCAAGGGCGTCATCATCAAGGGCAAGACCGCCTACGGTTGCAGCAACTGGAAATCAGGCTGCCAATACCGCCAGCCATTCTCGCAGATGTAATTTTCCGGAAATATATCCAGACAATAAAGCCCTAATTATAATAATTACGAATCCCGTTCGTTATTATCATAATTAGGGTTTTCTATTTCTAAATGATATGAAGCAAATAAGATTTTATCAAATCATAACAGCCGTCTGTTGCCTCCTCCTGATCAGTTGCGGCATCGACAAGAACCTGAAGAAGGGAGAAAAGTTCCTGGCTTTAGGCGAATACTACGATGCTGCCGACCAGTTTAAGCAGGCTTACACCAAAACGCCTTCCAAGGAACGTGCCAGCCGTGGCAAGATAGCCCTGAAGATGGCTCGCTGCTACGACAAGATCAACTCCACCCCCAAGGCGATTGCCGCCTATCGCAACGCCGTGCGCTATAACCAGGCTTCCATCGACGACCGCCTGGCCTACGCCCGTCTGCTCCTGAAAAACGGCGAATACAAGCAGGCGGAAAAGGAATTCAGAATCCTCGTTGATTCGCTTCCCGACAATGTGCTTGCCCGAAACGGCTTGAAATCGGCACAGCTCGCCCCTACCTGGAAGAAGGAAGGAAGCCGATATAAGGTGAAGAAGATGGATGTATTCAACTCCCGAAGAGACGATTATTCGCCGATACTTCTGGGCGATGAGGCCGACCAGCTCTATTTCACCTCTACCCGCAACGAGGCGCAGGGCGATGAACTCAGCGGAATCACCGGAACCAAGGCAGGCGACATCTTCCTTTCTGAAAAGGATGACAAGGGAAAATGGAGTAAACCGGAAGCCATCGCCTCGGGCCTCAACACCGCCTACGACGAGGGTGCCTGCTGCTTCGCTCCCGATGGCAGGGAGATGTATCTCACGCAATGCGTCACCGATGCATCTGCTCCCCGATTCGCCCAAATCGTCACCTCCAGCCGCTCGGATGCGGCATGGGGAAAGCCGAATCCGCTGGAACTCACCAAGGATACCCTGAGCACCTACGCCCATCCGGCTGTCAGTCCGGATGGCGAATGGCTCTATTTCGTATCAGATATGCCGGGCGGCGTAGGCGGATACGACATCTGGCGTGTGCGCATCACCGCTGCCGGACTGGGTGGTGTGGAAAACCTCGGCGAACCCATCAATACTCCGGGCGATGAGATGTTCCCTACCTTCCGTCCTAACGGCGACCTCTATTTCAGCAGCAACGGTCATGTAGGCATGGGCGGTCTCGACGTATACATCGCCAAGGTGGATAAGAAAACCAGGCAATACAAGGTAACCCATCCGGGTTATCCGCTGAATTCCGAAGCCGATGATTTCGGAATGACCTTCGAAGGTCCGCACAACCGCGGTTTCTTCTCATCTAATAGAAAGGATGGACGCGGCTACGACCACATCTATTCCTTCGAGAATCCGGAGATTGTTACCACCATGAAGGGTTGGGTTTACGAGATGGATGGCTACGAGTTGCCTGCCGCCCAGGTTACGGTGGTAGGAAACGACGGAACCTACAAGAAGTTGCCGGTGAAGAGCGACGGTTCCTTCACCATGCCTATCAACACCAAGGTTGATTATCTGGTGATGGCATCCTGCAAGGGATTCCTCAACCACAAGGAGGAGCTGCGCGTGGATTCGGCGAAGGAAAGCAAGGAGTACGTACTCCAGTTCCCATTGGCTTCCATCACCGCCCCTGTGCTCATCGACAACATCTTCTACGATTTCGACAAGGCTACGCTGACGCCAGCCAGCACCAAGTCGCTCGACGAACTGGTGGGACTGCTCAAGGAGAATCCTAACGTTACCATCGAGTTGAGTGCGCATTGCGACTACAAGGGCAATGCCGAATACAACAAGCGATTGTCTCAGCGCCGTGCCCAGTCGGTGGTCAACTATCTGATAGCCCATGGCATTGAGAAGGAGCGCCTTACCCCTGTGGGATATGGCAAGGAGCGACCAAAGAAGGTTCGCAAGAAACTGACCGAGAAATATCCTTGGCTCAAGGAGGGCGATGAGCTTACCCAGGAGTTCATCCTGAAGCAGAGCAAGGAGCATCAGGAAATCTGCAACCAGATCAACCGCCGCACCGAGTTCATCGTGCTCCGCACCACCTACAATATGTTTGATGAGAAGGGTAATCTGAAGAATCCTCCAAAGCCGAAGCCAAAGCAGCAGGAGAAGGAATCCGATGACAACGGCTTCGATTTCGAATTTGACTTGGAATAAAAAGTATTTTATCCTAAGAATAATCTTCGTTCAAAACCTTTGAACATAAGTTCAAAGACTCTGAACTTAAGTTCAAAGGCTCTGAACATAAGTTCAAAGCTTTTGAACATAACTTTTACAGCAACAAAAAACTCTTTCTATAAGCTTAAAAAATATCATCAGCTAATAGAAAGAGTTTTTTCTTCTTATTCCCTGGCATCCGCCAGTTCATTATATCCCCACACCATGATGAGGACAACGATGCCT
>ERZ1034626.1958-NODE-1958-length-12789-cov-18.414088_pt1 | contig 12789 bp, 10 predicted proteins | sample MGYA00520652_ERZ1034626 | MGnify/ENA primary metagenome ERZ1034626 (study PRJEB33766, sample SAMN09781765) | gut metagenome | biome: gut microbiome | host: Homo sapiens | place: Madagascar | study: EMG produced TPA metagenomics assembly of the PRJNA485056 data... | reverse complement strand
CCGTGGCTGCGGCCGATCCAGTTCTTCTGCTGGGTGGCCACGCGCTCGATGTAATCCAAACCGTCCAGACCGTCGATCAGCTTATCGGCATAAGCGGTGATCTTGAGCATCCACTGGCTCTTGACACGGTGAACGACCTCGCTGCCGCAGCGCTCGCACACGCCGTTGACAACTTCCTCGTTGGCCAGCACGCACTTGCAGCCGGTGCACCAGTTGACGTTCATTTCCTTCTTGTAGGCCAGACCGTGCTTGTACAGCTGCAGGAAGATCCACTGGGTCCACTTGTAGTATTCCGGGTCGGTGGTGTTGATCTCGCGGTCCCAGTCAAAGGAGAAGCCCAGAGCCTTCAGCTGGCTGCGGAAGTGGTCCACGTTGTTCTTGGTGACGATGGCCGGGTGGATGTGGTTCTTCATGGCGAAGTTCTCGGTGGGCAGGCCGAAGGCATCCCAGCCCATCGGGTAGAGCACGTTGTAACCGTTCTGACGGCGCTTGCGGCTCACCACGTCCAGCGCGGTATAGCTGCGGGGGTGGCCCACGTGCAGACCCGCGCCCGAAGGATACGGGAACTCCACAAGGGCATAGAACTTGGGCTTTTTGTGGTCGATCTCGGCATGGAAGGTCTTCTCGTCCTCCCACACCTTCTGCCACTTGGCCTCAACGGCCTTGTAATCATACTTCATTGTTTTCAGCTCCAGACTTTTCTTCACTACCAAAGATTCAATTTATGACAATCTCAGCACTTGTCAGGTTTTCCTCTATACAACCTCTCCGTCCATGCTCCGCATTGCCACCTTCCCTTGTAGGGGAGGCCTTGGCAGTCCATGCAAAGTTTCCGCTTTCGCCAGAGGCTCTCCTACTAGGAGAGCTGTCGAGCGCCAGCGAGACTGAGAGGTTGTACGAAGAACCACCTCACCGAGATGTGTTCCTTTACAGACTATTATCCGGCGTCAGATACTCCGAGATGTCGATGGGCTCGCCATCGGCCCACAGGTGCTCCAGATCGTAGTAGGTGCGGGTGTTGGGCACGAACACATGCACGATGACGTTCGAGTAGTCCAGCAGGACCCAGTTCTTCGAGTCGAAGCCCTCGGTGCTCAAAGGCTCGATGCCCTTCTGGGAAAGCTCGAACTCCACCTCGTCGGCCAGCGAACCCACCTGCGTGGTGGAGGTGCCGGACGCGATGACGAAGTAATCGGTCAGGACGGTCAGGCTCTCGACCTTGAGCACCCGGACGTCCTGTGCTTTTTTCTTATCAAGGATCTTCGCGATCTCAATGGCAAGCGCCTTGCTGTCGATGTTGTTCTCCATCTGAAATTCTCCTATCTTTGTTGGGTTACTGGCCGGCGGCCTGTCCGTCGGTGGTGGTGGCCCCTGCAACGTCGGTGTCGCCGCTGAGGATGGCGTCGTCCGACTCCTTATCGAGCTGGCCGACGAACTGGACGTTGGCGCTGGTGGATGCCGTGCCGTGGGGCCAATCGTTCGTCACAAGGTTCAGTTCCTCGGCGCTGACGGGGCCGGTATAATTGCGGAAATAGGTGTTGAGCAGCTCTGCGATGGAACCGGCGTCCGGCACCACGCAGGAGTAGCCGTCAAAGCTGTCGGTCTTGCCGACATTGGGCACGCCCATGAACACCGGCGTCTGTGCCAGCATGATGTTGGCGCTGTCGATGCGGGTGAAGGAGACCAGCATCTTGGCGATGGTGGTCAGGTCCATGTCGGTGTGGATATAGTTGCTGAAGACCAGATCCAACTGGCTCAGCACATCGGTAATGCCCATGCTGCGCACCCGCTTGAACAGGCCCGCGTAGAAGTAGCGCTGCATGTTCAGGCGGTCGATGTCGGAGTTGGAATAGCCCTTGCCGTGGCGGCAGCGGACGAAGAACTCGGCCGAAGAGCCGTCCAAGTTGCGGTAGCCCTGCTTCAGCGCGCTGCCCGCAAAGGACATGTCATGGGGGATATAGACCTCGATGCCGCCGAAGTTATCCACCATTTCCACCAGTGCCTGCATGTCGATGGTCACATAGTAGTCGATGGGCAGCTTGTACTGGTCGTAGATGACCTCCGCCAGTGCGGCGATGTTGCCGCCGTTGGACAGGGCCACCGAGTTGATCTGGTAGTTCGAGGCCGAGTAGGTCTTGCCGTTGGAGAGATTCACCTTCCGGCCCTTGGTGGCCACAAGGCTGTTGCGGGGGATCTGCAGCATCCGCAGTGCGCCGCCCTTGATGTCGAACTGGCAGTAGAGGATCATATCTGTCATGCCGTCGTTGGTGCCGTCCGAGGAGTAGGCGCGGCCCTCTTCGTAGTCGATGCCGCAGACGAGGATGTTCACCACGTCGCCCTTGTACTCCTCAAGGGTCTGGATCTCTTCCACCAGCGAGGCAGCACTATCCTCCGGTTTGATGTTCTCCTCCACCTTGTTCACCATGCTGGCCACGTAGACCACCACGCCTGAGATCACGGCCACCACTGCCAGTGTCACGGCCAGCGGGAGCCACATCGGGGTCTTTTTTTTTTTTTTGCCTTGCGGGGGGGGGGGGGCCGGCTCACTGGGGGCCGCGTGGGCACCGCCGCGGGGCGGGGTTCCATTGCCGCCGTTCCCGCCGTGGCCGGCCGGAGCCGCCGGGCGGGTGCGCTGCTCCACATGAGGCACAGACGGTTCTTCTTGGAAGAAATCCGGCTGCCCCTTCAGCGGGGCCTCGGTCGGCCGCTGTTCGGTAGGCCGGTTCAGGGAGCGTTGGGTGTTGATGCGGCGTGGGGCTTGACTCATTCCTAGATTTCCTCCAGCTTTTTTATTCGGGATCGGTTTACATCCATGATACCCTTTAGTATAGCATCCTCCCCCACAATCTGCAATCGGTTTTCATTTCCGGTGGGCAGGACGAATTTTAAGGCTTGGCGGCGCGGGCCTCCACCTGCGCCTGAATGTCGTCGTAGGCTGCCTTTGACATGGGGTCCAGCGGCTTGCCCTGCGAGAGGACGAAATCGTTCGTCTGCTTCAGGGCCATCAGCATGGCAGCGTCGAGGTCCTTCCGCTCCAGCTTGCGCAGCTTGTTCACGCCCGGCCAGTCCCGCTCGGCGCTGGACATATCGGCCAGATAGAGGATCTTGTCCAGCTTGCTCATGCCCGGCTTGCCCGCCGTGTGGCACGCGATGGCGGAGAGGACGGCTTCATCCTTCACCCCCCACTCGGTGCGGGCGAGGATGGCGGCGCAGATGCCGTGCCACACCGGGGTGGGGCGCTCTTCCCCGCCCTCGGCGTACTCCGGGTGAGCCTTCATGATGGCCCGCATCTCGTCCTTGGAGATCTCTTTTGCAGCGTCGTGCAGCAGGGCAGCCAGCGCAGCCTTGCCCTCGTCGGCGTCGTGGCGCTTGGCCAGCTTGACGGCCATTTTTCTCACGTTCAGGGTGTGCTCGTAGCGCTTGTCACTCAAGCGGCTGCGCACAAGCTCCTTTGCCTGTTTCTGGTTCATGGTTGTTGTCTCCTTTGTTTTCCCGGTACAGCCCCTCGCGCTGGATGACACGGCGGACAAGGGGCGGGAGTTCGTTTTCGCATCGGTCCCCGGCGGCAAGGCGGGCGCGAAGGTCGCTGCTGGCCATGGGCAGCGCTTCCACGGGCGCGAACAGGATGCGCGCCCCGGCGGCGTCCAGCCGCTTTGCCTTTTCATGCAGCACCGGGTCGTCCCCCATGTTCCGGCTGGTGACGACCAGATGAGCCAGCTTCAAAATATCCTGCCAGCGGTGCCAGCCGTCAAAGGTCAGCAGCATATCGCTGCCGATGGCCAGATACAGCGCCGCGCCCGGATGCTCCGCCGCCAGCATTTCCAGCGTGAGAACGGTGTAGTTCCGCCGGCCGCGTTCGGCCTGTTCCACCTCCCAGCCGCTGACTTCCAGCGCCGGGACGGCCTGTTCTTCCGCCAGCGCGGAAAAGCAGCGGCACATCTCGATGCGGAGCGCACCGGAAGCGCAGGTGCCCCGCTTGAAGGGCGAGACCCCGGCGGGCATGACCACGACTTTGTCCGGCTTCACCCGCGCCGCAGCAGCCCGCAGATTGTTCATGTGGCCGTTGTGGGGCGGGTCGAAGCTGCCGCCGTACAGAAGGATCCTCACTTCAGCAGGTCAGCGTAGGCGCTGTCCTTTTTCTTCTGGAGGTAGAGCACGAACTTGGAGCCGATGACCTGCACGCAGTCGGCACCGGTGGCCTCTGCCAGCAGCACCGAGGCCTCGCGGGCGTTGTACATGCTGTTGTCCAGCACCTTGACCTTGATGAGTTCGCGGGCGTCGAGGCAGTCCTTCACGCCTTGGATCATGGTCTCGTCGATCTCCCCCTTGCCCACCTGAAAAACGGGGTCCATGGTGTTTGCCTTGCCGCGCAGGATCGCGCGCTGTTTGCTCGTCAGCATAGTTGTTTCTCCTTCATTTTCAATTGATACGTTTTCCTTCGTACGACCTGTTAATCGCTGGCCAAAAACTCCGGCAGCTGGTTTTCCATTTTGGCCAGCGCGTTCCCGCGGTGGCTGATGGCGTCCTTTTCGTCGGGGGTCAGCTGGGCGTAGCTGCGGCCCTCGGTGTTGGGGCGCTTGCCCGTCTTGCCCACGCCGCATTCGTCGGGGATGAACAGCGGGTCGTAGCCAAAGCCGTAGTCTCCCGCCAGCCGCTCAAAGGCGACGCGGCCGGGGCACTCGCCCACACAGGTCAGATGCCGGCCTTCCGGCAGGATGAAGCAGACCGCCGCCACGAACTTCGCGCCGCGCTGCCCCGCCGGGACGTCCTTCATCTTCTCCAAGAGTTTGTCGTTGTTGGCCTCGTCGTCGCCGTGGCGGCCGCAGTAGCGGGCACTGTAGACGCCGGGGGCACCGTCCAGCGCGTCCACGCACAGGCCGGAATCGTCGGCGATGGTGGGCAGCCCGCTGGCCTTGCAGATGGTCTCGGCCTTGATGAGGGCATTTTCTTCAAAGGTGGTGCCGGTCTCGTCCGGCTCGATGGTGATGCCAAGCTCCTTCTGGCTGACGACCTCGTGGCCCTGTGCCTCAAGGATGCGCCGCAGCTCGCGGAGCTTTCCGGCGTTGCCGGTGGCTGCGCAGATCTTCATGTGGTTGCTCCCTTTCTATGTTTCCAACTGCTTGACCTTGGCCGCAGGGCGAAGCATTTTCCCTAAGAAGAAAAACCTGCCCGCTCTGCCAAGGGTTCCCCTGTCAGGGGAGCTGGCGCGAAGCGCCTGAGAGGTTCAGTTCTTCCATCCCGTGCGGGGGATCAGCTCTTCCACAAAGCCCTCCGGGGTGAAGGGGATCAGGTCGTCGATGCCCTCACCCACGCCGATGAACCGCACCGGCAGCCCCAGCCGCTGCTTGACCGCCACGACGCAGCCGCCCTTGGCGGTGCCGTCGAGCTTGGTCAGGATGATGCCGGTGGCATTGGCTGCCTTACAGAACTCCTTGGCCTGACTGATGGCGTTCTGGCCCGTGATGGCGTCCAGCACCAGCAGCGTCTCCAGACTCGCCTCCGGGGACGCCTTTTTGACGCTGCGGCTGATCTTGGCCAGCTCGCCCATCAGGTTCGCCTTGTTGTGGAGGCGGCCCGCCGTGTCGGCGATGACCATATCGTAGCCGCGAGCCGTGGCAGACTTGACCGTGTCGAAGATGACAGCGGCAGGGTCTGCGCCCTCTCCGGCCTTGACCAGCGGCACACCTGCCCGGTCGGCCCAGATCTCCAGCTGCTCGCTGGCGGCGGCGCGGAAGGTATCGCCCGCTGCCAGCATGACGCGGCGGCCCTGCCGGGTGTAGTGATCGGCCAGCTTCGCGATGCTGGTGGTCTTGCCCACGCCGTTGACGCCGATGACGAGGATGACGGCGGGGTGGCCGTCCAGCTCCATCTCGGCTTCGGGGCGCATCTCGTCGGCGATCAGCTCCCGCAGCTGGTCGGCCGCTTCTTCGCCGGTCTTCAGGCCCTTCTCCTTCACGCGGTCCCGCAGCTTGTCCACCAGTTTGATGGCCACTTCGCCGCCCACGTCCGCCAGAATGAGCTGCTCTTCCAGTTCATCGTAGAGGTCGTCGTCGATCTTGCTGCCGGTCAGCGTATTGAGGATGTTGCCCCAAAAGCCCGTGCGGGTCTTTTCGAGGCCGTCCTTCATCTTGTCTTTTTCTTTTTTACCAAATCCAAAAAGTCCCATGTCGTGTGTGGCCTTTCTTTTACGTTGTCCTTCGTACAACCTCTCAGTCGGGCTTGCGCCCGCCAGTCGTCCACCCTCTGTCGCATACGCGACATCTCCCTCCGGCCGGAGGGAGTCCTTCCTAGTAGGGGAGCCTTTGGCATAAAGATGAACTTAAATCGGCTGCCAAGGCCTCCCCTCGTTAGGGGAGGTGGCATCGCGAAGCGATGACGGAGAGGTTTCCTCCATTATACCTACGAAACCAGCGTCGCGTCAACCTGTTCAAGGTCGAGCTTCAAAAGTTTCGACACGCCGTCCTCCTGCATGGTCACGCCGTAGAGGACATTGGCGGCCTCCATGGTGCCGCGGCGGTGGGTGATGACGATGAACTGGGTCTTGTCGCTCACCCGGCGCAGATACTGCGCAAACCGGCTGACATTGGCATCGTCCAGCGCGGCTTCGATCTCGTCGAGGATGCAGAAGGGCGCCGGGTTGACGGCGAGGATGGCGAAGTAGATGCTGATGGCCACCAGCGCCTGTTCGCCGCCCGAAAGGGCTTCCAGATTCTTGATGACCTTGCCCGGCGGCGCGACCCGGATGCCGATGCCGCAGCCCAGCACGTCGGTCTCGTCCTCCAGCACAAGGCTGGCCTCGCCGCCGCCGAACAGCTCGGCGAAGATGCGGCCGAAGTTCTCGTTGATGGCGCGGAAGCTGTCGGTAAAGATCTCCCGCATCTGGGCGGAGAGGTTCGCGATCATCCGGCCCAGCTCGTTTTTGCTGCCCTCCACGTCTTCCACCTGCACCCGGAGCGCATCGTACCGGGCCTTGACCTCGGCGTACTCCTCGATGGCGCTGACGTTCACGTTGCCGAGGGCGCGGATCTTGGTCCGCACCTCGGCCACCTGCGCCCGCAGCGCAGGGAGACTGTCGAACTCCACACAGACTTCTTCCGCCTGTGAAACGGTGAGCTGGTATTCATCCCAGAGCTTTGCAGCGGTGGCATCGTACTCGCTTTCGGCTGCGGCTTTCCGCTCGGCAAGGCGGGCCATCTCCCGGCCCATCTCCTCGCGGTCATCCGCCGCCGTGCGGGCCTTGGCCAGCGCCTCGGTCTCGTTTTTCTGGTGGAGCAGCCGCTCCTCGGTGGCCTTGCGGATGGCGGCTTCCTTCTCCGCGATCTTCCCGGTGCTCTCGCTCTTCGCCTTGCGGATGGCCTCGATCTCGGCGCAGCAGCTTTCGCTGCGGGCGGCGAGGGCAGAAAGGCTCTCTTCCAGCGCAGCGCGGCGGGCGGCAGCATCTTTCGTGCGCTGTTCCAGCGCGGCGATCTGCGCCTCGGCCAGCTCCGCGTCCTTCTGGCGGGTCAATTGTTCCAACCGCTTGGCGCTCAACTGATCCGACAGCTCCCGCTGGCGGGCGAGGAAGGCATCGTCCCCCTCGGCCAGCCGGTTCAGCTCCTCGGACTTTGCGGCGATCTGCGCTTCCAGCTCTGCCTCCTGTGCGGCGGCATCTGCCGCCTTGGTGCGGCTGTCGGCAAGCTGGGCGTTCAGCGTCTCCATCTCCGCCTCCCGCGCGGTGAGGGCAGTCTCGGCCTGTTCCACCGCCGCTTCCAGCCGCTTCTGCTCCGCTTCGGCGCGGACGCGGTCGTTGGCTGCGGTGATCTGCTCACTGCTTGCAGCGGTCAGCTCAGCGGAAACGGCGTCCAGTTGTGCCTTGCACTGGTCGGTCTTTTCCTGCGCCGCAAGGCAGTCCTTCTGGAGCCGCGCGGCCTTCCGCCGCAGCTCTTCCAGCTCCTGCTTGCGGGTGAACAGCCCCGCCGAGCGCTGGACGCTGCCGCCCGTGAAGCTGCCGCCCGCGTTGATGACCTGACCATCCAGCGTGACGACCTTGTTGTGGTAGCCGAGGTCCCGCGCCGCGCGGGAGGCCTCGTTAATGTCGTCCACCACGACGATCCGGCCCAGCAGGTTCGAGACGATGTTCCCATAGCGGGCATCGGCCTTGACAAGGCTGGACGCCAGCTTTGCCGAACCGGTCAGCCGCCCCCGGAACACACCGGGCTGGACCGTATCCAGCGGCAGGAAGGTGGCCCGGCCCGCGTTCTCACTGCGGAGCAGGGCGATGCCCGCCTTGGCGGCGGCTTCGTTCTCGACCACGATGTTCTGCAAAGCGCCGCCCAGCGCCGTCTCGATGGCCACTTCCCGGCCCGGCTCCACTTCCAGAATGGAGGACACCGGCCCGATGATCCCCCGCAGCCGCCGGGCCGAAGCGGCCCGCATCACGGTCTTGACGGAGTTCTGGTAGCCGTCCATATTCTTTTCCAGCTCCCGCAGAACGGAAAGCCGCTGCCGGGCCGCATCCAGCTCCCGGCCGAGCTTCTGCTCGGCTTCGTCGGCATCGTCCAGCGCAGCGCGGCGGTTCTTCTGCTTCAGTTCCAACCCCGCCCGGATATTCGCCAGCTGCTTTTCGTTCTCGGCCAGCATCCCGCGGTATTTCACGGTGTCCCCTAAGTCCTGCTTGGCGTCGTCCCGCTGGACGGCCAGAGCCTCGGCGGCTTCTTCCAGCGCGGGAAGGCGGCTCTTCGCCGTCTCGGCGGCGGCTTCGGCAGCGGCTTTTGCCACCTGTGCCTCGGTATGCCGGGCGCTCAGGGCCGTGACCTCGGTGCGCAGCCTGTCCCGCCGGGCCCCGCTGCGGTCGCTGTCGTGGGTCAATTGATCCAGCGCCGCGTTCAGCGCCGCCAGCTCTTCGGCCAGCTTCTGCCCGGCGGCTTCCATGGAGGCAGCCACGGCGCGGTGGCGCTCCAAGGCTGCTTCGGCCTCGGCGCTGTCCTGCTGCCCGGCGGCGATCTCCGCCCGCAGCCCGGCGGCGCTTTCCTCGTTGCGGGCAATGTCGTTTTCCAGCACGGCGATCCGGCTCTCGCTGCCGCTGATCTGCTCGGTGATGCTGCGGATATCCCCATTCAGGCGCTCGACCGCAATGGTCAGCTGCTGTGCCTGCATCCGGATCTCCTCAGCCTCCTGCTCGGCGGCCTTTGCCTCGCCGTCAAAGCGCTCGTAGTCCGCCTGTGCCGTCTCGTAATCCCGCACCTGCTGGCGCACGGTATCGCGGGCCCGGTGCACGCTGTCGGTCCACAGGGTCACTTCCAGCGTTTTGCGCTGTTCGCTCAATTCCAGGAATTTCTGTGCCTTGGCGCTCTCTTTTTCCAGCGGGCCGACCCGGCTTTCCAGCTCACCCAGGATGTCCCGCAGGCGCTCCAGATTCTCGCCCGCCGCAGCCAGACGGCGCTCGGCCTCGGTCTTGCGGTAGCGGTATTTGGCAATGCCGCAGGCCTCTTCAAAGATCTCGCGCCGCTCGCTGCTCTTGGCCGCCACGATCTCCGCGATGCGCCCCTGCCCGATGACCGAATAGCCGTCGCGGCCGATGCCGGTATCCAGCAGCAGCTCGTACACGTCGCGCAGGCGGCACACCTGCCCGTTGATGGTATATTCGCTATCGCCGGAGCGGTAATATTTGCGGCCGATGGTCACTTCGTCGGCGTCCACGTCCAGCGTGTGGCCGGTGTTGTCCAGCGTCAGGCGCACACTGGCAAAGCCCATGGCGCTGCGCCGCCGGGTACCGCCAAAGATCACATCCTCCATCTTGCCCGCCGCACGCAGCTGGCGGGAGCTGGTCTCGCCCAGCACCCAGCGCACTGCGTCCGAAAGGTTCGACTTGCCGGAGCCGTTGGGGCCCACCACGCCGGTGACACCGGCGTCAAAGGTGATCTTTACCTTGTCGGGGAAGCTCTTGAAGCCCTGGATCTCCAGTTCCTTGAATACCATCGTTTTACTTTTCCTTTATCACGCCCAGCAGCTTCAGGGCCTCTTTGGCGGCATGCTGCTCGGCGGCCTTCTTGCTGCGGCCCTCGCCCCGGGCCACCCGGTCCGAGTTGAAGCGCACGGCCACTACAAAGTGCTTGTCGTGGTCCGGGCCGGACTCGCTCTCCACCACATAGCTCAGCCGCTCTTCGGGGTTCTGCTGCACGATCTCCTGCAGGCGGGTCTTGTAGTCGGCCTCGGCGTGCTTGCCCTCGGTGATGAAGGGCAGGATGAAATTCTTTGCGATCTCCATGCCGCCGTCCAGATACAGCGCCGCGATGACGGCCTCAAACGCATCGGAAACGACGCTGGGGCGGGTGCGGCCGCCGCAGCGCTCCTCGCCGCGGCCAAGGCGCAGGTACTCGCCGAGGTTGATCTCCTGCGCGAACTGGAACAGCGCCCCCTCGCTGACGAGGCTGGACCGGATGCGGGTCAGATCGCCCTCCGGCCGGTCGGCGTAGGCGTGGAACAGATAGTCTGCCGACACGATCTGCAGCACGCTGTCGCCCAGAAACTCCAGCCGCTCGTTGTGCTGCACCGGGGTGCGGCTCTCGTTGGCGTAGCTGGTGTGGGTCAGGGCCGTTTCCAGCAGCTTCGGGTTCTTGAATTGATAGCCAATGATCGTTTCGAGTTGATGACTCATAGATATTTTATCTCCCTTATGTGATTGCTCTGATGCGGTGTTTTGGTTGGAATGCGCATCGCAATTTCAGGACTCAAAACCGTTCTTATTCTGTCGGCGCGTTCAGGTCGTCCAATGCAGTCTGCATGGTGCCGCACAGGTCGTTCTCCACACAGATCTTTGCCTGCCGGATGGCGTTCTTGATGCCCTTGGCCTTGGACGAGCCGTGGGCCTTGATGACCGGCTGCTTTGCACCGAGGAAGGGCGCGCCGCCGTATTCCTCGCTGTCCATCTGGTGCTTGAGGTCGGACACGCCGCTCTTGAGCAGCAGATAGGCCACCTTGCCGCCGAGGTTCTTGAGGAACATCTCCTTCAGCATCCCCAGCAGCATCTTGGCCACGCCCTCGGTCAGCTTGAGGATCACGTTGCCCGTGAAGCCGTCGCAGACCACCACATCCACCTCGCCGTTGGGCACATCGCGAGGCTCGATGTTGCCCACAAAGCGGATGCCGGGGGTGGTCTTGAGCAGCTGGTGGGCCTCCTTCAGCACCGGGGTGCCCTTCGACTCCTCCGCGCCGTTGTTCGCCAGCGCGACGCTGGGCGAAGTGCGGCCCTCGACCTTATTCACATAGCAGCTTCCCATGACGGCGAATGCCGCCAGCATTTCGGGGCGGCACTCCACGTTGGCGCCGCAGTCCAGCAGCAGATAAGCCTGTTTCTTTGCGGGCACCATGGTGGCCAGCGCCGGGCGCTTGACGCCCCGCAGGGTGCGCACGATGAGGCTGGCACCCACATGGAGGGCACCGGTGCTGCCGGCGGAAACAAAAGCGTCGCCCCTGCCCTCTTTCAGCATGTTCAGGCCCACGACGATGGAGGAATCCTTCTTGCTGCGGATGGCCCTGGCGGGCTCATCGCACATGTCGATGGTCTCGGTGCAGTTCACCAGCTCGATGCCCTCCAGCGGGATGTTGTGCTCGGCGGCGGTCTTGCGCACCAGCTCCTCATTGCCCACGCCGATGAGCGAAACGCCGTACTCCTTCACGGCTGCGGCTGCGCCTTCCAGCACAGCCAGAGGGGCGTTGTCGCCGCCCATCATGTCAACGATGATCTTCATAATTTGAGCTCCCTTCTCTTGTCCTTTTTACTCCCTCCGTCATCGCTTCGCGATGCCACCTTCCTCACCGAGGGAGGTGGCACGGCAACGCCGTGACTGGGGGAGTTTTCCTTTTACAGGGAAGTGCTGTCCAGCCACTGCTGGAAGCTGGCCACGGCCCGTTCGGCCACGGCCATGTACCGCAGACGCTTGTCTCGCGGGCGGGTCTCGACCGGCAGCGGGGGCAGGATGCCCATATTCGCGCCCATGGGCTGAAAATGCTTGTTCTCGGTGGTCAGATACTGGATCAGCGCCCCGCACATGGTATCCACTGGGGGCGGGGGCAGCTGCCTGCCGGTCAGGCGGGCGTAGATGCTCCGCGCGGCCAGCAGACCGCACGCGGCGCTCTCCATGTAGCCCTCAAAGCCGGTGATCTGGCCCGCAAAGAAGACGTTGGGGTGTTCGTTCAGGAAAAGCCCGGCGTTCAGCACGCGGGGCGCATCCAAGAAGGTGTTGCGGTGCATGACGCCGTAGCGCACGAACTCGGCGTTTTCAAGGCCGGGGATCATGCTGAAGACTCGCTTCTGCTCGCCCCACTTGAGGTTCGTCTGGAAGCCGACGATGTTGTAGAGCGTCCGCTCCTTGTTCTCGGCCCGGAGCTGGACGTTTGCCCACGGGCGATGGCCGGTGTTGGGGTCCACCAGCCCCACCGGGCGCAGCGGGCCGAAGCGCATGGTGTCGGCTCCGCGGGCTGCCATGATCTCGATGGGCATACAGCCCTCGTAGACGGTGACGGTATCGGCTTTTTTGCCGTGGGCGTCCGGGTCGGGCTGGGCTCCCCGCTGGGCCCCGGCGTCGAACTCGTGGAGGGGGGCACGCTCGGCAGCGGCCAGCGCGGCGTGGAAGGCCTCGTACTCTGCCTTATTGAAGGGGCAGTTCAGGTAATCGGCTTCGCCCCGGTCGTAGCGGGAGGCGGCAAACACCTTGTTGTAGTCGAGGCTTTCGGCGGTGACGATGGGGGCGACGGCATCGTAGAAATGCAGCCGCTCGTCGCCGGTCAGGCGGCCGATCTCGTCGGCCA
>ERZ1034626.1956-NODE-1956-length-12802-cov-5.007296_pt1 | contig 12802 bp, 10 predicted proteins | sample MGYA00520652_ERZ1034626 | MGnify/ENA primary metagenome ERZ1034626 (study PRJEB33766, sample SAMN09781765) | gut metagenome | biome: gut microbiome | host: Homo sapiens | place: Madagascar | study: EMG produced TPA metagenomics assembly of the PRJNA485056 data... | reverse complement strand
TGTTCCACTTCAGCTATCAGCGGTATATCATCAACCAGATCCGCGAGAACTTTGGTCTGGAGCACACCCCCATCCGCCTTGTCGTGCGTGAGCGCGGCTCCGGCGAAGTGGGCGCGAAGGACGTATAAGGAAGGGAGACTGGTTCTATGACCGCATTTCTCATTGTGCTGGCGGTCGCTGCCGAAGCCTATCTGCTGGGCAGCGTGGACACCGGCATCCTCGTCAGCAAGTATCTGTACCATGACGACGTCCGCACCCACGGCTCGGGCGCTGCCGGTATGACCAACATGCTGCGCACCTTCGGCAAGAAAGCCGCTGCCCTCACGGCGGTGGGCGATGTGCTCAAGGGCGTCGTGGCCGTCTGCCTTGGCCGGTGGCTGTTCGGCCATCTGCCCGCCGACGCTGCCGTCTCGCCCTATCTGGGCGTCTACCTCGCCGCCATCCTCGCCGTGGTGGGCCACTCCAAGCCCATCTACTTCGGCTTCAAGGGCGGCAAGGGCGTGCTGGTGGCTGCCGGTGCCATTCTGGCAGTCCAGCCGGTGCTGCTGCCGGTGCTGGCACTCATCTTCCTCGTCTGCCTGGTCCCCACCGGCATGGTGTCGCTGGGCAGCATCACCATGGCCGCGGCCTACCCGGTCCTGACGCTGGTGTACAGCCTCATGCGCGGCCTGCCGACTCAGGACGTGGTGGTCTGCACCGTCGGCGCTGCCATCATGGGCGGCATGGTCATCTGGATGCACCGTTCCAACATCCAGCGCATCCGGGACGGCAAGGAGTACCGTTTCGGCCAGAAGCACAAGAGCAACTAAGCAAAAAAATGCCCCGCAGGCAGCTCTCGACGAGCGTCCTGCGGGGCATTTTACGTTGTCAGGCTCATTTCGGGTCTGCTTCCAGCAGCGTGTCGGTGTTGTCCTCGTACTTGGGGTCTTCGATGGCGACTTCAAGCTCCGTGTCGGTGTCGTCATGATGCAGGTGCTTGCGCAGCCGGGAGGCGAATTCCTCTGACGGGATGCCGCTCTGGCTGGGGGAAAGGTCGGGTGCGGGGTGGCCGTCGGGCAGATGAGCGCCGAAGGCCGGCACGAAGAAGAACCTCCGCACGATGAAGATGAGGGCGATGGCGCTCACGCTCAGCAGGTTCTCCATGGCGGACTCGTGCCCCACCACCATGTGGCGGGCGATGGCGTAGAGGAGCACTTCGAGGCTGGAACCGGGGCTGTGCTTGGCCAGCATCTTGATGAACTCGATGCCGATGACGATGTCCAGCGCCCGCTGTAAGAAGATGCTCACCTCGACGTCGTTGCCGTCGAACAGCAGGCCGGGCATCCACTGCAGCAGCGGCACCATCGACAGCAGCAGGCCGATGAGGACGAGGCCGGACAACAGGATCTCGAGCAGGGTGGCTGCGCTGATGATCTTGTTGCGCAATTCGGCGCGGCTGTGGCTTTCAACACGGGAATTGGACATGGGCAGGGACCTCTCTTTCAAATTTGACCGGAAATCTTTTACAACAGTTCGATTCTATTGTAACAAAAGCAAAAAACGAAGTCAATTTCTTCGGCTGGGAAAGTTAGCCAGCATGAAAAACTGGAATCGAAGGCAGACAAAAGGGGCCGTCCGCACCCGGAATGGAGTGCAGACGGCCCCTCTTTGTGCTGAAAAGGCGGCTTAGGCCTCAGCGATGGCTTCGATCTCGCAGAGCACGCCCTTGGGCAGGTCTTTCACAGCCACGCAGCTGCGGGCAGGCTTGGAGGTGAAATACCTGGCGTACACCTCGTTGAAAGCGGCAAAGTCGGCGATGTCGGCCAGGAAGCAGGTGGTCTTGACCACCTTGTCAAAGCCCACGCCGGCAGCTTCGAGGATAGCGCCCACATTGCGGCAGCTCTGGTCAGCCTGTGCGGCGATGCCCTCGGCGACTGCGCCGGTGGCGGGGTCTACCGGGATCTGGCCGGAGGTGAAGACGAGACCGCCCACGGTGTAGCCCTGAGAGTAGGGGCCGATGGCGCCGGGAGCTTTTTCGGTGCTGATGATGTTCATATCGATTACCTCACATATCATAAATAGGGGAGTCTCCCGCCAAAAGGGGAGCCGATGAAAAAAGTCTACCACCAACTGTCCCCGCCGTCAACGGGCAGCAGGGAACGGTCCCGGAATTTCCGGAAAAAGGGAATGTAAAATTATTTGGAAAAATCTACGCAAATCATCTTGACAAGAAATAAACTTTTATGATAAAAATAGAGCATGAAAGTAACATTTTTGCAGAAAAACGCAGGCGCAGCGCAGGCAGGAAAGCCAGCTTTGCGCAGGCGCGTTTCTTTTTTGCAGAAAAAGCGAATTTCTGAACCCTCGGAAGGGGCAGAAAGGATAAGATATGTCGATTTTGGTAGATGATTCAAATAAAACAGCCTGCCGTGCAGCGGAGGCTGGACTGCAGCAGAAAAACTGTGCTGCGCTGGTGCGTCCGGCGGGTACGGGCAAAGGCTGCATCGTGTGGGAGCTGCTGGACGCCCACCCCGAGATGCGCGTGCTCTGGGTGGTGTCCTGCGCTGCCCGTCTGGAACTGCGCCGCGCCCTGACAAAGCGGCTGGGCCGGACGCTGGGCGGCCGGGTGCGGCTGATGAGCTGCGAGCAGCTGGCCGTGCAGAATGCGCTGGGCTGGGTGGCGCTGGCTGAGTTCCGGCCCGGCCTGCTGGTACTGGACGGCTGGAGGGAGATGAGCGCAAAGGACTGGACCGACTGTGTCCAGCCCCTGTTTCGCCTCTGCCCGGGGGCAAAGCTGCTGGCTCTGGGGGAGCCGGACGCCCCGGGCGACAGCTGCCGCGCTGCCGAGGAGATGCTGGCCGACGCCATCGTGGAGCCGCTGGCGCTGGGCGGGGCGATGGCCGAGGGTCTGCTGCCCATGCCGGCCTCCTATACGGCCCTGCTCTGGCCGCTGGAAGATGCGATGGCCCGCCTCCGTGCTGAGGTGAAGAACCTCCATCTGCCGGGCTGCCCTGACCCCAACGCCGAGAAATATCAGGCTCTGAGCCTCGCCGTAGAAAAGCTTCCGCCGGTGGAACAGCTGCTGGCGCAGTGGCTCCCGGATGCCGCCGGGCGCTGTCTCGTCCTCTGCGAGGATGATGCAGCGGCGGCGCAGACCGCAGAGCAGGCCGAGAAGCTGTTTGGTGCAGGAACACATATTTATAAGGATGCAGAAGGCTTTGCGGCCGATGAAGCGGCCACCCTCCGGCTGCTGGTCTGTGCCAACGGCCCGGCGGTGCAGGCTCCTCTGGCCGGGATCTCGGGCGTGGTGCTGGTGCGCCGCAGCGCTGAACCGACCGCATACCGGCAGATGCTGGCCCGCGCCCTTGCAGCCTGCGGCAGTGTGCCGGTGGCAGAGCTGAGCGCGGCCTTTGAGGCGCTGACCTGTGTGCAGCAGCTGCGGAAGGAGTGCAGCGCGGCGGGGGCAGAAGCCTTCCCGCTGGAAGAGCCCCTTTCTGCCTGCCGCCGGGCTTACCGGCAGCTCCGCCGCGCGCTGGACTCCGACTGGGAGCGCTATTATGCCGCCGCAAAGCAGATGACGGCAGAGGGAAAGACGCTGGACGTGCCTCGCTCCTACAGTTTTGGGGGCGTGGCCGTGGGCCGCTGGCTGGAAAACCAGCGCCTTGTCCGGGCCGGAAAGAAAAAGGGACGCCTCACCGCCGCGCAGGCCGCCCGGCTGGACAAAATCGGCATGAACTGGAAAAAGCGGCTCGAGCTGGCGTGGGAGAACGGCTGTGCTTCGGCCCGGCGGTACCGCAACAGCCACAGCGACCTGCTGGTGCCGGTCCATTATAAGGATAAGGACGGCTTTGCGCTGGGCGAGTGGATCGTCTATAACCGCCAGCGCTATCTGGGCGGGAACCTGCCGTCAGACCGCGTCGAGCGCCTCGAGGCACTGGGCATGGTGTGGGACACCGGAAGCATCCTCTGGGAGAAGAGCTATGCCGCCGCCGTCCAGTATTATCTGGAAAATCACACGCTGGAAATTCCCGTCAAGTATGTCACGCCGGACGGCATGGCGCTGGGCGTTTGGCTGGGCAGTCAGCGTGCCGCTTATAAAGAAGGTGTGCTGACCGACGCCCAAATCGAAAAGCTGGAAGCGCTGGGAGTGGACTGGGCGAACCGGAACGACCGCAAGTGGCAGACCGCCTACGAGGCCGCCGTGAAGTACCACGCCGCCCACGGGAACCTCGACGTTCCCACCGAGTACATCGACGAAGACGGCATCCTGCTGGGCAAGTGGGTGTCCCGCCAGCGGTACGCATGGCAGAACCCCGAGCGCAGCAGCGCCCGGGTGACGCTGGAGCGGAAAGCTCTGCTGGACGAGCTGGGCATGAACTGGGAAAAGACCGACTCGTGGCAGCACCGCTACGAGCTGGCCGTGGAATACAAAAAGGAGCACGGCAGTCTGGCCGTTCCGGCCCAGTACCGGACGGAGGACGGCATCTGGTTGGGCAGCTGGCTGTCCCGTCAGAAGCAGATGCTGCGGGAGGGCAAAAAGCTTTCCGCCAAGCGCCGCGCGGCCCTGAAAGAGCTGTTCAAGGGCGAAAAAGGCCGACGCCTCAGCGCCCCGGTGCCGCCCGCGTGCAGCGTGCGGGAGCAGAACTGGCTGGACAACTACCAGAGCGCCAGGCTCTACGCCGAGAAGAAGGGCAGCCTCCTCGTGCCTGCCGGATATGTGGACGAGAACGGCTTCCGTCTGGGCGTCTGGATCTCGAACCTCCGCGCTGCCCGCAAGGCCCGGCCCGGCTCGTTTCAGGTGACGCCGGAGCATATCGCTCTGCTGGACGCCATCGGGATGCAGTGGGACGCCCGGGAGGCCAAGTGGGCCGGGGCGTTCCGCCGTGCCGAAGAGTACCGCGCCGCCCACGGCGACCTGCTGGTGCCGGTGAACTATAAGACCGAAGACGGCTTCTGCCTCGGCGACTGGGTCCGCCGGATGCGCGAAAACTACGTCTGTGCCGAGAAAAAGCTGACGGCGGAGCGCATCGCAAAGCTCGAAGCGCTGGGCATGGTCTGGACCGTGCCGCAGGAGGGCTGAGATATTGCATTTTAGGGCGGAGTGTGGTATACTTCACCTCGTCTGAATAGAAAACAGCAGGTGCCTGCCGCCGAGGCTTCGTCCCCGGCCGGGAGGGTAAAAGGGAAGCGGGTGCGAGTCCCGCGCGATCTCGTCACTGTGATAAGGGAGTCCGCTGCCTTGGCGCTCAGCGCCGGTCACTGGAGGCTTTGCCTCTGGGAAGGCGGCAGCGGGCGGTGAGCTTTCAGTCAGGAAACCTGCCCGCTGTTGGTACAGGAGCGTCCGGCTCCGGATCACGAGGAATTGGTCGTACCAAAAAGCCCGAAAGTTCAAAGGGTCTTTTTGCTGTGCCTTCCGCGCGGTAAAAAGGCTCTTTTTTCGTTTGAGCTGACCCCCGTTTCGTACCCTTTCTATCGGAAAAGTACATTCCACACAACAGAAAGGACTCAAACAATGCGTAAGGCAACCAACAAGAACTGGCAGCGCGTCACCGCCGCTGCCGCCGCACTGGCCCTGTGTGCCGGTGTCCTCACCGGCTGCGGTGCATCTTCTTCCACTGCCGCCGGCAGCACCGCCGCAAGCTCCGCCGCCGCCAGCGAAGTGAGCAGCGAGGAGGCTGATGAAATGGCAGCAAAGAATGTGGCAGACCTCATCGACGCCATCTATGTGCAGGAGCGCAGCGAGAACACCGACGCTCAGTGTGAGGCTGCAAAGGCAGCATGGGACGCTCTGACCGACGCTCAGAAGGAGATGGTCGAGGGCGAAGAGGCAAGCCCCGAGTACTTTGGCCGCGACACCGGCGACGCCTCTAAGGACGACGCCCGCAACGAGGACAACATCGGCGACAACGAGATCCTGGTCGTCAGCTTCGGTACCTCGTTCAACGACAGCCGCGCAGCGGACATCAAGGGCATCGAGGACGCCATCCAGGCCGCATATCCCGACTGGTCTGTCCGCCGCGCCTTCACCGCACAGATCATCATCAACCATGTCCAGGCCCGTGACGGCGAGAAGATCGACAACATGGAGCAGGCCATGGAGCGCGCTGTTGCCAACGGCGTGAAGAATCTGGTCGTCCAGCCCACCCATCTGATGCATGGCGCTGAGTACGACGAGATGATGGAGATGGTGGACAGCTACCGCGATAAGTTCGAGTCCGTCGCCATCGCCGAGCCTCTGCTGGGCGAGGTGGGCAGCGATGCCACCGTCATCAACGCCGACAAGGAAGCTGTCGCCAAGGCCATCACCGCCGAGGCCGTCAAGACCGCCGGTTTCGACAGTCTGGACGCCGCTGCTGAGGACGGCACCGCTTTCGTCTTCATGGGCCACGGCACCTCTCACACCGCAAAGGTGAGCTACAGCCAGATGCAGTCTCAGATGGAGGCTCTGGGCTACAAGAACGTCTTCATCGGCACCGTCGAGGGCGAGCCGGAGGAGACTGCCTGCGAGAACGTCATCGAGGCTGTCAAGGCCGCCGGTTACACCAAGGTCGTCCTGCGTCCCCTGATGGTCGTTGCAGGTGACCACGCCAACAACGATATGGCTGGCGACGACGAGGATTCCTGGAAGAGCCAGTTCGAGGCCTCCGGCGAATTCGATTCTGTCGATTGCCAGATCGCCGGTCTGGGCGAGGTCGCTGACATCCAGCAGCTCTACGTCGCACACACCAAGGCCGCTGTCGATTCCCTGAACGGCTGAGCATAAGTTTATGATTGCCCGGAAAGGAGTGCCTTTTCGGGCAATTTCTTTTTCGGCCTGCTTTGAATTCGGGCCATTGCGTGTTATAATCTTTTCTGTAAAATAGATACTTCGAGGTATATCATCATGAAACTGAACCATAAATTTGCTCTTCTGCTGGCCGGCGCTGTGCTGGCTGGTTCTCTCACCGGCTGCGGCGCATCCGGCACTCCGGCCAGCTCTGCCGCTTCCTCCGAGGCTGCGGCTTCCTCCGCCGTGAGCGAGGCAGCTTCCGAACCGACAGCAGAGGCTGCTCTGCCCGACGGCGTCTACACCGCCGACTTTGACACCGACAGCTCCATGTTCCATGCCAACGAGGCCAATGACGGCAAGGGGACCCTGACTGTGAAGGACGGTCAGATGACCTTTCACGTCAGCCTCGTCTCCAAGAAGATCGTCAACCTCTACGTCGGCACGGCAGAGGACGCGGCCTCCCACGAGGCCGACTGGCTCCAGCCCACCACCGATGTGGTGAACTACAGCGACGGCACCTCGGATGAGGTGTACGGCTTCGACATCCCGGTGAAGGCTCTGGACGAGGACTTCCAGCTGGCCATCCTCGGCTCCAAGGGCAAGTGGTACGACCATACCGTCCGTGTCGCCAACGCCCAGCCTGCTGCGGCGGAAGCACCTGCCGACGGCACCTACACCTGTGACGTGACCCTCGAGGGCGGCTCTGGCCGCGCCACCGTGGAAAGCCCTGCGGCCCTGACCGTGGCCGACGGCAGGATGACCGCCACCATCGTCTGGTCCAGTCCCAACTACGACTATATGCTGGTGGATGGCGAGAAGTATCTGCCCACCAACACCGAGGGCAACTCTACCTTCGAGATCCCCGTCACTGCTCTCGACACCCCGCTGGATGTGGTGGGCGATACCGTCGCCATGAGCACCCCGCATGAGATCGAGTATACGCTGACCTTCGCCTCTGCATCCCTGATCGAGGCAAAGTAACGATGAAACGCCGCAATTTCCTGAAAGCCCTGCCTGCCGCCGCCCTCACCCTTGCGGGCTGCGGGCAGCACAAGACCGCCCCGGCCAATACAGCATCCCTCGTGTTCGACCACAGCTATCCGCTGGACTATGCCACCCAGTTTTCCGCCGACTGCTATGAGGGCGGCTATGTGATGATCGACATCCCGGACGCCGGGCGGTTCCTCGTCGTCCCCGAGGGGGCCGCCGAGGTGGACGACCTGCCCAAGGACGTCGTGGTGCTGCGCCAGCCGCTGGATCATATTTATCTCGTCTCCACCTCGGTGATGGACCTCTTCGTCCATCTGGACGCCCTGGACAGCATCGCCCTCTCCGGCACGAAGGCCGAGGGCTGGTATGTGGAAGAGGCCAAACAGGCCATGCAGGAGGGCCGCATCGCCTACGCGGGCAAGTACAGCGCCCCGGACTATGAGCGCATCCTTGCCGCCGGCTGCACCCTCGCCATCGAGAACACCATGGTGCTCCACGACCCCGAGGTCAAGGAGCAGCTGGAAAAGTTCGGCGTGCCGGTCCTCGTGGAGCGCTCGAGCTACGAGAGCGGCCCGCTGGCCCGGATGGAGTGGCTCAAGCTCTACGGCATCCTGCTGAATAAGACTGAGATGGCGGAAGAGGTCTTTCGCCAGAAGGTGGAGCAGGTGGCCCCTATCCTCGAGCAGGAGAACACGGGCAAGACCGCGGCCTTCTTCTCCATCACCACAAATAACCTCATCACCGTCCGCCGCACCAGCGACTATGTGGCCCAGATGGTGGAGATGGCCGGCGGCGTTTACATCTTCGACGACCTCGAGGGGGAAACGTCGGCCCAGTCCACCATCAAACTGCCGCTGGAGACGTTCTACGCCCGGGCCAGGGACGCCGACGTCCTCATCTACAACAGCACCATCGAGGGCGTGATGGAGACCCGAGACCAGCTCATCGAAAAATGCCCGATGCTGGCAGATTTCAAGGCCGTCCAGTCCGGCGACTGCTGGTGTACGGCCCAGAGCCTCTTCCAGCAGAGCATGGAGCTGGCCGACCTCATCTCGGATATGAACCTCGTCTTCACCGAGGGCTCGCCCGACCCGGCGTCCCTCCGTTTCTTACAGCGCATCGTATAAAAGGAGCTTTGTCATGACCACCACCCGCCGCCTCAGCCTCGCGTACCTCGCCCTCACGGCGGGGGTCGCGGTGCTGTTTGCACTCAACCTGTTCTGGGGCAGTGTGTCCCTGACGCCCGGCGCGGTGGCGGCGGCTCTGCTGGGCCGGGGCGAAGATGCGCTGGCCGTGGGCATCGTGCTCCAGCTCCGTCTGCCCCGGGCGGTCATGGTCGTGCTGCTGGGCGCGGCCCTCTCGGCTGCAGGCTACCTCCTGCAGACCTTCTTCGCCAACCCCATCGCCGGCCCCTTCGTCATGGGCGTGTCCAGCGGCGCAAAGCTGGCAGTGGCCCTGACGATGGTGGTGTTTTTACAGCAGGGGCTGCTCACCAGCTCGGCCACCCTCATCATCGCCGCCTTTGCAGGCTCGATGGCGGCTATGGCCTTTGTGCTGGTGGTGGCCCGGCGGGTGCCGCGGATGAGCATCCTCGTCATCTGCGGCATCATGATCGGGTATATCTGCTCGGCTGTCACCGACATCGTGGTGACTTTCGCTCAGGACTCCAACATCGTCAATCTCCACAACTGGTCGATGGGCAGCTTTTCCGGCATGACCTGGGCCAACGTGGGCGCAGCGGCCTGCGTGGTGCTGCCCGCGCTGGCGGCGGCGTTCCTGCTCTCGAAGCCCATGGCGGCCTACCAGATGGGCGAGAGCTACGCCAGGAGCGTCGGCGTACCGGTGCGGGCCTTCTCGACGGCCCTCGTGCTGCTTTCCAGCCTGCTTTCCGCCTGCGTGACGGCCTTTGCAGGCCCCATCTCCTTTGTGGGCATCGCGGTGCCGCATCTGGTCAAGAACCTGCTGGGCAGCGCAAAGCCCCTTTATGTCCTGCCGGGCTGCTGTCTGGGCGGGGCAGCGTTTTGCCTGCTCTGCGACCTCATCGCCCGCAGCCTGTTCGCGCCCACTGAGCTGTCCATCAGCTCGGTGACGGCAGTTTTCGGTGCGCCGGTGGTCATCTGGCTGCTGGTGCGCCGCCAGACACAGGAGGGCCGGGAATGAGCGATCCGAAATTCTACTGCCGCGCCGAGGACCTTGCCATCGGCTACGGCAAAACGCCCCTGATGGAGCACATCGGACTCGGCGTCGGGAAGGGGACCATCCTCACCCTCATCGGCCCCAACGGCGCGGGAAAATCCACCCTGCTCAAGACGCTGGCAGCGCAGCTGGCCCCCCAGGGGGGCGCTGTGCTGCTGGACGGCAAAAATCTCGCGGACTACTCCGGCCCGGAGCGCGCCCGCAAAATGGCCCTGATGGTGCCCCACACCCGCCGCACCGAGCTGACCACCTGCTTCGAGATGGCGTCCGCCGGGCGCTACCCCTACACGGGGCGGCTGGGTGTCCTCTCGGCGGAAGATAAGCGCCAGGTCCATGCCGCGCTGGCTCTCGTGGGGGCCGAGGCGCTGGCGGGCCGGGACTTCAACCGCATCAGCGACGGCCAGCGCCAGCGCGTCCTGCTGGCCCGGGCCATCTGCCAGCAGCCGGAGCTGATATTATTGGACGAGCCTACGTCTTTCCTTGACATCAAGGGCAAGGCCGAATTGCTGGCCATCCTGAAAAGCCTCGCCCGCGACAAGAAGATGGCCGTCATCCTGAGCCTCCACGAGCTGGAGCTGGCGCAGAAAGTTTCCGACAAGGTCGTCTGCGTCTCGGCGGCGGGCGTCTCGGACGTCATGACGCCGAAAAAGGCCTTTGCCCGGGAAAACATCTGCAAAATTTATGCTCTGACCGATGAGCAGTACGCATTCCTCTACGGCGAAGAAAAAGCGCCGGAGGAAAAGTGCCCGCTCTTTGAGCACTACGTCCGCAGCGGCCAGAAGCTCCTGCGCTGCGGCTATACCACCGGCACCTGTGCGGCGCTGGGCGCGGCGGGCGCGGCACGGTTGCTGCTCACTGGCCGCACCCCCGAGACGGTGGCCCTCCGCACCCCGAAGGGCATCGTGGTGGAGGTGGAACCCATCTTCTGCCGCCTGTCCGGCGAGGGGGCCGAGTGCGCCATCCGGAAGGACGGCGGCGACGATGTGGACGTGACCACCGGTCTGCCGGTCATCGCCAGTGTCGCCCTCCGGCCCGAACTGGCCGGCGAGGTGCGCATCCACGGCGGTGAGGGCGTGGGCCGGGTGACAAAGCCCGGTCTCGACCAGCCCGTGGGCGAAGCTGCCATCAACCACGTCCCCCGGGCCATGATAAAGGAAGCGCTGGAAAAAGAGGCCGAATCTGCCGGGTACGCGGGCGGTTTTGACGTCACCATCTCCATCGAGGGCGGGGCCGAAACGGCGAAGCGCACCTTCAACCCCCATATGGGCGTGAAAGGGGGCCTCAGCGTCCTCGGCACCAGCGGCATCGTCGAGCCCATGAGCCAGCAGGCCATCCTCGACACCATCCAGCTGGAAATGGGGCAGGCGGCGCTTCGGGCCGGAAGCCCCCGGCGGCTCATCCTTGCCCCGGGCAACTACGGCCTCGACTATCTCCATGAGAAGATGCCCGCCCTAAAGAATATCCCGGTGGTCAAGACCTCGAACTTCATCGGGGATACGATGGATATGGCGGCGGCATCCCACTTCGAAGAGGTGGTGCTGGTGGGCCACATCGGCAAGCTGGTCAAACTGGCGGGCGGCGTCATGAACACCCACTCCCGCACAGCCGACTGCCGCACCGAGCTGCTCTGCGCCCACGCCGCCCTCTGCGGTGCATCCCGGGACGTCTGCGCGGCCCTGATGAACGCGGCTACCACCGACGCCTGCATGGAGATCTTAGACGAAGCAGAGATGAGAGAACCGGTGCTGTCCAGTCTGCTGGACGCCATCCAGCTCCACCTCGACCGCCGCGCCGCCGGGGCGTTCCGGGTGGGCGCGGTGCTCTTCTCGAACCAATACGGCCCGTTGGGCCAGACCAGGACTGCAAAGGAGCTGCTGGACGAATGGAAAAACGGATAGGCACTTTTTACGGCGTCAGCGTCGGCCCGGGCGACCCGGAGCTCATGACCCTGCAGGCTGTCCGCCGCCTCGAAAACTGTCCGGTCATCGCCGCGCCCCAGACCCCGAAGGGCGGGATGCTGGCGCTGGACATCGCAAAAGGTGCGGTGGAGCTGAGCGGCAAGACCATCCTGCCGCTGCGCTTCGCCATGAGCCTTGACCCGGCGGTGCAGAAAGCCGCCCACATCGAGGCGGCCCGGGCCGTGAAAGAATATCTTGACGCCGGGCAGGATGTCGCCATGCTCAACCTCGGCGATGTGTCCGTCTACGCCACCTTCGGCTACCTGCAGGAGATCTTGGAGGCCGAGGGCTGCAAGACCGTGATGCTCCCCGGCGTGACGAGCTTCTGCGCCGCTGCGGCCCGGCTGGGCCAGTCCCTGACGGGCGGCATGGAGCAGCCGCTGACCATCGCCCCGGGGCGCTGCGCCGCTGAGGTGCTGGCCGCACCGGGCGCAAAAGTGCTGATGAAATCGGGCCGTCAGCTGCCCGATACGCTGGCCGCGCTGGCCGACGCCGGGCTTCTGAGCCGGAGCGCGATGGTCTGTAACTGCGGCCTGCCGAACGAGGAGGTCTGGCCCGACCTGGCCGATTATGACCCGGCCCGGTCGGCGGGCTATTTCGCAACGATTTTGGTGAAGGAGGGGTAAGATATGGTCCATTTTGTAGGAGCCGGGCCGGGTGCGCCCGACCTCATCACCCGGCGGGGCGCGGCCCTGCTGGCCGATGCCGATTGCATCATCTACGCGGGCAGTCTCGTCAACCCGGCCCTGCTGGGGCTGGCGAAGCCCGGCTGTGCCATCTACAACAGCGCGGAAATGACGCTGGAACAGGTGATGGACACCATCCGCGCCACCGAAAAGGCCGGCGGAACCACGGTCCGCCTCCACACCGGCGACCCCTGCCTGTACGGGGCCATCCGGGAGCAGATGGA
>ERZ1034626.1948-NODE-1948-length-12835-cov-27.393662_pt1 | contig 12835 bp, 9 predicted proteins | sample MGYA00520652_ERZ1034626 | MGnify/ENA primary metagenome ERZ1034626 (study PRJEB33766, sample SAMN09781765) | gut metagenome | biome: gut microbiome | host: Homo sapiens | place: Madagascar | study: EMG produced TPA metagenomics assembly of the PRJNA485056 data... | reverse complement strand
CACGTGATTTGTAATCTCGGGGTCGTTGGTTCGAATCCGACAAGAGGCTCAAAATGATGACGAGACAAGACTTTAAGTTTTGTCTCGTTTTTTTGTATTTGCATATTTGAGGTGTTACACGGTTGCGCCTCGGATGCAATGTGATGGTAAAACATGATGCGGTGGAGCTTGTCACTTCTGCTGCGTTTAAAAAAAAGAATTATGGAAAAGATTGACATTACGACACTCAACGATAATGTGTTCACTACTATTGGTAAGGAGTGGATGCTCGTTGCTGCAGGCAACGAAAAGAAGTTCAATATGATGACAGCCTCTTGGGGCTGTCTTGGCTGGTTATGGAACCGCCCAGTGGCTATTGTGTACATCCGTCCGGAGCGTTACACCCACGAGCTCATTGAGGCTAACGACACGATGAGCCTTGTTTTTCTCGGCAACTCGGAGGAGGCACGCAAGGCGTATGCGTTCTGCGGTGCTAAGTCGGGCAGAGACTTCGATAAGGCGAATGAGGCCCATCTCACACCCGTTGCAACCGAGAACGGATGCGTTACATTCGACGAAGCACGCCTCACGCTCACCTGTCGCAAGCTGTACAAGACGCAGATTCGTCCAGAGGAGATGCTCGACAAGTCGATAGAGCAGTGGTACGGTGCGAAGGGTGGCTTGCACGACGTGTATGTGGTGGAGATTCTTGACGCTTACAAAAAGTAATGCGCTAATAAGCAAAACCATTTTATATACATAATATTATATCGTACAGGTCAATTAACATCCAAACCGAACTTTGATGACAGAGAAAATAGATAAGTATAAGGTTCAGGCGGCTTTGGTGCGCTCGTTCTTTGACGCCTTCTCGCATGGCGTGATAGAGAGTCAGGTGGAAGACCGGAAGGAGAAGACGACACCGCAGTCGGTTAAGAAGCTGATGTTGGAGCATTATGAGCACATCGCGCCCGCTTTCTTCGATATCATGTTCTTCCCGTTGGCAGCCATGAACTACAAGTACGAGGACATTGCAGCACTGGCTCGCGAAGCGCAGCAGCGTGGCGACGACATGATGGCACTTGTGCGCACGGCGTGTGGCGACGAGGCATACTATAACGCTATGGTTGAGGAATACAAGCGCAACTTCTCGATGCTGCTTGCAGGCAAATATCTCTCAAATGCCGACCATCTTGAGGGTTATGTGCGCAAGGCGAAGGAGGAGACGGAAGCTTCGGTGGACTCCGACCGTGCCATCGAACTGACCGTGCGTGTCGTGATGTTCGCATACGTTCGCGGTCTGCGTCAGACGGGGGAGAGTGCACGTTTTGATAGATCGGTGCACTTGGGACAAGTGCACCCCCTACGTGGGGCTACGCTCTTCCGTTTGATGCTCGACGCGATGAACATCCTGCTGCTCGATGAGGCTGTTGATTTTGCCGACGCGGAAGCATCCGACCTTGCTTCGCTCTTTTTGAAGGTCTGTCAGACGCAGCACAACTTCACGGTTATGACCAACGAGATGGATCGTACATACTCTGAATTAATGAAGGAATAATAACATATACTATGACACAGATTCCGGTATTGCTGCTCACAGGTTATCTGGGCAGCGGTAAGACAACATTATTAAATCGCATCCTTTCCAACGAGAAAGGAATTAAGTTTGCCGTTATCGTGAACGATATCGGCGAGGTGAACATCGATGCCGACCTTATTCAGCAGGGTGGAGTAGTGAACAAGCAGGACGACAGTTTGGTGGCTCTGCAGAACGGCTGCATCTGCTGCACGCTTAAGATGGACCTTATCGACCAGTTGCGCGACATCGTGAATATGAAGCGCTTCGACTATATCGTCATCGAGGCGAGCGGCATCTGCGAGCCAGCACCAATCGCACAGACAATCAGTTCGATGGCGACACTCGGTCCGCAGTACATCACCAACGGCATTCCGCGTCTTGACAGCATCGTGACCGTAGTGGACGCGCTGCGCATGAGAGACGAGTTCAACAACGGCGATGCTCTGACACGCGACGGACTTGAAGACGAAGACCTCGAAAACCTCGTAATACAGCAGATAGAGTTCTGCAACACGATACTTCTCAACAAGGCTGCGGAGGTGAGTGCTGAGGATTTGCGCAAGCTCACCGAGATAATCCGCGCCATTCAGCCTAAGGCAGAAATCATTCCGTGCAACTACGGCGACGTAGATTTGGAGCGTCTGCTCAACACCGGTCGTTTCAACTTCAACGAGGTGGCTACATCGGCTGCATGGATCAATGAGCTTGAGAACCATCACGGCGATGAGGAGGATGATGACGACGACGATGAGGAGCACGAGCACCATCATCACGACCATGAAGATGAAGAGCATGAACACCATCATCACGACCATGATGAGCATGAACATCATCATCACGACCACGATTGTCATTGCGGTTGTGGACACCACCATCACCACCACGACCATGAAGGTGGCGAAGTGGAAGAGTACGGTATCGGAACGTTTGTCTACTATCGCAGAAAGCCGTTCGACATGAACTTCTTCGACAACTTTGTGGCACGTCTGTTCCCGAAGAACGTCATTCGCTGCAAGGGATTGTGCTGGTTCAAGGAAGAGCCCGACATGTGCTATCTCTTTGAGCAGGCAGGCAAGCAGATGGAGCTGAAAAACGCCGGACAGTGGTACGCCACAATGCCGAAGGACGAACTGCAGCAGATGCTCGAACGCGAAGAAGGACTGCGCAGAGACTGGGACGAGAAGTATGGCGACCGTATGCAGAAACTCGTGTTTATCGGTCAGAAACTCGACAAGAAGACCTTAAAAGAACAGCTCGACATGTGCCTTACGGATGTAGAGCTGTAAAAGAAAAACCGGTATGGCATGAGTGCTATACCGGTTTTTTATGTTTGTAGGCTGCGTGGGTATGGTAGGGATGCCATGCCCTCCTATTGTGTGGCTGCGTGGGTATGGCAGGGATGCCATACCCTCCTATATTAGAGATGCTTCATGATGTCGAGCAGATGATCCCAAACCATCTGAACGGTCGGGATGTGCAGACGCTCGTCAGGAGTATGCACGTCGCGCAGAGTAGGACCGAACGAAACCATGTCGAGGTTCGGGTAGCGCTCAGAGAACAGACCGCACTCCAAGCCGGCGTGGATACCCTTTACGATAGGCTCCTTGCCGAAGAGTTTCTTGTACGATTCAACAGCCACCTTGGTGAGCTTGCTGTTCGGGTTCATCTTCCAAGCCGGATAGCCGTCGCTCATCTTCACCTCAGCACCAGCCAATTCGAAGGCTGCCTTCACGGTGTTAGTTTCGTTCTCGAGGTTGCTCATGACGTTAGAACGCTGTGAAGCAACTATGTTTATTTCGTTTTCAGCAGTCTGCACGCTTGCTACGTTGTTGGATGTCTCAACCATGTATGCGAGAGCCTCGTCCTGGCACATAGCGAACACGCCGTTGTCAACAGCCTGCATGCAGAGGATGAAGCGGCGGCTTGCGTCCTTCGGCAGTACGCTCTCAGCGTCGGTGCTACCGAGGTTGAACTCCATAACCGGCTCGGTTACGTGGAACTCCTCTTCGATGTTAGCTGTGAACACGTTCCAGTCGGCACGTACTGTCTCCTTCTCGCTTGCCGGAACTGCGAACACGATGCTACCGTCGCGTGGAATAGCGTTGTGCAGTTTGCCCGAGTTGAACTGAGCGAGGCGAAGGTCCATCTTCTCCTGCTCCTTGTAGAGGAAGCGAGCGAGAATCTTTATGGCGTTAGCGCGTTTCTTGTTGATGTCGTCGCCAGAGTGTCCGCCCTTCAGTCCCTTTACAGAAGCTGTGAGGAAGAACATACCCTCGGGAGCAGCCTCACGCTCGAATGTGAAGCGAGCCGATGTTGTCTTGCCGCCAGCGCAAGAGATGAAAATCTGTCCTTCGTCCTCAGAGTCGAGGTTGATGAGCATATCGCCCTTCATGAAACCTGCCTTCATGCCCATGGCACCGGTGAGGCTTGTCTCCTCGTCGCGTGTGAATACGCACTCCAGCGGTCCGTGCTCGATGTCGTCGCTGTCGAGGATAGCCAGTTCGATAGCGCAACCGATGCCGTCGTCAGCACCGAGTGTTGTGCCCTTAGCGTTGAGCCATTCGCCGTCGACGTAAGTCTGGATGGGGTCGGTGAAGAAGTTAAAGTCTACGTCTACGAGTTTGTCGCAAACCATGTCCATATGACTCTGCAGAATGAGTGTAGGCGCGTTCTCGTGACCCTTTGTGGCCGGCTTGCGGATTACTACGTTGCCCGTCTCGTCGGTCTCGGTCTCGAAGCCGTGGCTCTTGCCGAACTCCTGAAGATACTCTATCATGCGCTCCTCGTGCTTTGAAGGGCGCGGAATCTCGTTGATTTTAGCAAACTGCTCGAACACGCGAGCAGGTTTTAATTCGCAATTGCTCATTTTCCTTAAATTTTTTATGATGATGTTATAATAATCTGAATTTTCGATAAATTATTTTGCCATGCCACCGAATTGCCGTACCTTTGTAGCGATATGTAATGGTGGGGCTATCTTTTGCAAAGATAGTGTAAAAGGAAGACACCACAAAATATCTTCACTTATTTTAAATATAGGTAGACATCTATTTTAGTCAAAACAGATACAAATATGATAAAACTAATGCTTATCAGCCTCGCTGTAGTGGCAGTAGCCTTCGCATTGTTGTCGATAAAGGTTCTGCTGAAGCGCAACGGCAAGTTCTCTTCGCAACACGTACACGACAACCCGGGCTTGCGCAAGCAGGGCATTCACTGCGTGATGGATCAGGATCGCGAGGCTCGCGAACGCAATGGTGCCTATTAAATCAGCTTGTTATATATAATGTATATACGACAGGCGTATAAAACGATAAAATTAAAAACAGAATAAAGATGAATAAGAAAAACATTTTCGGCGCACTTGCACTCGCAACTGTTGCCGCTTTCGCAATGACTTCTTGCGACAAGTCGAAGTGTCAGGTTGACGAGAAGAAGGTAGAGGGCAAGCAGGCTGTGCCTTCAGACGTTAAGATTGCGTATGTAGAGGTAGACAGCATCATGTCGCAGTACAAGTTCTGCAAGGACTACTCGCTCATTCTGCAGAAGAAGGGTCAGAACATCCAGAACACACTCGCGCAGAAGCAGCGTGCTCTCGAACAGGCTTACATGAACTTCCAGCAGAAGATTCAGCAGAACGCCTACACACGCGAGCAGGCTGAGCAGATACAGATGTCGCTGCAGAAGCAGAATAGCGACCTTCAGGCTCTTAACCAGCGCTTGAGTGGTGAGTTCCAGGTGGAGACAGAGAACTACAACAACGCCCTGCGCGACTCTATCCAGCACTTCCTTGCTGTTTACAACAAGGATAAGAAGTTTGGCTTGATTCTGAGCAAGGCAGGCGACAACCTCCTCTATGCCGACAAGGCTTACGACATCACCAACGAGGTTATCGCTGGATTGAACAAGGCTTACAAGCCGGCTGCTCCTGCAAAGGAGGTGAAGGCAGAGGCAAAGAAGAAGTAATAGTACAGACGAATACATAGTTTAATAGGAGGTGCTGTTCTTTCCGCTCAGCTTTGATGCTCGACGGAACATGAACAGCACCTCCTTTTTGTGTTCGTACACCACTGCTGTGCTGATGACAAATTTATGGTGCGAGTCTCCGTTCTGCAATAAAATGACAAAATAACTGCAAAAAATCGTGTCAAATATTTCTTTGTATTAAAATATTTATTACATTTGCAATCGTATAACATACGTTTAGTATAGTTAATACATCTTTAGTTAGTGACGAAAGTATGTAAACATAAATATATTAACTTTTAAAATTTGTAGTTATGAGAAAGACGTTACTAAACACAATGGGGCTTCTTCTTGCGTTGTTTGGCGCAACGAATGCTTCTGCCCAGAGCACAGTAGAACTGCCTTACTCTATCACCTTCGATTCTACCAACGATGTTTGGACCGTGCTTGATGCCAGTCCGTCACCTGGTACCTCATGGGTATTCAATAACGATTGGGGCAACGACGGTTTCTGCATCGGCAACGCGTGGACAGCTACACCGAGCTACTGCATTAGGACCGATTCGGGTGAACCTAACGACTACTACGTTTCTCCGTCATTCAGTTTGAAGGCAGGCAAGACGTACACCGTGAAGACAAGCTCGGGCACAATGTATAGCACTCCCGCAACACTCTCTGTAGAGTACACGACGACTCCTACTAACGCCGCTTCGTTCACAAAGCTGAGCGACATCAATATGCCGTCTTCTGGTGCGCAGTACGACAATTCGTACGACCTTACTGTTCCTGAGGACGGACTCTACAGCTTTGCGTTCCACGCCACAAACACTTCTGCTGGCGACAAGAGCAACTGGGTATATCTCTACGCTCTCGGCTTCAGCATCGAGGAGAAAGTTGGCGGCGAAACTCCTGACCCGGGTACAGATCCCGACCAGCCCGACCCACCAGCTGTAGACCAGGACGGTACACTGCCTTACGATATGACATTCGATTCGGCTGAGAAGTTCGCCACATGGACAACGATGGACAACAGCGATACTCCGGGCGTAACATGGGCTTACACCGCATCCGACTTTGCTGGCAAACCAGCTGCTCACATGGGCACTGATGCTACATCTGCAACGTGCGACTGGCTCGTTTCGCCGAAGTTCGAGCTGAAGGAAGGCAAGTCGTACAAGATTACGGTTGACGCTGCTTCTGGTCCGAACAACGAGCTGAACCTAATCCTCGACTACTTTGTAGGCAGCAAGTCGGCAGACAACCAGAAGACTATCGATTGGATTGGCTCTAAGCTCCCTAAAACCGAAGGCGAAACCGAAGGCGAGGGTGGCAAGGTGAAGAACGAGTGGATTCTCGATGCCAACAAGGACGATGTATACTTCTTCGCATTCCGCGCACTCAACTGGGGTGCTAATGGCACTAACGATGCCGTCAGCATCTACTCGGTGAAGATTGAGGAGATGGCAGAAGGCAAGCCCGAGGCTCCGGTAGCACTTCCTTACGAGGTTTCGTTCGAGAAAGAAGAAAGCGTATCAGGTTGGACTGCAATGGACCGCAGTGCCAGCACCGCTTCTACATGGAGCTGGAATTCATGGGGATATCAGGAGTACGGCGCCGACTGGAACCCGGTGGGCGACCAGCATCCTTGCGTAGGTTTCAGCAGCGACTTTAACACTGACGCCAACGACTATTGGGTGTCTCCGGCATTCGCTCTCGAAGCTGGAAAGACATACGTAGCGAAGGCTCACACAGCCAACAACCGCAGTTGTGTTGAATCGGGCACAACATCGTTCACGATGAAGCTCGGTACAAACAGGAAGGTGCAGGGTTCGTTCGACAAGACTCTCGGCACTATTGAACTTAGCACTGTGTACGACCGCGACCCGAGCACATTCGAGTTCAGCGTAGAAAAGGCTGGCAACTACTATGTTGCTTTCCATATCAGCGACAAAACAGGTGCAAATGCTTACGGCTACATCTTCGACTTCAGCCTTGCTGAGAAGAAAACCGTTGTGGAAGAGCCTGTAGCTACAGAACCGGTAGTCAACCTCGCAGCAGCTGAACTTACTGCAGAGAAGAGCGTAGAGCTGACATGGACTAACCCGACTAAGGATGTCGACGGTAAGGATCTGCCGGCTGACGCATTGCTCACCGTGAAGGTTTACGAGGGCGAGGAAGTGGTTAAGGTATTCGAGGACCAGGCTCCGGGCAGCGAGGGTAAGCACGTACAGGCTTACACCGACGAGACATTTGCTGGCGAACACAACTACAAGGTGGTGGTAGTCTACAAGGACAAGGAGTCGGAGGCAGCCACAACTTCTCTCACCGTGAAGGTCGTAGTAGACGCTATCAACGGCGTAATGGTTCCGGCTGACGCTAAGGTTTCTGTACACACTCTCAGCGGTGTAGCGGTTGGCAACAACCTCTCTACACTTGGCAAGGGTACATACATCGTAAGAGTGAAGACTGCCGACGGTGCTGTGAAGACAATGAAGATTGCTAAGTAGTAGTCTGAATTGCTAACAATAATGAATGTAGTCCTACATATTCATAAACCACATAATTGATTTAAAAAATATAAAACTATGGAAGAAAAACTTCAGTTTGTTCCTTCTTTGAAGGATGCGTTTGCTATAGGCATGAAAAATCTTGTGCCAATAGTATTGTCAGTGTTGCTTTGGCTCGTCACCGTATGGATTCCTTACGTTAATGTGGGCACCACGATAGCTTTGGCTACGTTGCCTGTGAAGCTTAGCAAGGGCGAGATGATTAGTCCGATGTTCATCTTCGAGTCGAAATATCGTCATTGTATGGGTGAGTATTTCATCCTTCAGGCTGTCATCACCTCTGCCCTATCGGTAGCCTTCCTGTTCATGATCATTCCAGCAATAGTACTCTCGCTCAGTTGGATGCTTGCTGTTTATCTTCTTGTAGGTAAGGGTATGAATTGGGCTTTGTGTCTTTCTGAGAGCAACCGTTTGATGATGGGCTATAAGCTGAAGGCGTTCTTCCTGAAGTTTGTTGTAGGCTTTGTGCTGTTCTTAGCCTATTATATTCTCTTCCAGATACTTAGTGACGCATCAGGCTTGTTAGTACTCATTTCGCTTGTTTATCTCCTTGTAAGCGTTTGCGTAATGCTTTCGGTCGATGCAGTTATCTATCGCGAGTTGGTGCTCAGTGAGGATAAGGTTGAGGAAGCTAAGCCAGAAGAAGCTCTTTAACGAGTTAATTGCAATGCAATAGGCATCGGTTCGCGTTCGGTGTCTGATCGGTTCGCGTTCGGAATCTGATTGGGTTGCGTTCGGAATCTGATCGGATCGCGTTCGGAATCTGATTGGGTTGCGTTCGGAATCTAATCGGGTTGCGTTCGGTGTCCGATGGCAAAACATTCATAAATCCACTGCCGAGAGGCAGGTTTTCTTTAGACGAATAAAGATTAAAGCATAAGAAAAGGCTGACTCTTGCTGCGGTTTTGCAGCTTAAGAGTCAGCCTTTTTTATTGTTGTATCTCGTAGCGTAGCCTTCCGCTACGTTTACGAGTTAGAAGTCAACGACCGTGATGCCGGCTCCGCCGAACTGCACGTGCTCGTCCTTGCATTGCGTCACGTTCGGCACCGACTGCAGATACTGGCGTATGAGCTGTCTGAGTATGCCGTTGCCCTTGCCGTGGAGGATGCGCACGCGCGACATACCCACGAGTATAGCGTCGTCGATGAAGTGCTGCACAGCGTTTAGTGCTTCGTCGCCACGCATTCCGCGCACGTCGAGATCCTGATGGAAGTTGAGTTTGTGCGAGTCGATGGTCTGACGCGTCTCGCGGCTGATGCCGAACGTTGGCGGTAGCGTCGACTCCGGTGTCTTCGTGGTGTGCTCCAGGCGCGATGTCTTCACCTTTGTGCGCACGTCGCCGAACACCACCGTAGCCTCCTTACCCTCAACCGACTCCACACGACCAACCGTCGTCAGTCCGCGCATACGCACCGTGTCGCCAGCCTTGAAGGGGTGTTGAGGTGTTGAGGAGTTGAGGTGTTGTGATGTCGAGGAGTTGAAGAGTTGAGATGTTGAGGTGGCTGGGTTCGCAGCGTTCTCCTTCTTCTCCTTCTTGCGCTTCTCGCGTCGCTCCTTGCGCTCCATTATCTGGCGCATCTTCTTCTCGATGAGGTCGTCAGCCGACTTGGTGTCTATCTCGTTCACGTCCTCCTTGAACGCCTTCAGCTCCTCGCGCAGGCGCTTCGTCTCCTCTTTCTCCGCCTGACACTCGCGTATCTCGCGGATAGTGTTCTCGATGTTGCGGTTGCTCTCCTTCAGCAGTTCCTGCGCCTGTTCCTTCGCCTGGCGCAGAATCTCTTTGCGCTTTCGGTCGAGCTCGCGGATTTCATCTTCGTATTTCGCGATAGTCTTCTCCAAGTCCTTCTCGCGCTGATGTACGTTCTGTCGCTTGTTCTCCCAGTAGCGCTTGTCGCGTACAATGTCCTGCAAGTATTTGTCGCTCTGTATGTAGTCGGAGCCCACGATGTCGCTCGCCTCGCGTATCACCTCGTCCGGAATGCCCGTCTTGCGCGCAATCTCAATGGCGAACGATGAGCCGGGCTGACCTATGGCGAGCTGGAAGAGCGGCCGCATCTCGTGGCGGTCGTAGAGCATGGCACCGTTGGCAATGCCGTCGTGCGAGTCGGCGTAGTGCTTCAGGTTCTGGTAGTGGGTGGTTATCACGCCCCACGTGTGCTTCTTTACAAACTGGTTGAGCACCGCCTCAGCCATTGCGCCGCCAATCTGCGGCTCGGTGCCCGTGCCGAACTCGTCGATGAGTAGCAGTGTGTGCTCTCCCGACTGGCGCATCATGTTCTTCATGTTCAGCAAGTGCGACGAGTAGGTAGAGAGGTCGTTCTCAATGCTCTGCTCGTCACCGATGTCAATCATTATGTCGCTGAAGATGCCTACCTTCGAACGCTCGCTCACGGGGATAGACAGACCGCACTGCAGCATATACTGCAGCAGACCCACCGTCTTCAGACAGACCGACTTGCCACCGGCGTTCGGACCCGAGATGATCAGGATGTGGCGGTCGCGTGTCAGCATGATGTCGAGCGGCACGATAGGTTTCTCCTGCTTCTTCAGCGCGAGCCACAAGAGCGGATGCTTCGCCGTAATCCAGTCGACAACAGGTTTTGCGCTCACCTCCGGCTCGATGCCGCCCGTGAGCTGCGCGAACTCGGCACGTGCACGAATGAAGTCGACCTCGGCAAGCATACGATAGGCGTTCACGATGTCGTCCACGTGCGGACGCACCAGCTTAGTGAACTCCGTGAGTATCACTATTATCTCGCGTCGTTCGTCTGCCTCCAGCTCGCGTATGCGGTTGTTCGCCTCAACCACCTCCGTCGGCTCCACAAACACCGTCTTGCCCGTCGACGACTCGTCGTGTACGATGCCCTTAATGCGTCGCTTCATGGCAGGAGCGATAGGCACAACGAGGCGACCGTCGCGCAGAGTCGGCGTAACGTCCTTGTCTACGAGACCCTCGCTCTGCGCGGCGTGTAATATGCTATATAATGTACGCGATACACTGCCCTCCGCCTTGCGCAGCTGCGAGCGAATCTCGGCGAGACGCGGCGATGCCGTGTCCTTTATCTTGCCGTATTTGTCGAGAATTTGGTCAATGCGGCGTATAAGGTCGGGGAAGGTGAGCACGCCCTCTGTAAGGTCGTGCAGAGTAGGGTAGTCGAAGTTGCCGTCGTCGTCGCTGCGGTTGAGGAAGCGCACGATGCCAGCCACCGTCTCGAGCGAGCGGCGCAGGTCGAATATCTCGTTCTCTTCAAGATGCGTGCCCTCGATGCGTATGCGCTTTATCGACTCGCGCATGTCGAAGAAGAACTGCAGTGGAAAATCGTCCGTCTCCTCCTGCATACGGCGGAACTCGCGCGTCTGTTTCAACGCCGTGTTGATGTGCTCCGCGTTGTCCGTGAAGCCCATAGCGTCCACCTTGTCCTTGCCCAACTGACTCAGACAGTAGCCCTTCAACAGCGAGCGTATCTCGCTGAACTGTATCTTGTTTTCAAAGTTGCTTGGATAAATCATAAGTGCAAAGTTACTGCAAACCGAAGACAATACAAAATATGCTTGCATATTTTTATTGTTGAGGTGCAGCGTAACTTATTTAAAGTTACTGCAAATAGAAGACACTGCAAAACATGCTTGCATATTTTTATTGTTGAGGTGCAGCGTAACTTGTTTAAAGTTACTGCAAATAGAAGACAATACAAAACAAGCAAGCTTGTTTTTGTGCTTTTAAGAGGTGATGTTATAGCTTTAGTAACGTTCAAAGGAGCTGAAATCAATGATTTTTCGCTGTTCGACGAAAAAAGTATGCCGAAAATTTGGAGGTATAAACTAAAAAGCGTAACTTTGCACCCGCTAATAAAGCAAAGTGAAATAGTAATTCACTGCGATTGCAAGGCTACATCTATCGCATTTCCTTTATTGGAGAGATGGCAGAGTGGTCGAATGCACCGGTCTTGAAAACCGGCGTACTGAGAGGTACCGGGGGTTCGAATCCCTCTCTCTCCGCAATGTAGTGACGCTTTCAAGTGATTACTTTTCACTGCGAGCACCGCATCTCAAACACCCTATGGAGAGATGGCAGAGTGGTCGAATGCACCGGTCTTGAAAACCGGCGTACTGAGAGGTACCGGGGGTTCGAATCCCTCTCTCTCCGCCAAAGAGTCCTGTAAGTCGAAAGATTTACGGGACTTTTTATTTTTATGTTTTGGTAGTCCTCCTTTTGGGGGATCAAAAACTTTTGTCTACCACTATATAAAGTGGTAAGCTACCAACTTAACTTTGGTATTAAGCAGATAAACCCATTACCTTCTGCGGAATTTATTTTACCAACAAGACATGATTCGCCACACAGTTATACTTTTAGTTTGTTTCATGGCGATAATTCTAACTAATCCTTGTGAGAATAAACAAAACATATATCTTTGTAGTTAGATATTTAGCTTTGCAATAAACTATGAGTATATTATACGGAACAAAAATAAACAACTGCTTGCCAATACCGCACTGACAGGACTGTTGTTTGCTGACTGGCTAAAGAAGAAAGGCTATTTAGTCCAACTGCAAAAGAAATACAGGGACTCTGGATGACTGACAGCGATGTGCAAGGGCGTGATGTACCGCATGGGTGGGCGTTTGAATGCTTATGACGCCATAGCGTCATATAACAAACAGATGGGTGGTACGATGCTGTAAGAATTACTGCAAAAATAGTCGCACCATATGACTATTTTTGCAGTGATTTCATTCTGT
>ERZ1034626.1944-NODE-1944-length-12841-cov-30.303457_pt1 | contig 12841 bp, 10 predicted proteins | sample MGYA00520652_ERZ1034626 | MGnify/ENA primary metagenome ERZ1034626 (study PRJEB33766, sample SAMN09781765) | gut metagenome | biome: gut microbiome | host: Homo sapiens | place: Madagascar | study: EMG produced TPA metagenomics assembly of the PRJNA485056 data... | reverse complement strand
GGAACACCCCTCCCTACCTCTGGCCCAGCGGAGCGTCTTTGCACGCTGAAAGCAAACAGGAACTTTCCCCACGGCGCTGCAACTGCGGTTTCTCTTCCATGAAAAAAGGGATAGCAGAACCCACGCGGGAGTTCTGCTATCCCAAAATACATATTATTACTCGATCAGGCCGTTGAGCAGGGTCAGGCACTTGCGGCTGTGCAGCTTGCGGATAGCCTTGGCTTCGATCTGGCGCACACGCTCGCGGGTGACGCCGAAGTCGCGGCCGACCTCTTCCAGCGTGCGGGGACGGCCATCGTCCAGACCAAAGCGCAGGCGGATGACCTTCTCCTCGCGGGGGGTCAGGCTCTTGAGTGCCAGATTGATCTGCTGTGCCACCATGGCGCGGTCGGCTGCCTTGCCGGGTGCCTCGGCATTTTCGTCCGCGACGAAATCGCCCAGAGAGGAATCCTCTTCCTCACCCACGGGGCTTTCCAGACTTGCAGGCTCCTGTGCCATGCGCTGGATCTCGCGCACGCGCTCCACGCTCATGTCCATGGCCTTTGCCAGCTCTTCCGGGGTCGGCTCGTGGCCGTTCTGGTACACCAGCTGGTTGGTGGCCTGACGCATCCGGTTGATGGTCTCCACCATGTGCACCGGGATGCGGATGGTACGGGCCTGATCCGCAATGGCGCGGGTGATGGCCTGACGGATCCACCAGGTAGCATAGGTGGAGAAGCGGAAGCCGCGGTCGCAGTCGAACTTCTCGGCGGCCTTGATCAGACCGATGTTGCCCTCCTGAATGAGGTCAAGGAAGGCCAGATTATGGCCGACATGCTTCTTGGCGATGGACACCACCAGACGCAGGTTTGCCTCGCTCAGGCTGCGGCGGGCATTCAGGCCGTCGCGGCGGGTCTTGAGCAGCTCCTGACGGCGCTCCTCGCTCAGGGGGCCGTTCTCCACGGCTTCCATGGCCTTTTCCTCGTCTGCCTTTTCCTCGGCATCCTCGGCGGACTTTTCGCCGTCCTCGTCCAGATCCTCGGTGTAGCTGCGGCTGTTCTCGTCCTCCTCAAAGGAGAAGCGGGCGCTGTTCTTCTTGATGTACTCCGGTGCGCCGTACTTCTGGCGGTCTGCCTGCAAAATGTGTGCAGCCTCGGCACCGGCATGGATGCGGCGGCTCAGCTCCACCTCCTGCTCGGCGCTCAGCAGCGGGATCTGACCGATCTGCTTGAGGTAGTTCTTCACCGGGTCGTCCAGCAGCTCATCCATGGCGGCCTTCAGGTCTGCCGGGTTTTCCTCGGCATCCTCTTCGTTCTCATCGGCAAGGCCCATGTCATCGTTGTTGTTCTCGGCGTTCTCCACCTCAGCAATGATGCTGTCCACGTCCAGACTCGGCTCGTTCTCTTCCTCCAGGACCTTAATGCCGCGCTCCTCCAGCAGGGTGTAGAGGGTGTCTACATCCATGCGGCATTGTGCCGCCAGCGCCTTGGCCTCCTGTGCAGAGAGGGTGCCCTCGCCCTTAGTCAACAGTTCCTTCAAAGTCATGCCCATTTTTTCTCTCCTTCCCGCTCCGGGGAAAATTCTGTAATATTGCCCTGTGCATCAGATCACAAGGCCGCCGTTCACCCCGAACACCTGTCCGGTGATGTATCCGGCATCCTCGCCGGCCAAAAAGACCAGCAGCTTTGCAACTTCTTCCGGGGTGCCCAGCCGACCCACAGGGGTCTCCTCGGCCAGCGCCGCCTTGTCCTCGGCGGTAAAAGCCGCCATCATGTCGGTCTCGATGACCCCCGGCGCTACGCAGTTCACCGTGATGCCGCTGGGGCCCTCTTCCTTGGCCAGTGCCTTGGTCAGGCCGATGAGCCCGGCCTTCGCGGCGGAATAGTGCACCTCGCAGCTGCCGCCGGTCTGACCCCACATACTGCTCACGGTCAGAATGCGGCCCTGCTTGCGGTGGATCATGCCGGGCAGTGCCAGCTGGCACAGGTGGAACGCACCGCTCAGGTTCACGTCCAGCATCCGCTGCCACTCCTCCGGGGTGATGTCGGTAAACAGCTTCTGCTGCGCGATGCCGGCGTTGCACACCAGCACATCCACCCTGCCCATGGCCTGCTCCACTGCATGGAACGCCAGCTCACAGCTGGCGCGGCTGGCTACATCGCACTGGATGGCGATGCACCCGGGCAGCTGCTGCTCCAGCGCAGCGGCGGCAGCGGCGTTCTGATGGTAGAGCACCGCCACCTGATACCCTGCTGCCGCAAAGGCGCGGGCAGCGGCAGCACCGATGCCCCGGTCGCCGCCGGAAATCAGCACCCGGCGCGCCGCAGCGGGTGCGGCAGGGGCAGGCCGTTCTTTTACAGGCTCCGGCGCAGGCTCTTCAGGCAGCTCCACCGCAGGCGGCTCTGCAGGCTTTTCCAGCGTGATCACCCGGGTGGGCTCCTCCACCGCAGGCGCGGCTGTTTTTCCCAGCGTCATGATGCGGGTAGGCTCGTCCGCGACCGGCTCCATCGGCGCAGCCGGCTTTGCAGCCGGTGCGGCAAGGGGCTCCGGTGCGCTCTCTTCCTCCGGCACCTGAAAGGTCAGTTCAAACTCGTCCTCGTACAAGAGTGTATCCCTCCTGTTCGGTATTCTCGGCCGGGCGCAGTGCCCGAACCGGAAAAACCCTGTGCCCATCCCCAGACAGTGCAGCGTTCCGTTTATGTGTCCGGCAAAGGTCCGGTGCTTTGGCGTGCCTGCCTGCAGTTGCGATGGGTTTCGACAAGATTCCATTGAATAATATACCACAATCCAGCCCAAAAAGAAAGTGGGAACTGCAATTTTTTACGCAGTTCCCACTATTTTTCCTTATTTTCCCCTGTTTTCGGGCACCGGGGGCTTCCAGCGGGGTCTGCCCGCCCGCTTTTCCCGTAGGGAAACAAAAAATGCCTGCAAAAGCTGCTGCGCCTCGACCTCCCGCAGCCCCTTTTCCACCACCGGATGGTGGTTGAAGGGCAGCGCGAACAGGTCGGTCACCGAGCCGCAGCACCCGGCTTTGGTGTCGGCAGCACCGTACACCACCCGGCGCAGACGGCTGTTGATGATGCCGCCTGCACACATGGGGCAGGGCTCTAAGGTAACGAACAGCTCGCACTCCCACAGCCGCCAGCCGCCCAGCGCCTTGCAGGCGGCATCAATGGCCAGCAGCTCCGCGTGGTGCAGGGCGTTTTTCTCGGTCTCCCGGGTGTTGTGCGCCGTGGCCACCACCTCGCCGTGCCGCGCCACCACCGCCCCCACCGGCACCTCGCCTAAGGCAGCGGCTTTGGCGGCCTCCTCCAGCGCAAGACCCATCAGTTCAAAATCGGTCATGTATTCCATCCTCTCATCCCATCGCCAGCACCAGCAGGTTGTTTGCGCTGTGCAGCAGCATCCCCGGCCAGAGATGCCCGGTGCGGTCTGCCAGCCACCCCAGACCCAGCCCGCACACCAGCGCATAGACCATGGCGGCGACGCTGCCGTGCTGCAAGGCAAACAGCGCCGCCTGCAAAAGAATAGCCTGTTCCCTGCCCAGCGGCTGCGCCCGGCGCTGCACTGCGCCCCGGAACACCCCTTCCTCCGCCAGCGGAGCCAGCAGGCAGACCCGGAAAAACCGCGCCGCGCCGCCGGACGGCACGGGCAGCAGTACCGCCAGCGCCTTGCCCGCCAGCAGATACCCCACCGCCCAGCCAAAGGCCGAAAGCAGTGCGGCGGTGCGGGGGTTCAGCTTGTGCATGGTCGGTCTCCTCCTGCTGTGATTCGTTCCCGGTTATAGTACCATATCTGCCGCCGGGTGCGCAAGGTTTGGGCGTTCTGTCGCGGCAAATTTATGCAAATCATTGACACATCGCCCTACATGGTGGTATAATAATTTCCAACCTTTTTGATAAAAGCGTTGCATATACTGTATTTTACCGGTAGACCGGAGGTATTATTATGATCCGTATCCTCACCGATTCCGCGTGCGACATCCTGCCCGCCGAGGCGCAGCAGCTGGGCGTGACCGTGATCCCCCTGAACGTGACGCTGGAGGACGGCACCGTCCTGCGGGACGGCATCGACATGACCCCCAGCGAATACTATACCCATCTGGCAGCCTGCCGCAAGCTGCCCACCACCAGCCAGCCCAGCCCGGAGCAGTTCGAGCGGCTGTATCTGGACGCCGCTGCCGCCGGGGACGAAGTGCTGGGCATCTTTTTGTCCGATGCGCTGTCCGGCACCGGTCAGTGCGCCAGACTTGCTGCCGACCTTGCCAACGTGGACAATGTGGTGTTCGTGAACACTGAAAACGTCTGTCTGGGGCAGTCCTTGCTGGTGCGGCTGGCTGTGCAGCTGCGGGACGCCGGCAAAACCATCACCCAGATCGCCGCCGATCTGGAAAAAGCCAAGCAGCACCTGCATCTGGTGGCCGCTGTGGACGATCTGAAGTATCTGCGCAAGGGCGGCAGACTGTCTGCTGCCGCCGCTGTGGCGGGCGGTATGCTGGGCATTAAGCCCATCCTCGCCGTCATAGAGGGCAAGGTAGTGCTGGCCGGTAAGGCACGCGGTCTGCCCGGCGTGTATGTGGCGCTGTTCAAGAAGATCGACGAGATGGGCGGCATCCACCCGGGCTACACCCCGCTGCTGGGCTACACCGTCAACCACCGGGAGCTGCAGCCGCTGCTGACCTACCTGCAGGACAACCTGCATCTGGACGCACCGCTGGTGCGCCAGATCGGCTGCGTCATTGGCACCCACACCGGCCCCGGCGCCTTCGGCATCGCGTTCTTTGATAAAGAGCTGGCGCTGGAATAAAACCTATTCGCAAAAACAAGTCGGACAGCCCGCGGGCTGCCCGACTTTGTTTTTTGTGGGGGTAGGAGAGAACCCTCTCCGTCATCGCTGCGCGATGCCACCTCCCCCGAAGGGGGGAGGTTTTAGGCTGCTACCCGTCAAGCTCCCCCCTTCGGGGGAGCTGGCAAAGCCGATAGGCTTTGACCGAGAGGGTTTTCGCCTTGCCCTTACAGCACCGCGTCTGAGATGAGCTTGCCCAGCAGCAGCACCAGCACCACCAGCATCATGGGGCGGATGAAGCGGGCACCCTTTTTCAGGGCAAAATGGGAGCCCAGCAGGTTGCCCAGAATGTTGCTGACAGCGCAGGGGATGCCGATGTGGAACACTACCAGACCGTTCATCAGGTAGGTGAACAGGCTGGCGTAGTTACTGGCCAGATTGAGCACCTTGCCGTTGCCGTTGGCGGTGCGCAGGTCAAAGCCCATCAGGGTGGTAAAGGCAATGATGGCAAAGGTGCCGGTGCCCGGGCCCATAACGCCATCGTACAGGCCGATGCCAAGGCCGATGGCCAGCGCCAGCAAAATCTTTTTCAGATCCAGCGTGCCGTCGTCCCGGTTCTCGTCCGGCAGGTTGCGCTGCCACAGAATGATGACCGCCGCCACCGGCAGGATGATGAACATCATGGTGCGCAGCATCTCATCGCTGAGCAGCAGCACGATGTGCGCGCCCAGCGCACTGCCCGCAAAGCTGCCGATGGCTGCAAGAACGCCCACCTTCACGTTCATAGCGCCGTTTTTGAAAAAGCTTGCCGTGGCAAAGGTGGTGCCGCAGGCGGCGCTGAACTTGTTGGTGGCATAGGTGTAGTGGGGCGGCAGCCCGGCAAACAGATAGGCAGGCAGACTGATCAGCCCGCCGCCGCCGGCTGCCGAATCCACAAAACCTGCAAAGCCGGTCATCAGCATGAGAAACGCCATCATCCACGGCGAGATCGTGATACCCATTGTTATAATTCCTCTTATCTTTCCAAGTCGTTTGTTCTTTTTCAGGGGACGCGCGCCTCAGACCATATAAAACCTCCCCTCGCAGGCACAGAAATCAATTTTAGCAACTTGACCCAGAGCAAAAGCCTTCCCCCCTTGGGGGGAAGGTGGCGCGTAGCGCCGGATGAGGGGTATTCAAGCGAAACGCTGTAATCCTGCGCCCTCATCAGTCACCTGCGGTGACAGCTTCCCCCGACCGGGGGAAGCCTTTAGAGGACAATCGATTTCCATGCTTCACAGGGCAATACACAGCCCGGGATACCTGCACGCAGCAGGGCATCTCCGGGCATTTTTGCAATTTTAAGACGTTTTATTACAGATTGTTTTTAAAGAAGCGGTATGCGTTGCGCCAGTAGATGGCCTCTACCTCGTCCTCGGTAAAGCCCTCGCGGCGCAGTGCCTCGGCCAACAGCGGCATATCTGCCGCCGTTTCCAGCTCGCGCTGACCGCCGATGCCGTCAAAATCGCTGCCAAGGCTGATGACCTCAATGCCGCCCACCTGCTTGAAGTGTGCCGCGTGCTTTGCCAGCCGCTCCACCGTGCTGCGGCAAAGCTTGGGGTGTGCCGAGTCTGCGTCCACAAAGGAAGCGCAGTAATTCAGACCCGCAATGCCGCCCTTTTCTGCCAGTGCGCGGATCATCTCATCGGTCAGGTTGCGGTTGTGGGGCGACAGGGCACGGCAGTTGGAATGACTTGCCGCAAAGGGACGGGTGCTGTGGTTTGCGATGTCCCAGAAGCCCTTATCGGAAAGGTGGCTCACATCTACGGTGATGTGCAGCTTTTCCATCTCTTCCAAAAAGGCAAAGCCCCGCTCGGTCAGGCCGGTCTCGGTGTTGGCCACCAGCGGCCCGCCGGGGTTTGCGTTGGGGGCTGCCAGCTCGTTGGGGTAGTTCCACGTCAGGGTCATCATGCGCACGCCCAGCTCCTGCAGCCGCCGCAGCACGCCCAGACTGCCCTTGCAGCAGCCGCCCTCTTCCACCGTCAGCATGGCGCTGAGTTTGCCCTCGGCGCGGTTGCGCTCAAGGTCGGCGGCGGTATACACCGGGGCGATTTTTTCCGGGTAAGCCGCCATGAGCCGCTTGAAGATGTCGATCTCCTCCAGCACGCTTACCAGCGGGTCGGCTCCGGGTGCGGGGTCGGCCAGATCCGCATAGGCCGCAAAGCATTGCAGCAGATAATCCCCCTGCCGCAATTTTTCAAGATCGATATGCAGATCGTTGTGCAAAAAGCTTTTGGGTGCGCCCGCCTTTTCGGCGCGGCGCAGTTTAAGCAGGGTATCGCAATGCAGATCCCAAACCTTCATGATGGATACACTCCTTTATGCTTCTTCTCCCAGCAGCTGCAACAGCTGTTCGGGGTTCATGGACAAAATCGCGCCGTCTGCCCCGCCGGTAACGGTGTCGGCCAGCGACTGCTTGGCCTGTTGCAGCTCCACGATCTTTTCCTCAATGGTGTCCTGCGCGATCAGCCGGTACACCTGTACCGGGTTGCGCTGACCGATGCGATAGGCGCGGTCGGTGGCCTGATTCTGCGCGGCAAGGTTCCACCACGGGTCGTAGTGGATGACGATATCAGCGGCGGTCAGGTTCAGACCCGTACCGCCCGCCCGCAGCGAGATCAGAAAGACGTCTGCCTCGCCCTGATTGAACCGGCGCACCTGCTCGGCACGCACCGGCTTCGGGGTAGAGCCTTGCAGGGTAAAGTGGCTCACCCCGGCTTCGTCCAGCCGCTTTGCCAGCAGCTCCAGCATGGAGGTGAACTGGCTGAACAGCAGAATGCGGTGCCCGCCCGCCACCGCCTCGGTGACAAGCTCCAGACAGGCCTCCAGCTTGGCGCTGCTGCCGGTCCAGTTGTCTGCCACAAGACGCGGGTCGCAGCAGATCTCCCGCAGCCGCATCAGCACGGCGAACACGGTCATCTTGTCCTCCGGCTTTGCCGCCCGCAGCTTTTCGCGGGCGTCCACCACCGCTGCCAGATACAGCTTGCGCTGCTCGGTCTCCAGCTCAACGCGGCGCACGTTCTCGGTTTTGGGCGGCAGCTCCCGCAGCACCTCGGACTTCATGCGCCGCAGGATGAAGGGCCCGGTGAACTGGTTCAGCCGCCGCACGGCGTTTGCATCCTCGTCCTGCACGATGGGCTTTTCAAACCGGGCGCAGAAGGTCTTGTAGGGGGGCAGATACCCGGGCATCAAAAAGGAGAAGATGCTCCACAGTTCGCCCAAGCGGTTCTCCACCGGGGTGCCGGTCAGGGCAAAGCGCACCCGGCTGTTCACCCGGCACACCGCCTTGTATTTCTGGGTGGTGTGGTTTTTGATGGCCTGCGCTTCGTCCAGAATGCAGGCGTAAAAGCTTTGCCCGGCATACAGTTTTTCGTCCCGGCGCAGCAGATCGTAGCTGGTGATGACGATATCCGCCTGTGCCCACCCATCGACCAGCGCGGCACGGTGGGCGGCATCGCCATCCATAGCAACGCTTTGCAGCTGCGGGGTGAACTTCTGGCATTCCTCCTGCCAGTTCAGCACCAGCGACGCCGGGCAGACGATAAGGCTGGGCAGCTGCTGCCCGCCCTCCTTCATGGCCAGCAGGTAGCTGAGCACCTGCACAGTCTTGCCCAGACCCATATCGTCCGCCAGAATGCCGCCCATGCCGTAGCCGTCCAGTGTGCGCAGCCAGCGGTAGCCGTCCCGCTGGTATTTGCGCAGAGTCTTTTGCAGAGAAAGCGGCGGGGTATACTCGCTGTCCCGCACGGCGTGGAAGCTGCGGCTGATGCGCCGGAAGGCATCGTCCCGGTCGAACCGCAGACCGTTCTGCCCCGAAAGCGCCCAGTCCAGCGTAGGGGCGCGATAGAGCGGCAGGGCGGCGTGGCCGTCCTTCAGCTTTGCGCCGGAAAGTTCCAGTGTGTCGTTCAGCTCGTCCAGCCCTTCCAGACTGTCATCCAGCCGCAGCAGACTGCCGTCCCGCAGACGGTGGTAGCGCTTTTTCTGGTGCAGGGACTGCAAAAGTTCCCGCAGTTCCTCCACCGGGAAGGCGCCGGTGTCCACTTCCAAATCCAGCACACTGCCGTGCACCGATACCCCTACCGAGATCTTAGGCGGGGCGGCCTGTAAGTTGCGGAAGGCATCGGTCTGGTACACATCGCCCATGGCCAGCAGGGCGGGGATGCCCTCTTCCAGCAGCTGGAAAAGCGCTTCCTCCCCGGAAAGGCTGTAATGCCCCGGCTTGCCGGGCTCGGGTTCCAGATAGGTTTCCAGCAGCCGCTTTGCCCGGTTCTCGGTGCGGGCATCCCGCAAAAGGTCGGGCGGCACCGGCTCGCCGGGGGCTACCCGGTCCTCTCCGTACAGAAAGACCGGGTACGCCGTGACGGTAAGCCCCCGGTCGGCGTCCAGATAAAACTGCACCACCGGTTCCAGCGGGATCTGGTTCAGCAGCAGCCGGTCGGGGTCCACGATGTTGACCCGGTTGCCCAGCTCCGGCAGCACATAGCTGCAAAAAGCGGCGGCGTCCGCGCTGGTAAAGAACAAGCTGCGCCCGCCAAAAGTATCCAGCACCGGCAGCACCCGGCGGCACTCCTCCCGCTGCATCCGCCAGAGGGTGGTTTCGCCCAGCAGATAGGCATAGTCCAGCCCCTGTACCCCGCTGAGCACCGGCGTACAGCTCAGCTGCACGCCGCCCTTGCGGCGCTCCACCTTCAGGCTGATGACCGGCAGGCCCTCTTTAAGGGTATAGCCGCCCACAACGCCCTCGGCGGCGTAAAGTTCTACAAGGGCATCCAGCCCCTCGCCGGTCAGCGGCAGACCGCCCGCCGGGCCTTTCTCCCAGCCGGAGCGCATGGTACCCTCGGCTTCAAATGCCTGCCGGGCGCTCACCTGACGGCGCAGCAGCCGCAGCAGTTGCTGCGCATCCGGGGCAAAGGCGTCCCACCGGTGCACGAAAGCCAGCGACTTGCCGTAGCTGACGCTTTCGCCCCGCTCGATCGCATCCAGAAACTGCGGAATGCTTTTTATCAGATACTGCCGCCCGCCGATGCCGTCCGAGACCCGCAGCCGCAGCCAGATACGGCCATTGTGCGGCGTAAGCTCCGGTTCCAGCAGAGCAAAGCCGGTGCGCTGGACGGCGTTCTGGGGCTGGGGCTGCGCATCCTCCCGCTGGTAGCGCTTCAGCAGCAGCTGGGCATCATAGTCGGTCTCCGGCTCCTCGCCCCGCCACTTGCGGCCGAACAGCATATCCAGCCCGGCGCTGTAACTGTCCTTGCGGGGCTCGGTGCTCAAGCCTGCCACGCCCCGCTGCACCCCGGGGATGCTCTCCGGCTTTTTTTCCGGGGCAGGCGGGTTCTTTTCCGCGTCCTGCAGCAGCAGCGCGCCGATATGCTTGCAGTAGGTGCCATCGCCGTTTTGATTATAGGGGCAGTCGCAGGAGGCGCTGACAAAGCTGCCGTTTTCCCGCAGCCAGACCTGCGTATAATAGCAGTCCGGCCCGCTGCCCTGCACCAGTGCTGTCAGGTGCCGCACCCCGTCCTCGTTGGTGGTGCAGCTGCTTTGCAGGATGCGCTTGCGGTACTTCTGTGCCCGCTCAAAGATGCTTTTGCCCAGCAATGCGCGGATCTCCTGTGCGTCCATGTGTTCTCCCTCCCCTGTGCTGTCGCGGTTCCGGTCTATTCTATAAGAATACCGCGTTCCACCCCGGGATGCAAGGGCAGAAGGGTAAAAAACGTTTAGAAAGCGCGGGGCGGGACAATTTTGAATGGCCTCCGCTTTGCTTTGGCCATCTTCAGCGGAAAAATTATTTTTATATAGAGCAATACCGGAGCGTCTGCGGACGCTCCGGTATTGCATTTTTCACGGGAAAGGCCGTAAAGGCAAACGGCATTTGCAGTGCCTGTTTCCTGCGGAAACATCCGCACTGCGGGGTTGCTTCTTGGCTCTCAACAGGTCAAAGAAAAAGCACCCGCAAACGCCTTCGGGTGCCATCGCACAGACAGGAAGGGTTGCAGGTGCCTTCTTTGTTTTAGGAAACTCCGCGCTTGCGGGTCTTGAGGTGGTACATCTCCTGATCGGCTTTATCGATCAGGTCGTGCACGGTGGCAATGTCCGGCTCAAGGCGGGCGCAGCCGATGCTGATCTCGATCTGGTAGGGCTTGCCGGAGGCGGCGTTGGCGGCATCCAGCTCCCGCTGGATGGAGGCGATCAGGGTGCGCACCTCCACGCTGTTGCAGCCGCAGGCGATGCAGAATTCATCGCCGCCGTAGCGCGCCAGCACGCCGTTATAGTTGGCGCACACCTTTTTTAAAATGCCCGCCAGCAGTACCAGTGCGGCGTCCCCCTCCAGGTGGCCGTACTCATCGTTGATGTGCTTGAAGTGATCCATGTCCATCATGAGGAAGTGCAGCGAGCGGTTGGGGTGGCGGCGGTAGTAGGGCAGTTCGCTTTCCAGATAGCGCAGCGCCACGATACGGTTGCTGACGCCGGTCAGGGTATCCACCGTGAACTTGGTCTGCAAGACCAGCACATACACGCACACCAGCCCCAGCGTAATGCCGCAGCACAGCAGCCCGCGCCCGGGCAGCCAGCCCTGCAGCAGAAAGCCTGCCGCCGGCACAAGCGCGAGCAGCAGCAGGGTTTTCAGTTCCTCTTTGGGTGTTTCCTGCTTCCAGTGGCTCAGCGTCCAGCTGCAACGGAGAAAGGCCGCCGCCAGATAGGCAAGCCCCACCAGCTTCGCCCCCCAGAACAGGGTGCTGCCCCGCAGCCCCTCTGCGTCCAGATAGCAGAAGCCGTTTTCGTCCCGCACTGTCAGCAGCGCCAGCAAAAGCAGCGCCACCGGTGCGGCGCTGAGCGCCAGCCTGCGGCTATCCTCCATCCATGTATGCCCCAGCTCTGCATCTACATACAAAAACACCAGCTGACAGCAGCACGCCGCCAGCAGATAAAACAGAATACTGCCCCCGGCGTTCAGCTGGTAGGTCAGGGGGATGCCCAGATCCTGCCACGCGCCCAGCTGCGCCAGCGCACTGCCATAATCTACGATCGTCAGCGCCCCGGCAGACCACAGCAGTGCCGTGAACAGCCGCCCGGGCAGGCTTTTATCCCGCATTTTCTGCTGCGCCCGCAGCAAGACCGCCAGCGTGACCAGACAGACCGCACTGACCTGAGTATGGGCAATCGCATCCATGCCGCAACGCTCTCCTTTACCCTAGGGCGGCTTTGCGCCGTCCCGACCCTTTTCCGCTCTTCCAACGTTCCTTTTTCGCACAGACCCATTGTACCAAATCCATAACAAATATGCAACACAAACCAAAAAAATTCGTACAAAAAAAGACGCCGGAACGTCTTTCGGCGTTCCGGCGTCTTTTGAAATCAAATCACTTTGCCTGCGGATGGGTGGCATCGTTGCGCAGGGCGCTTTCGCGGATCTTTTCCAGCGTCTGCTCGCTGAGGATGTGCTCTGCCTTGCAGGCGTCCTCGGCGGCGGTCTGCTCGTCCACGCCCAGCTGCACAAAGAAGTGGGTCAGCAGCTGATGGCGGCTGTAAATGCGCTGGGCAATTTCCAGCCCGGGCTCCAGCAGGGTCAGGTTGCCTTCGCCGTCCACCGCGATATAGCCGTTCTCCCGCAGCTTTTTCATGGCGATGCTCACGCTGGCTTTGGTAAAGCCCAGCTCATTGACAACGTCAATGGAGCGCACTTTGCCCATACGCTGGCTCAGCATCAGGATCGTTTCAAGATAATCTTCTGCGGACTGGTGGATCTGCATGGTTTGTCCGGCCTCCTGCCTTATTCCCTCTGGGGGGATTTTTCCGACAGGGGATGTGTACCCTCTGTCGTATGTTAAAGGATATCACACTTTTGCGGTTGATGCAAGCAATTCGCAGCAAGTTTGGTTGAACTAACCATATTTTTCTGCACAGAACAGCTGTTTTGCCGGTTTTGCACCGCCCCTGTTTTGTGCAAAGGGTGCAATTTACAGCGTAGCCAGATAGGCGGCGGGGCCAGCCTCGTACAGATCGCCGCCGTGGGCGTCCAGCACAACGGTCAGGGGCATATCCT
>ERZ1034626.1939-NODE-1939-length-12877-cov-8.850101_pt1 | contig 12877 bp, 8 predicted proteins | sample MGYA00520652_ERZ1034626 | MGnify/ENA primary metagenome ERZ1034626 (study PRJEB33766, sample SAMN09781765) | gut metagenome | biome: gut microbiome | host: Homo sapiens | place: Madagascar | study: EMG produced TPA metagenomics assembly of the PRJNA485056 data... | reverse complement strand
GATTCGACAACAATGACTTACAAAATAAATAAAAAAATATCAAGATGAAAAAGATTGCACTTATCACAGGAGCCACAAGCGGCATTGGAGAAGCCTGTGCAAGAAAGTTTGCCGAAGGCGGTTATGACTTGATTCTCACGGCACGCCGCGAGGAGAAACTGGCTGAAATCAAAGCCGAACTGGAAGCCAGGGGCACGGAGGTGAAGACCTTGGCATTCGATGTACGCGATACGGCTGCTGCAAAAAAGGCGATAGACTCGCTCGATGAGGAATGGAAGAAAATCAACGTGCTGATAAACAATGCCGGACTCGCCCTTGGCCTCGACAAGGAATATGAAGCCAAGCCAGAAGAATGGGACGCGATGATCGACACCAACGTGAAGGGACTGCTCACGATGACGCGCCTTGTGGTGCCGGGTATGGTGAAACGCAACGAGGGCAACGTGATAAACATCGGTAGCGTGGCAGGCGATGCCGCCTACGCCGGAGGAAACGTATACTGTGCCACAAAGGCAGCCGTGAAGGCTCTGTCTGACGGACTGCGTATCGACGTAGCCGACACGGCTGTGCGAGTGACGAACCTCAAGCCGGGACTCGTGGAAACGAACTTCAGCAAGGTGCGCTTCCATGGCGACAACGAGCGTGTCGACAATGTATACAAGGGAATCAAGCCGCTCACTGGTGCCGACATCGCCGACGTAGCCTTCTATGCAGCATCGGCTCCGAAGCACGTGCAGATTGCCGAAGTGCTCATACTTGCCACACACCAGGCAAGCGGAAGTGTAGTGCACAGGGAAAAATAACAAATCCCTATCCTATCATCAGGGAAAAGTCTGGATAAATAAGGACCAATGGTCAAGGGGCAAGAATCACATGACAGATTCTTGCCCCTATTATTTTCAATTTCAAATCTCTTACAATTCGTTCTTATGCAGCACTGCATGCAGTTTTGCGCTCTGACAATGAATGTCGATATGGCGCTGGAGCTTCTCGTAGATGCTGTTTACCTCTGTGTAATAGTCCAGCGCATTGATTTCACCATGGTGTAGAGCCTTCGAAAACAGGTCTATAGACTCCTGCATCATCTTGACATCACTATGGTCAAGCACCTGCTGCAAGCCGACAAGCTGTTGATAGCCAGACTGCAACTGCGATTCTGCATCCTTGCGTGCCTGCTCCACTTGCAGCTCGGCACTCTGCCGGCGCTCCCGGGCTGCCTTGATTCTCTTGCTGTTGCTATAGAGCGGAAAGCTGACTCCTAACATAATACCGTTCACTCCTTCTTTCTGCTCCGTGTTGCGACGATAGCCAAAGGAGATGTTAGGCAACCACTCTCTTTTCTGCATTTTCACATTCATATCAGCAGATTTCAGCATCGTCTCAGCCATCTGTATATCGGCATCGCTGGCCAGATAGAGAGCTTTGTAAGAATCAAAATCCTTAACAGGTTGATACTCTGGTATTACCTCACTATCAATTGTCACGGGCTTTCCGCCATTCAGCTGTTGCAGCTGCTGCAGCAGGAGCATCCGTTCGTTCTGCGCCTCGCTTACCATGGTCTGCACCTCCATACAGTCGAGCTTCACCTTGTTTACCTCAAGGATATTAGCATCTCCTGCCTCCATACGCTTGTCGTACATCTGACGCAGAGCCTCGCTGTTCTTGAGGCGCTGGTCAAGCATTGCCAGAGTCTTGTTCAAACGTATCACGTCGATACACATCTGTTCCGCTTCGAGCAGTATGTCGCGACGGTTCTTTTCATACATTTTTCCGCCCACCGTCTTCTGCATCTTCGCCTGCTTGTTGCGGTCGGCATACTTGGTAGGAAACTGTATCTCCTGGCTCACCACGAGTTCGCTCTCCGCCACACCCGAATATCCGCTTCTGAAGAACGGACTGTATTCCACCGACAGTCCACCGAGGGAATTTTCAGCCTTTATGTCGAGTACATCAGCCTCGTTATCGTGCTGCAGAGCTCTCAGAGTGAGATTATTCTGGGCTATCTGCTTCAGCACATCGTCAACGCTGTTGTCTGCCGAGGCTGTGAAAGCCATAAGTACGAGACTAACGGCGATTAGAAATCTTTTCATATATTACCGGAATTATAAATGCGTTAAGTAATGTTGAACTAATCAATCCTCCGAGAATTACCTTTGCCATAGGCGACTGTATCTCATTTCCCGGCAGGTCTCCACCAAGGGCGAGTGGCACGAGGGCAAGAGCCGAAGTGAGAGCCGTCATCAATATAGGATTCAATCGAGACAGCGAACCGTTCACTATAGCCTCCCTTACTGTAGCGCCTTCTTCTGTGCGCAGACGCTTGTATTCTGTCACGAGGAGCATTCCGTTTCGTGTGGCGATACCGAAGAGGGAGATGAATCCGATGATTGCCGGTATGCTCACTTCTCCTGTAGTAATCACCAGAGCAAATATACCTCCGATGAGTGCAAGAGGCAGATTCAGAAGAATAACGCCTGCTTCCTTGGCATTGCGGAACTGCATGAAGAGCAGCAGGAAAATTATTGCAATGGCGATGGTACAAGTGAGATATAGCACTCTGCTTGCACTCTCCTGGCTCTCAAACTGTCCGCCGTATTCTATGCGATAGCCTTCTGGCAATTTCACCTCTTCGCCCACCGCCTTCTTGATATCAGCCACGACGTCGCTCAATGCCCTGCCGCTGGTGTTGGCAGAGATTACTATCTTGCGCTGCACGTTCTCACGGTTGATGGTGTTCGGTCCGGCACTCGACACGATGTCTGCCACGTCAGACAACGGCACCTTGCGTCCGTCTGGCGCGTCTATGATGAGGTCGCTTATCTCATCGTAGTCGCCGCCTTTCACCACGAGGTTGAAGGCCCTGCCTGCCTCATACACCTGAGAAACAGTTTCACCGGCAAGGTTAACAGAGATGAACTCGTTGAATTCGGGCAACGTGATACCGTTGCGCAAGAGGAGTTCGCGGCGCGGAATGATTTTCAGTTCCGGACGCTCTATCTGCTGTTCCACATTCAGGTCGGCGATTCCGTCGATGTCCTTGCAAGCCTTCTTTATCTGATTGCCGATGGTGAACATCTTGTTGAGGTCGGTTCCGAAGAGTTTTATGGCGATGCTTGCCTGCGTACCTGAGAGCATGGCATCGATACGATGGGATATCGGTTGGCCTATCTCTATGTTTGCGCCCGCCAATACGGAGAGGCGATGGCGCACATCATCGAGTACCTCCTCATGACTACGACCGTCGAGCTTGAATGGTGCTTCTATCTCACTTACGTTCACACCGAGAGCATGCTCGTCAAGTTCTGCACGTCCTGTTTTCCTCGCCACGGTCTGAATCTCTGGCACCTGCAGCAGCAGCCTTTCCGCCCGCGCTCCTATGGAATCACTCTCCTCCAGGGAAATGCCGGGTAGCGAGGATATGTTTATGGTGAATGATCCCTCATTGAATTTAGGCAGGAAACTGCTGCCAAGCGAGAGGAATATCACTAAAGCCAAGACAAGCAATGACGCAGAGGAAATGATGACGGTGCGGGTATGGTCGAGCACCCAGAGCAAAGCACTGCGGTAGTATTTCTTCAGCCACACGGCAACGAAAGCCTCCTTCGGCATCTCACCATTGCTTTTGTTCAGCATATAGCTGCAGAGCACTGGTGTGAGCGTAAGAGCCACAAGTGTGGAAGCGAGCAAAGCCGTGACGAAAGCTATGCCAAGAGGTATGAGCATCCTGCCCTCCATACCGCTGAGGAAGAACAGCGGGGCAAAGCTGACGATGATGATAAGCGTGGAATTGAGAATCGGCATACGCACCTCACGTGAGGCGTTGTATACGAGTTCTATTATCGGCATGCGCTCTGCCTCAGGCAGTTCGCGGTTATGCCGTATATGTTTATACACGTTCTCCACATCCACTATGGCATCATCCACAAGCGAACCGATGGCAATTGCCAAACCGCCAAGGGTCATGGTGTTTATGCTTATGCCAAAAACGTTAAGCACTATCATTGCCACGAGGAATGAAATCGGGATTGTGACAAGTGAAATCACCGTAGTACGCACATTGGCAAGGAATATCATCAGCACGATGACCACGAATATGGCCCCCTCGATGAGCGACTTCTGCACATTGTCGATGCTGCTGTCGATGAAATCTGCCTGACGGAAGATATCGGTTGAGATATGTACATCTGCCGGAAGGTTGGTCTTCAGTTCATCGAGCGCATTGTTCAGTTGTTCGGTGAGTTTCAGCGTACTGGTATCCGGCTGTTTTGTCACAGTGAGCAATACTGCCGGACGTGCCTTCTCGCTTGCCACGCCGAGCTTGGGCGACTGGTTGCCTACCTTGATGTCTGCTACATCGGCAAGCGTTATCACGCTCTCGCCGTTTTTCTTCACGATGCAGGCACCGATCTTGTCGATATCGTTGGTAGAGGTGATGCCGCGGATGATATATTCGTTGCCGTATTTATAGCGCACACCACCATTGGTGTTAGTGTTCATGCCGCGTGTGCTGGCCATAACTTCGGAGAGCGACACACCGAAATGCTTCATCTTGCCGGGGCTGATGAGTATCTGGTATTCTTTGATGTCACCTCCGTGCACGCTTACCTGTGCCACACCACCCGTTGAGAGCAGCTGCGGACGGATTACCCAGTCGGCATAGGTGCGCAGATCCTGAAGCGACGCCTTGTCGCTGGTAAGACTAACGATGAGCACCTCGCCAAGAATAGACGACTGCGGTCCGAGCACCGGCGCACTGACACCTTCGGGCATCTGTTCGCCAACGGCTGCGAGTTTCTCGCTGACTATCTGGCGTGCAAGATATATATCTGTGCCCCAGTCGAACTCTACCCAGACTACAGAGAAGCCATGGGTTGACTGCGACCTCACCCGGCGCACTCCGGTGCTGCCGTTCACTGCCGTTTCTATAGGAAAGGTGACGAGCTGTTCCACCTCCTCTGCTGCCATACCTCCCGCTTCTGTCATTATGACAACGGTTGGGGCATTGAGGTCGGGGAATACGTCAACTTCGGTCTTGCTTGTAGAATACAGTCCTGCGATGACAAGCAGAACTGCCGCCACAAGAACGAGTATTCTGTTCTCAAGCGAGAACCTGATAATCTTGTTCAGCATAATTTATAATCTGTCTGTTACGTAGGATTGTCTTTAATGATTATGGTTGTGGGCTGGGATAGCGTTAGAAGCCGAAGCAAGCTTCACCTGTATCGCTCCCTTGGTCACCACCCTGTCGCCTTTCTTCAGTCCGCTGAGGATTTCCACCCTGTCGCCATCGTTCTCGCCGAGTGTCACTTCCTGCTTGCGGTATCCCTCCTTGTCCACCTGGATATAGATGTAATGCACGCCCTGCTCTTCAGTTATGGCAGTGAGCGGCAGGGTCATCACGTTAGGACGGTCTTGGGTAATGAGGAATATTTCTGCATAGGAACCCTGAACGACATCACCTGTGTTGTTGAATTCGAATATCACAGGAATATAGGAGTTGTTTACCTCTGCCGAACGACCATACGACTGTATGTGTCCGCCCATATCAGTGATGTCATAAAGGCGGTCACTGTAGCTGGTACGGAATTTCGCACACTTTATCTTGTTCAGTTCCTTGAACTCGCGCTCTGGGATTTCTGCGCGCAGATAGAGGTGCTGGTTCTGGGTTATGATGGCAAGCGGCTGGCCTGCCTCAACATAGTCGCCGCCGTTTACCAGACACTGTTTGATGAAGCCTCCGCGAGGTGCGGTGACTACTACGCCGCCAGCACTACGTGTTTTCTGCACGCTTGTATATGTCAGTTTTGCTGCCTCATATTCTGCCTTTGCCACAGCGAGGTCTTTATCGCTTATTATTTTATCTTTTATAAGGATTCGCGCACGGGTGTAGTCACGCTCCGCACGCTCGTAGTCGATACGTGCACGCTGCACGGGATCGCCGTCGGCAACCTGCATTCCTGCTGACGTGATTGAAAACAAGGCTGTGCCATTGGATACCTTCAATCCTTCACTCACATGATTCTTGTATGCCACACGACCGCTGATTGTGGCAACGACAGTGGTCTCGTCGCATGATGCAGACAACACTTTACCGCTGGTATGGATAACGCCATGAAAGGTTCCAGGCATAATTGTTTCAACCTGCACTCCGGCAGCTTTTGCCTTTTCTGGAGTCAGCAAAATCTCGTCACCATCGTGGTCATGGTCATGGGCGTCTTCGCCGGCATGCTGCTCCGTTTCTTCTTCATGGTCATGATCGTGGTTTTTGCTTCCACAGGCAGCCATGCCAAGAGCGAGGATGAACAGCGATAAACAGTAAAAGCTTTTCTTCAGCATAATTCTTGATTCTTTATATTTTTTCGGTTTTTCATTAATTTGGATGCAAAGATACCACAACAGTATTGCAACCCGATTGCAAAAGCGGATTTTTACAGATGAATAAGGAACTGAAATACAGATTAGCCATAATGACAAAATTAAAGCAAGCCCTAATGACCGATTTGGAATAAAGAACAGAATCAAACAAGCCCAAATTGCCGATTGGGGTTGAAAAAAGGTGTGTCAAAACCATTCGTTTGACACACCTTAATATAATTAGGATATTGTTTATCCCGGAAATACAGTCATGACATTACTTGATGAACTTCTTGCCATTCTGGATAAGAATTCCCTTGGCATTGGCATTTACGCGCTGACCTGCAAGGTTGTATACAGGAGCGTTCAAGTCGAACTTGTCGGCATTGATTTCGCTGATGCCAGAAGGATCGCCGCTGCATACCATGAAGTTTCTGATTTCCCATGTACCGGCAGCTTTGTCGGTGCTGACATACTTGAAGCCAACCTTGATCTTCTTGCCCTCATAGCCGGCAAGGCTGACTGTCTGTGTCTCGAAAGCAGAGAAGCTCTTGCCCTGTGGTACCTCTGGATATGTGATAGAAGTATACTGAGTCCAGTCACCACCCTCGGCCTTGATCCACAATGTAGCCTCCTCTGAAACATTGCCGAAATACTTAGACACGGCATGGTCAAAATACAGGTTGCGTATTACTTCTGCACAAGAAAGCTTAATCCAAGGAGAAACGAGCCAGCTCTCAGAAGGAAGGTTCTTCTTGTTGACATAAGCAGAAGCCTTGGCACACTTATAGCTCTTGTCGATAGCCCATACGTATGAGAGACCCTCAGAAAGGTTCACGTTGTCGAGAACGAAGGAACCGAACTCTGTCTCAAACGACTCTGAGTAAGGCTCTTGAACTACATCGAGAGCTGGAGTTGTGACAGTGAGTGTATATGATGCAGAACCACCATTATATGCATCGTTTTCTGCAGCAGTAGCAGTGATTTTTGTCTCACCGGCAGCGAGAAGTGTCACTTCGCCTGTCTCAGCATTAACGGTAGCCACAGCCTCGTCTGACGAAGTATAAGCCACGGCAGCTGTAGTTGCCTTTGTGAGAGTAGGAGCAACGAAAGCCTCGCCTACAACACCACTCACTGTAGTCTCACTGAACGACAGAGCCGGGTCTTTCTTCATTGGAGCAGAAGATGACTGGTATGTCACTACAGCAGAGCTGATCGGAGCGTTCTTCTCTGTAATGTTGGTTGAGATAACCACACTATTGGCTGAACCAGTCCATGTGCCATTGGCGTATGTACCTACAGCAGACTCGAATTTTGCAGGAGATTTCGATGTAAGCTCAACCTTTGTGATAACATTACCCTCTGGCACTTTGAAAGTCATATTTGAACCTTTATAGAAGCGCAACTCGTTGCCTTCTTTGTTTGTTTTCCACCAACGGGTTTGACCGTTGAGAGTAAGAGTGACGCCACTCTCTGTACATACCGTAGGGTCTGCATTGTAATCTTTTGTAGAACCACTCAAAAGTGTCATGCCATAAGCAGACTCGCCTGTGAAATCGAATTTCGCAGTCTTAGACTGTGCGAACATTCCCATTGTCATAAGCAATGAAACGAATAAGAGTAAAGTTTTCTTCATAATGTAATACTTAATTAAACAATATATTTACACAATTATATTTGCTTGAGCAATTTTATAATCCGAAGCTTATCTTATGTAAAGATAATGCAAGGCGAGAGGAGAACGAAATGAACCTATTCATTTCTTATCCCGAGCCGAAGCTTATTTTATGCAAAGATAGAACTTTTATAGATATGAAGTATCTCTTTGCGTGTTAAAATAAGGTTAAGAAACAAAAGTCATTAAAAAAGGGAAGCACCGAACAGCACTTCCCTTCTTTATCGCTAATAAGAAAACGGTCATTTTGCGGAATTATAATTTTTCGAACCTCAACGACCGTTTCAAGATAATTGAAATTATTTCTTCAAGACTTTGTCTACTACAGTCTGACCATCTGTCAAGACCATCTTGCGAATTGATATTCCCTGCTGTGGCTCAGAGAGTCTGACGCCATTCAGTGAATAATACTCGATTGGCTTGACTTCAGACTTTGTAGACGAAGCAGAAATGCCTGATGTAAACGCTGGATAATACTCATCCACTGGCGACACGGCATCAGCATTCTGTGATTTCACGATATGCTCAACGATAGAATTGAGATATACTTCAAGATTTGAATACCAACCCTTCGCGGTATCGAGAGTCTTCAACTGTGCATCGCTTGGATCATTAGGATTAAGACCGTTGGCAATCTCCCACTCGTCTGGTATGCCGTCGCCATCAGTATCATAGTTGGCAGCACGTGATTCTGACTGCAGTTCCGGGAAACTTGCCGTAGCGGAATTCTGGCTGTCGGATGACGGATCGTTGATAACGTCGATGATACCTGGAACATTGGCATGAGAAGCGTTATAGGTAACAGTACCATTGGTTGCTTCCTCCACATAGCGCACATCACAAGCATCTCTATAGAGACTCGCTCCACTGTATGCGAGTACCTTCTCGTATGCCGTCTCAGCGGTCTGGGTAGTGATGGTGCCCGGGTCAAACTGACTGTCAAGTTTTATCTTGATGCAGTCTACACCGCTGGCATCCTTCACATAGGTTTGATCCTCACCATAATAATGCTTGGCATCCTGCATATAATAATCATTGCCTATCTTGATTTTCTGGTCGTAAATCACACCGCTCCAGTCATAGTTGGCAGCCTTGGAACCGGCTGCAGACACGTAGTTTCCGCTGATAAAATAACGGCTGGAATAGTTGGGGAACGGATTGTCGCCACCGTTTGATGCATCAGAGAATGAAATCTGCGTAACGCGAGTCTTGTTCTTCGTGCCAGGACCAGCCTTGAAATAGTTGTTCACCATATTCACGTAGCCACCGCCAGGACCGCCATAACAACCGTTTCCGGTACCCCAGTTGTAAACCACGCAGTTGCGGAAGTCTACCCTCTCTGCCTGTATGGAGTTGGCATATTGGGTTTTGTCATAACCATTCCAGTTATAGCGGGCGCCATTGAAGCGAGGTGCTCTGTTCTGGACGTGGGCAAGGAAGTTATGATGGAATGATGCCGGTTTTCCACCCCAAATGCCACCATAGCTGTGGTCGCCTTTAGCATGTCCTGAGTTAAGTCCTTCGGCGAGCATACACCACTGCAGGGTGAAATCTCTGTTGTCATAGAAAGACGCCAGCTCATCAATGCTCCACGACATAGAGCAGTGGTCGATGAGGATATTCTTACGGTATCTTCCCCATGTTGCATCCGCACCGTCGTCAACATGCTTCACCTGTGAACGGCGGAAGCGCAAGAAGCGGACGATGACATTATCACAGTTTGTGAACTCCACGGTGTAATAGCGGAGTGTAATTCCGTTGCCTGGTGCCGTTTGTCCTGCAATAGTGGTATTTGATGTTATTTTGAGATTTGACTTCAAGTCGATGTAACCGCTCACGTCAAACACGATGGTGCGAGGACCAGACTGCGACAAAGCCCATCTGAGTGAACCAGTGCCGCTGTCGTTGAGATTTGTGACATGATAAACCTTTGTCGTACCATCGGCAGCGCGTCCTCCGGTGGCTGCGTAACGGGCAAATCCCTCAGCACCAGGAAAGGCAGGAGCACCAGTCTGTGCTGATGCTGAAGCTGAAAGTGCCAAAGCTACCAATGGCAAACATAAATTCTTCATAATTTGATATTTGTTTTAGTTTGATTTTATGCGTCCTTTTGGATAAGGCAGCAACGGAGTCGTTACTTGTTGAGCGACTCTACGTCGTAGCCAAGATGTTCCATCTCCAATGAAGCCCAGATGAACGGACCAACGCCCTTGCCGTCATTGTCACGGATTGGCTCACTGATATAATACTCGAAAGAACCATCGCGGCGCTTGTTCTCCTTCACCTTTGGAGCAGCCTTCAGCACCTTAGCGCTGAGACCCGGACCGAGCCCTGACACCTCGCAGCAACGTGTGAGAGAAAGGGTCTTGTCGGCATTCACTTTCACGAAATTGTTGAGGATTCCCTTGTATGCCTTGATGCCGGCTTTCTTCAGTTCGTCACCGAAATAACCGAGGCGTGAGCCCTTCAGCAGTACGTATGAGAACATTGAAGATGCTGTTGCCTCAAAATAGTTACGATTGTCTTTCACGTCCATTACGTCATACCAAAGGCCCGTCTTCTTGTCCTGATATTTCACGGTCTTTGTCATCACGTCGTTGAGCATAGCTACGAGAGCCGGACGGTTTTTGTAGTCTGCCGGCATTGCGTCGAGGACTTCGAGGATTGCCATTGCGAACCATCCCTGTGCACGAGCCCAGGTGTGCTGCGAGAGTCCTGTCTGCTTGTCAGCCCAGAACATCTCGCCTGTCTCATCCCAAGCATGCTTCCAGAGACCGGACTTGTCGTCGAAGGTTCTGTTATATGTCTTGGTAATCTGGGTGAAAGTGTCGTCGTAATATTTCTGCGCCTTTTTCTCGCCTTTCAACTTTGGGGCTGCCATTGTATAGAACGGATGACCCATGTATACTCCGTCGAGCCACACCTGATATGCATAAATAGCCTTATGCCACCATACGCCGTCGTTTGTGCGTGGCTGTTTCTCAAGCTGCTTGAAGATGGTCTTCAAGGCAAGTTCATTCTTCTTCTCAGGGAACAGTTCATTCATACGCAGGATGAAACGCGCCGGACGGGTATTGTCGAGGTTGAAAGCTGAATACTCATAACCTGTGATATTACCCTTTTCGTCAATCATCTTGGCAGGATACTGCTTGAGATAATTGATGATGCTCTCATCTTTGCTGGCGAGATAAGCATCGAGAATTGCCTCCTGCTCTATACCAACCACATAGCCCCACTTTGGAGTCTTTGCAAAATCGAGATAGCATGGATCCGGATTGCGCTGCATTTCTGAGTGTGCCATCCACTGGCTGTATGTCTTGTAAGGCAGCTGCGAGAGCACCTGTGAGCCATTGATTACGAGGTTCTCATAGTTTGGTTTGTCTGTCTGACCTGTGATATACACAGGCTGGCCATATACTCCTGTGAAATTACAGTTTTTCAGATTGATGTTGTGGATAGTGTTGATGTTGTCGAAGCCAACGATCATAACGCCATACTTGCTCTTCTGGCAGGTCACATTCTCCATGTATACGTTGCGCACGGTTGGATAGAAGCCACGACGACCCTTCTCCTTTGGTTCATAGTTTGTGTTTATCTTCAACACCGCCTCACGGCACTGTCCAACCTTCACGTTACGGAAATATACATTCTCAATCACACCGCCACGGCATGAGTTTGTCTTGATGCGGAGCACACGCTCCAGGTCCGGACTGTCCATCGTACAGTTTTCAACGAACACATTACTGCATCCTCCTGAAATCTCTGAACCAAGAACCACACCACCATGACCGTCTTTCATATTGCAGTTGCGGATGATAATATTCTTGCTTGGACGCCCCACGTATTTACCTTTACCGCCCTTACGGCCGTCTTCATTACGTCCGCTCTTGATTGCGATACAGTCGTCGCCGGTATCAAAGATACAGTTCTCGATAAGCACGTTCTCACATGACTCAGGGTCGCAGCCATCGCCGTTAGGACCGTGGTTCTCTACATGTACGCCACGCACCGTGATATTCTTGCTCAGCAGCGGATGCATAACCCAAAATGGTGAACGTATCATCTTTACGCCCTCGATGAGAATTCCGTCACATTGGTTGAGGTTCACCGTCTGAGGACGAAGACCTTTCCACGGACCAAAGACGCGCTTTTCAACAGGCACACCGTCTTCTGCCATCTGCAGCAAATCGGCACGGCCGCCAGGATTCTGCTGTTTCTCCTTCACCTCTATGTTGCGGCTCTTCGGAGTCTTGCCGCTCATGAGCCACCAAGTCTCGTCAGATCCGTTGCCATCGATAACTCCCTCACCGGTAATGGCGATATCGGTCTCCTTGAAAGCATAGATCAGAGGAGAGTAGTTGATACAGTCGAGACCTTCCCAACGTGTTTCAACAAGGGGATAGAGACTGCGGTCGAACTCGAAGAAGAGTGTAGCGTTCTTCTCTATCACGAGGTTTACATGGCTACGCAGTCTGATGGCTCCTGTCTTCCATGTTCCAGCAGGAACAACCACCTTGCCGCCACCTGCCTTTGAACAAGCCTCGATGGCCTTGTTAATGGCCTTTTGGTTCTTGGCTGCCGTATTCTTCAGCGAAGCGCCATACTTGGTGATGCTGAAGGAGCGGTTAGGGAACTTTGGTTCTCTGATGCTCTGCTCCACTTGCTTGTAGTCTGTATCCCAAACCGAAGCCAACAGGCTCATAGGGAAGAGCAAGCAAAGCAGTAAAAATGCTTGTAGCTTTTTCATACTGTTTTGTTTGAAATGTATTCAGTTAAGTTTTTTAGAAATACAATAGTAGTTTTATTTTTTGATGCTGCAAAGATACGCATAATAAAATACATCTGAAA
>ERZ1034626.1935-NODE-1935-length-12899-cov-6.531454_pt1 | contig 12899 bp, 7 predicted proteins | sample MGYA00520652_ERZ1034626 | MGnify/ENA primary metagenome ERZ1034626 (study PRJEB33766, sample SAMN09781765) | gut metagenome | biome: gut microbiome | host: Homo sapiens | place: Madagascar | study: EMG produced TPA metagenomics assembly of the PRJNA485056 data... | reverse complement strand
GATTTTTTAGTATCAGGATAGTATCACACAACCAGCGGAATCTCTGTGAGTATTATAGCCGATGCTTCATCCAAAATCAAGGATGATTCCATCATTCATCCTGAAGGCTTAAAATGTCTCCCAAGCAAATATAGGTTTGGATAATGCACCGAGTCGCATCCTGTCTCGTTACATCATGATGAACACCCTTGCACTGTAAATCAGTTAAATTATCATTCAACAATCTCGCAATTTTTAAACATAGCAACAGTGCTGACGTTACCGTTATGGCATTATATTCAATCGTCAAATCGTACAATTTTAACACAAAATCACTCTTTTCTTACTGTACCGCCAATTCTACGCATTGCGGCTCGTATCCTGCGGCCGTAACCGTAACACACACCCTGCCCGGTTCGGTTCCGGCGCGGACGACGGCCAACGCACGGCCAAGCCATGTGGTGTGAGTGTCGTTCAGATAATTTTCGTCCGTCTGCGTTGCAGCACTGCCGAGGGCCTGCAAGGTGGCCGGGCCGTCGATTTCCACATGAACCTTTGCGTTGGCGCACGGCTTCCAGATACCCACCGCATCGGTCAGCGTGATGGGGATAAAGCAGAGCGACTGCCCATCTGCGCACAGGGTCTTTTTCTCCGGGGTGAGATGCAGCCGGGTTTCCTGCCCCGCTGTTTGCAGCGTGGTTTCACCTATGGCGTCTCCGTTTTCGTTCAACGCTACAACTTTCAGCACACCGGGTCGATAGGGCAGTTTGAACATGGCGCAGAACTTCTTCGGGCGCTTTTTACCAATCAGCTTATCATTATAGTACAACGCCACAACTTCCGCATCACTGTACACTTCCACTGTTGCTTTCTGCCCTTCGCAGCCGGGCCACGTCCAGCTTTCCACGGCGTCAGTCATGCGCCACGCACTGCCGGTCATCTTTTTCCCATTCCAGTTGACCGGGCGCACCCCCAGATAGGGTGCTTTGCGCAAGCCCCATACAGTCTGCTGGAAATAGCTTTCCGCCGTGATGTTTCCTGTCAGGTCGATTGCGCCGCTGCCCGCCGCAATCGGCAGACCCGGCGTATCCTGCGGGATCATTTGACCGATACCCGCCTCACCCAGATAGTCGATGGCCGCCCACGCGAAATCGCCAATCAGCGCTGTATGCTTTTGCACCTGCGCCCAGTTGTATGGCAGTTCACCGATAATCGTCTCGCTGCCCACCATCAGGCGGTCGGGGTAGTTTTTACAGTCGTCCTCATAGCGGGAGGCCGCGTAATTCAAACCAAGAATGTCCAGCTTTTCCGCCACATCGCGGCAGGCGACATCGCCTTTTTTGCCTTTGCTCATATAGAACATCAGCGGGCCGAGATTCTGCGTAACCATATTGAAGAATGCAGACCCGGACTCTTTCTTTTTTTTCTCCGGCTGTTTGGGCGGCAGCGGCTCCGGCTTGTAGGGGCCGCTTTCTTTATACACACCGATGCCCTTCTGTGCGTAGACATTCAGCAGCACATTGATGCCCGCCGTCACCGGGCGGGTATCGTCCAGCCCGTGAACAAACCGGGTCAGCTTGTCGGCGGTCTCCACGCCCTGCGGGAATGCGGTTTCCGAAACCTCATTGCCGATAGAGTACAGAACCACGCTGGGGTGGCTGTAATCCTTGGCAATCATCGTTGTCAAATCCTTCTGCCAGTTTTCCTCAAAGATACGGGAATAGTCGTGGTAGGTCTTGGGGGTGTACCAGCCGTCGAATGCCTCATCCATCACATACATGCCAAGACGGTCGCAGGCATCCAGCAGGGCACGGCTCGCGGGGTTATGGGCACAGCGCACGGCGTTGTAGCCCGCCTCCTTCATAATGCGGATGCGGCGTTCCTCTGCATCGTCAAAGCCGCAGGCCCCCAGAATGCCGTTGTCGTGGTGGATGCAACCGCCGCGCAACTTGACCGTCTTGCCGTTGACGCAAAGACCCGTCTTTGCGCTCCATGTCAGCGTGCGGATGCCGAATGCGATTTTCTCCTCGTCGTTTTCGGTTTTGACAACGCAGGTATACAGGTTCGGGTGTTCGGCATCCCACAGTTTGGCGGCAGGAATCTCGATTTTCCCCGGCACACCCTTTGCCACGCACTGCGCGCCATCCCAAATTTCTACCGCCGCGTGTTCGGTCTCGGTCTGCACCTCGATTACAGTGGGTTCAATCGACACCGTGCGGATCTTTACCGGGCGCACACCATCCTTTGGCTTTATTACCAGATGTACAGGGCGGTAGATGCCGCTGCCCGTGTACCAGCGGCAGTTGGGTTCCAGACTGTTATCCACCGTGACGCGCAGGGTGTTTTCTCCCGTGCGCACTTTCCCGGCGGCGTCGGCGGCAAATTCTGTGTAGCCGTAGCGGTGTTCTGCGATTTTCTCGCCGTTCAGATAAACGACTGCGTTCTGATACACACCCTCAAACAAAAATGTCAGCACTTTATCCCGGTGTTCCTCCGGCAGGGAGAATGTCTTTTCATACACATATTTCCCACCCGGAAAATAGCCGCAGTCCTTGCCGTTGTGACCGTTTTCCTGCCGGGGTTCCTCCAGCATGGCGTCGTGGGGCAGCTGCACCGTGCGGCAGGTGCCATCCTCCTTGTAAAAACGCCAGTCGGCGTTGAAATCTAAAATCATGGTAACTCCCTCTTACGCAAAATGGGGGTGCATCCGTCTGGTGCACCCCCGTCGTTTTATTTTTCGATGCGGATAAAGACCAAATCATTCGTACCAAGTTCTGTCTTGACGGTGAGTTTTCCGTCCGCATACTCATACGGTACCGGGGCGTAGTCCACTGCGCTCTCTGCAACGACCTGCTGCACCTGCGCCGGAGTCATGTCCTCCGGTTCGCCCATTGCTTGCCAGCATTTCAGCGGATTGCCGTGATCTTCATCAATGCGGCAAAGCTGTACACACTGCGGCTTTGCAGCCAGTTCGACCTCGATTTCCACTGGGGTGGCCGGATCAGCCTGCCCCGCAAAGTGGTGTAGGTTCTGCTTGGTAGCCAGCACGGTCAACCGGGTGTCGGTGGCATCGCGGAATGCCGCCACACTCACCTCACCGTCCAGCGCGCCGGGCAGTTCCAGTCGTTCGTCACCGGCCTGCCCCAGCAGACGCAGTGCGTGGAAGATGGGCTTGGGGATGCCGTGCTGCGTCATCATGCCGAAGCCGCCGTGGAATTCCTCCGGGAAGGGATGGATTTCCTCAAAAATGTCACTGAAGCACCAGATGCTGGATCCGTCGATGACATCCTCCGAACTAAGCGCCGCGCGCACATCGTAGGCAGCCGTCTTGCGGGTATCGTTGCCGGGTGCGCCGAAGGTCGCGCAGGAGCTCCACTCGGTATAATACAGCGGCAGCCCCTCGGCCTGCTTGCGCACCATCTTGGCGCTGTCGCGCAGCAGATCACGGTTAAGGTCGTCCGTTTCGGTGTTGTCGGGCATCGTGCGGCGGAACATCGGCAGCAAGCCGTCTTCCGGCTTTAAGCCTGCAAACAGCTGCGCCAAATCGACCTTGTATTCCTCTTGGATTTCCTCGGTATTCTTAACATGGGCGTCATCGCCTTGGTCGCACATTTCGCTGATGGGGTCACCCGCATACTGGTGGGTCGTGATGAAGTCCACCGGCGCATTATGAGCCTTGCAGTAATCTAAAAAGGCTGCGACCCATTTGCTGTTGCTGGTGGCGGGGCCGCCCACTTTCAGCTTATCGTCCACGGCCTTGACGGCTCTGGCTGTAATCTCATACAGGCGGAAATATTCCTCCTGTGTGTCGTCAAAGAACGGCGCTTTTAAATCCGGCTCGTTCCAGACCTCAAAGAACCATGTTTCCACTTCCTCTTTGCCATAGCGGTTCAGCAGGAAGCGGACAAATTTCTGAATGTACGCCTGCCACTGGGCCTCGTCCTTCGGCGGGGCGATGCAGGGCTTCCAGTAGAAGCTGCCGCGGGTCGGGCGCTTGGCCATCTGGCTGGGCATAAAGCTCAGTTCCACAAAGGGCTTCATGCCGGCTTTCAGCACATTGTCATAGACCAGCCCCGGCAGACGGAAGCTGTTCTCATAGAACGGCACCTGCTCGGATCCGGGCATCGGCATAACCGTGGCCATTGTATCGTAGGTGTGCATATCATCGCTGAAAATGCCGTGAAAACGCACACGCTCAATACCCAGTTCGTCATGGATCTGCTTAAGCTGTTCGCAGTAATCGGTGCGCATCGCCATGCCTGCATGGGCGCTGCCAACGCAGAACTGCCAGTGCTTACGGAACGGTTTTGCAGGTGTGTTAGCGGGAATCGTGAACTTCATCGTCTTATTCCTCCGCTTTCTGTGTGTGGCGTTTTGCAACCTCTGCGCGCATGGCGGGGAGCTTTTCTTCCAAATCAAAGCCACGGAAAATCAAGAGCATCCCCACATTCAGCACGATGGGCAGATAGTTGGAAAAAGCATAAATGGCGGTACGCATGGAGCCTGTTGCCTCGGTCAGCGTAGCATCATAAGAGCCGAGTACGAGGAATCCGGCCAGAATCAGCGCCCCCAGGCCGTTGCCAACCTTACTGCCGAAGCCAATCACGCCGGAGGACACAGCCACCAGTTTCTTGTCATATTTGTACTCGTTGTAATCGACTGTCATAGCCAGCAGCACGCCGTACAGGCACATCAGCGGAATCTGCAAAAAGCTGCCGACCAAACCGCTGCCAATGTATGCGACCAGATTGGTGGGAAGGACGCAGCGAACCACACAGGTTGCTGCATATCCCAGCAGACCCAGATTGATGGTACCCTTGATGCCCAGCTTTTTGATGATGGGGCTGGACAGCGCAAAGCCCAGAATCGTGGAGAACAACCCAACCGAACCGGCAATGGCTACAAGGTTATCATTGCCGAAAATCCATTTGCAGTAGTATGCACCCGATGCCGAAGCAATAGCAGTGGAAACCGACGTGATAAGGTTGAACAGCAGTACGATGACCCAGTATTTGTTGCCGAACAGGCACTTGACTGCCGTGAGGAATTCAACAGGTTCTTCCTCCGGCTCTGCCGCTGCGGCGTCTTCCTCAACCGCCTTGCGCATAGCCTTGCTGCCGTTGGCGTAGCAAATCAGCAGGCTCAGCAGTACGACCAGCGCGATAACTGTGCCGTATTTGATCCACGCCTCCTGCGTGCCGCCCAGCATATTGGTGACGGGAATCGTGGCGATTGCAATGACCATGCCGGAAGCATAATTGCCGACCGCACGCAGGATGCCCATGTTGCCGCGCTCCTGCTGGCTCTTGGTGCGCACGATCATTGTTGCGGCAAAGGGCGTAGCAATCATCGTGTAAATGACCGCCGTAATCAGCAGGTTCGTTACCAAGGCGTAAGCAATGGCCGGAATCTGCCCGGCACTGATGGGAACCGTGAACATCAGCACCGTGATAGCCGCTGCGGGTACGGCCATGCGAAGCATCCACTTGTAATACTTCATATTGCCGCCCTTGGAGTGGTCGATGATGTTGCCGAACCAGATATCCGTCAGCGCATCCACGACTTTTGCAATGGCCATGACAACGCCAACAGAGCCGACCGCAATCCCGACTTTGTCGGTGTAGAAGTATTGCAGCTGACCCACTAGGTTTGCCATAAGGCCCAGACCCAGCTGACCGGAGAAGTCCGCAAGATAGTCGCGCTTGCGCATTACGAGCGCCGCGCCGTCCTTATCAACGGTGGGGCGGTCTTTTTTACCGAATGCCATATTGTTTTCCTCCTGTTTTTCGGGAATCATTCCCTTGTTTCTGTATTCAGTATAACATCTGCTGTTTTCTGTATATTGCATTATTTGATTTGATATTGTAAAATAAAGCTATCAATCTGTGGGAGGTCTGCCGCATGGAAACCGAGCGCTATATCCGCATTACCAATCTCTGTATGTTGTTTTTCCGGGCTGAGGGAATCGCGTTTTCTCTGTATGACGAACAGGATGCCTGTCAGCTGCAATACCCGGCTGAACCGCAGCGCAGCACAGCCGCACTGTTTGCTGTCCGTGACCCTGCGCGGACGCTGGACATCTGCACCTCACCCAGCCATGCAAGCTATGCCTCCATCCGGGTCAAGGGCGGCTGGCGGATCGTTATCGGCCCCGTCTATAACGCACGGCTCAATGAAAGCCTTGTGGATGCCTTTATGGCGGAAAATCAAATTCCGGCTGCGCAGCGCCGTGCGGCCGGTACAATTCTGGAAGCCGCACCCAATCTGAGCCTGCTGGAATTTTTCGACAAGGCCGCGTATCTCTACTACTGCATGGACGGCGAGATTCTGGACCCTGCTGTTTACTTTGATTTGACGACCGACCGTGACAGCTTTACTGTTGGCCGCGATGCTGCCGAGAGTCTGCTGGAACGCAAGGAGAACGAGAAATTCCACAACACCTACCAGTGGGAACTGATGTATTACGACTTGATCCGACAGGGCGACCCGGAGCGGCTGATGGCTTTCCTGATGCAGGATGGTTCAACCCGGCTGAGCCGCGGTACAATGGCCGAAACCCCGCTGCGGCAATCAAAGAATATTTTCATCGGCGGCATTACAAAAATCGGAATGCTGGCGGCCGTTCCTGCCGGACTTGACCCCGAACTGACCTACCAGCTGATTGACAGCTATGTGCTGGATTGTGAGCGCGCCGCGACCGTGCCGGAAATTGATCGTCTGCAGGTAAGTGCCGCACTGGATTTCTGCCGCCGCATCGGGGAACTGCGTCTGCCTGCGGGCATCAGCCGCGAGGTTTATACCTGTATGTCCTATGTCCGCAACCATGTAAACACGCCGTTGAGCCTTGACGACGTGGCCGCTGTCATTGGGCGCAGTGTGTCCTACACCGGGAATCTTTTTAAGAAAGAGACCGGGAAAACGCTGGGCAATTACATTACGGAATGTCGTTTGGAGGAAGCCAAAAGTCTTTTGCATTACACTGATATGACGCTGGCAGAAATCAGCAGTTACCTCTGCTTTTCCAGCCAAAGCTACTTCCAGAATGTGTTCAAAAAAGAATATGGTGTCACCCCGATGCAATATCGCAGGCAACACCATACCGAATCATGATATTCCGTTGTTTTTGATTACATCCGCATACCAGTAGAACGAGTCTTTCGGAATGCGCTGCTGGGTCTGATAGTCCACATACACCAAGCCGAACCGCTTATCGTACCCTTCTGCCCACTCAAAGTTGTCCATGATGGACCAGTAGAGATACCCCGCCACCGGGATATTTTCATCTACGGCACGCTGCAGACCCGTCAGGTAGCGTTTAATGAAGTCGATGCGCTGGGGGTCATGCACCGCGCCGTCGCTCATGACAAAGTCAGTGTTGGCCATGCCGTTTTCGGTGACGATAACGGGCAGGCGGTAGCGCTCTGTCAGAAAACGCGCCGCCCAGTACAGCGCGTCCGGCGTGATGGGCCAGTCCATCGCCGTGCGGGGCATACCCGGCGTGACGGCGGGGTTGGGACCCATATACTCCTCATAATTGGAGGCATTGTAGCAGTTGAAGCCGAAGAAATCCAGCGGCTGGCAGATGACTTTCAGTTCCTCCGCCGTAAAGAACGGCTGCAAGCCGGCCGGAACAAAGCCGAGAACGGCCGGGTCTGCCCACCAGTTGAAATGCGAGAAGAATGCCTGCTCCGGGAACATCTGGGTGCAGGCTTTTTCTATACCCGCCGCCGACTCGTCCTCCGGCAGGTAGACGCTGCCGTTCAGCGCCATGCCAATTTTCGGGGCCAGCTTGGCGCGGCTGCGCAGCACGCGGACTGCCTTGCCGTGGGCCAGCAGTACGTTTCTCGTCAAGGTTGCCAGCTTGTTCATCATCTCGGCGGGCTGTTCCTGCATCAGGCTTTCAAACGGCGCGTGCGCCCCCGTAAAGTAGCCGTTACCGATGAAGGTGGTCGGCTCATTGACGGTGAACCAGAACCGCACCCGGTCGGACAAGGCATCCGCCACTACACGGGCGTAGTTGGCGAAATCATCGCTGATTTCCGCATTGTACCAGCCGCCTTTTTCGTGCGCCCACATGGGCAGATTCCAGTGGAAAATCGTCACCATCGGCTCAATGCCCGCCGCCTTCAGTTCGTCCACCAAGTCGCTGTAAAAGGTAAGACCCTTGGGGTTGACCGTGTCGGGGCCGGACATCACACGCGGCCAGCTGACGGAAAAGCGATACGCCTTGACGCCCAGCTTTTTCAGCAGCGCCACATCCTCCTTGTAGCGGTGGTAGTGGTCACAGGCAATATTGCCGTTCTCTCCGTGTTTGACGTGACCTTCGCTCAAGGCATCCCAGATACCGGGAACCTTGCCGTCCTCATTGTAGGCACCCTCAATCTGGTAAGCAGCACTGGCCGCGCCCCAGAGAAAATTCTTCGGAAAGCTCATCTTGTTTCCTCCTTTATAGTTCTGCAAGCCGGTCATACAGCCCCTGCAGAATTGCGCTCAGCTTTACTGTGTCGGGGATGACTTGAATCATGCCCACCGACAAAATGTCTTTCAACTTGCGGTACACCATGAAGTCCAGTGTTTCTTTCGGCATCATATCGAACATACCGTTCGTGAATTGATTTACGATTTCTTTTGCGCGCGGATTTTCAAGAATTTCCCCAATTGTGCTCTCACCGTTCAAGGGATAGGGGTTCTTACCCTCTATCATCAGCGGGGCTTGTGCCAAAATGTTCTCCGCCGACAATGCCAGATACAGCTTGTGCGCCCCGATAGGCTGCACCCACTTATCCAGTAGTGCGTCATAGCAGCGCAATGCCTTTTTACTGACCGATACATTCACAACTGTTTCCTCACCGGGGGCAAGGCGCACCTTGGCATACCCCACCAGTATGCGGTCGGGGCGCAGCATATGGGGCTTTTCCTCGCGGGCGTAAAGCTGCACGACCTCGCTGCCGGGGCGGCTGCCGATGTTTTTCACCCGCACAGGTACATTCAGCGTCTCCTGCGTGCGCATATCCCAGCGGAAATCATTCTCGCACAGCTCCACGGCAAAATCCGTGTAGCCCAAGCCGTATCCGAACGGATACTGCACGGCCAACTTGCGCTTTGCATAGCTGCGGTAGCCGACAAACACGCCCTCGCCGTAGTAGGCGTCATTGCCCTCGCCGGGGAAGTTTGGGTAGGCTGGCGTGTCCTCGTAGCGAACCGGGAACGTCACAGGTAAGCGGCCGCCCGGCTCAGCCAGCCCGGCCAGTAGACGCGCCGCTGCCACGCCACCCATGCAGCCGGGAATGAAGATGCAAAGCACCGCGTCCGCGTAGGGCAGCCAGTCAGCCATCTCCACAGGGCCGGAAATATTCAGCAGCACGACGGTTTTCATGCCTTTTTGCTTTGCCTGCTTCAATACATCCGTCATGCGGCTGCAGTCTTGCTCCTCCACCGCCATGCTCTCGCGGTCTACGTTTTCCCCGGCAGGGGCAGCTGCCGTGTACACCAGCGTGTCGGCATCCGTCCATTCCTCAAAGGCTGCCGCGCCGCGCAGCTTGCGGTATTCGTCCAGCACATTGCTGTGCAAGGCTGTCTCCACCGCTGTGGAGCCACTGCCGCACTCCAGCATATCGCGGCTGCGCGCACCCCAGAACACAACCTGCTCGCTCTCGGCCAGCGGCAGGGCGGTGTTCTCATTTTTCAACAACACTGCGCCATCCTCAATGGTTTTGCAGGCGGTTTGCAGCAGCACATTGGCATCATACTGCGCGGGGATGCGGCGCTGATTTTCTTTGATTTCCACGATAAGCTGCAAGATGTGCGCCACGCAGTCGTTCAGGACTTCTTCGGAAAGGTGCCCTTCCTGCACGGCTTGCTTGCAGGCGGTCATGTCGTTGGGGCCGGGCTGAATTAAATCCATACCCGCCGCCAGCGTACCTTCCTTGTTCTGCCCAGCTGCGCCCCAGTCGCTGACAATGGCGCCGTCGAAGTGCAGTTCCCCGCGCAGCAAATCTGTCAGCAGCTTTTTGCTATACGAGGTGAACTCCCCGTTCACGGCGTTGTAGGCGCTCATGATGCACAGAACATGTCCGTCCTCAATGGCTGCCTCAAACCCGCGGGCGTACAGTTCCATCATGACCCGCTTGGAAAGGTGCGAGTCCGTCGTGTTGCGGTTTGTCTCTTGGTTGTTCGCCAAAAAGTGCTTGGCGCAGGCCGCGATACCGGCGCTCTGCATACCGCGCACAAAGGCTGCCGAGGTCTGCGCCACCAGCTCCGGATCCTCACCGTACATCTCATAGTTGCGGCCGCCCAGCGGGTCGCGGGCAATGTCCACATTGGGGCCGAAGCAGACATCCACACCTGCGTCTCGCAGTTCCTGCCCGACTGCACGGCCGATGGTTTCCGCTACAGTTGGGTCAAACGCCGCGCCAATGTTGATGCCCGATGGGAAGCTGATATGCTGTCGCCCGCCCGGACGGTATTTTGCCGCCTGCTCCACAAGGCCGTGCATAAGAGCATCATCCTTGTATTTTGCCGCAGCTTCGTCAAGGTCAACACAGTTCAGCGCCACCATATCCGGCGTGGCATACGCCGTGCGCGGGTCATCGGCACGGCAAGGATCTGTCAGATAATCCAGCACCACATGAGTGCCATTCAGCCCGGTCGCACCGTCCATCAGATAGATGGCAGGCACATCCATATCCGGGATGGGCCGTGTGTGGCAAGCGCGATAGCACCCCACCATATCCAGTTTCTCGTCCAGTGTCATCTCCGCGACCACCTGCGGGATGCTTTGTAAATCGCTCAATTTTGCACGCATACAGTTTTCCTCCCTCTCGTGAATGAATTCTGTATCCAGTATAGCGTACCGTGGAATCGGCGTATTGTAATTTTTGCGATGCGGTTGTAATTTTTGTCTGAATGTTGTAGGGAGTGAATCAGAACTGATTCACTTTTTCGAGTCAAGATTTTTGAATGAATCACAGCTGATTCACTCTGCGGGATGTACGGATTTGTATGGATGTCGGGTTTGGTTGCCTTTGTTTTTGGGGTAGACATGTTTTGCAAGCATAGCGTTTGGATATCCACAAACGTATTTCTGGGGTGTACCCCAGACCCCCGGCAGCATCCTTGCGTGACGATAGTGACGCTGATGACGCTTGTGACGCCGTTTTTAGGATATCCTTTTATCATATCCCAGATTCAGCGTCATTAGCGTCATCTGCGTCATTCTGATTTTGTGTTTCTCGTAATATCATTATTTTTGTTTCGAGCAGTAGTAAACTGCAAGCGTCATTTCACTATAAGCGTGACGGTGGTGACGATGGTGACAGTCTTTTTTGCATACCCCTACCCATATCCCATAAACATCGTCACTACCGTCACCATCGTCACCAAAACAGGCAAGTCGCTTTAATCTGCGGCTTGCCTGTTTTATTTTGAGTAATGTGGCAGGTTTTTTGCCCCGTTGTTTGTTAAAATGGATTTAGATATTTTGTAAAAGTGCAAGGGTTTTTAGCACAATGGGTGATATGCTGGTTTTGAAGTGTATTTGGGCATTTAGGCAGGTGCATTTTTTTAAGAAAATTCTCAAACGGTTCAAAAGCTGAACCGTTTAGGTCGTATGGTATAATCTGAGCCAAAACATTTTTACCTTACGACATATTTAGCCGTTTTCTCGTGGCTATATAGCAGAGGAAAATTATTACAAATTATTTACTCTTAAAAATTAGTGCAAGGTTTTTGCATCATCTCGTTGTAAGGTATGCTTGGGAAAAATTCTATCCGCTTTACAGTTCTAAACTTGAAAGAATCGTTCAGGTTATCTTCATAGCGGAAATCCGGGTTGCCTGCATCAATTTCACCCTGATTGATATAGCTGGCAATGTTCTCCGAAATATAACGGTAGAACATCGTACCGAGAACGTAGCTCTTGAAATCCCATCCGTCCACTGCGCCGCGCAGATCATCAGCAATCGCCCAGATTGCACGGTGCAGTTCTTCGCGTTCCTGCTCTTTTTTGGTGTCTACCATTTTTATTTCCTCCATCAAATGCGGATTCCTGCATTGTTTTCTTTCATTTTAACATAGTAAACGTACCACTATCGGTACATCATGGTGTCTTTTTCTAAAAAGGATATACTCTCCCTTTATACTATTCTAGTAAAGCGTACCACAGCTTTTCCGTGATTGCAAGCCGATAAAATTTTCTATTGCTTTTTTCAGCGAGATAGTGTACACTTTTTTCAATCTCATCCACTATCTGCATCTCAGACGGTGTTTCGTATCAGTAAGCATCTACGGTTTTGGAGGGAAACAAATAAAAGTGAAAAAGACCAAGCTGCCTGAAAACCTGTATCACTACACCGATCCCATTAAGTATCGGATGATTCTTGCAACTGGGAAATTGCTTCTGACACCTTCCAATCTGAAATATGACAACGCCACACTCCATGACGAACCACTCTTTTTTAATGGGCAGAAAATTGGTTATAAATCCGTTGACAAATATGAAAACCATCACCCTGTCGTCTGGCTGACTGCCAATGACCATGCTGGTGCCAAAAATACCGGCCTGTCCAACGACAAAATCATGTGCCGCATTACCATCAGGACCAATGGTAAAATCTGGCGGTATCTGCCTTGGCGCACTTTCTGCGACAAGTACAACGCTGACCGCAGCGTTGCCTCAACCCTCAAACAAACCGCTAATGACTACCAGAACTGGTATGTCTGTGAATCTGAGATTCCAGTTACAGACTTTGCAAAGGTCGAGTTTCTGGCTGAAGATGGCACCTACAAAGACGAGAAAGACATTCCCGGATTTGCTCTGACGGATATTGCCCCGGAACTTTTTGAGTAAAGTATCACTTATATGTACAGACCCCCGCCAACATTCGCTGGCGGGGGTCTGCTATGCTTACAGTTCTACGCTG
>ERZ1034626.1933-NODE-1933-length-12902-cov-13.128980_pt1 | contig 12902 bp, 11 predicted proteins | sample MGYA00520652_ERZ1034626 | MGnify/ENA primary metagenome ERZ1034626 (study PRJEB33766, sample SAMN09781765) | gut metagenome | biome: gut microbiome | host: Homo sapiens | place: Madagascar | study: EMG produced TPA metagenomics assembly of the PRJNA485056 data... | reverse complement strand
ACCAACCGCCCCGGGCTGGGGGAGGAAAAATTGGGGCCGCGGGATATTTTGGAAAAGGATAAAAAACCGCCCTTTGAAAAGGCCCCCTCATAATAAAAAACACCCCGGCGCCGAAACAGGGCCGGGGTGCGGGTATTTTAGAATAGCATACTATTTACTAAATAATTTTTGGCCTTCTTGTACAATGCGTTGCAAGTGGTCTTCGCCCAAAAAGGTTTCCGCATAGAATTTTAAGATGTTTTCCGTGCCGGAAGGGCGCACCAAAAACCAAGAAGCCTGCAAGTAGATTTTAATGCCGTCCGTATCGCGCACTTGCGTGACGCGCTCGCCCGCCACGGTATACAGGTTGGCAAAATCCGTCTTTTTGAGTGCTTTTATTTTGTGTTTGGTTTCGTCGTCCGTCGGCACGTCTATCCGGGTATAACTGGGGGTGCCGTACAATTTGGTAAGGCCGTCGTACAAGTGGGCAATATCCCCTTGTTTAGCCATAATTTCAAGCAGCAGACAAACGGCTAAAATGCCGTCTTTTTCCGTCGTCCACCCGCTTACGGACATTCCGGCGCTTTCTTCCCCGGCTATCACATATTTACGGCGGGCCAACCCGCGCACAAAATACTTAAATCCTACGTTTACTTCGTCCAATTTAGCGCCCTGCGCGGCGGCCAGACGGTCTAGCAGTGCCGTGGTGCCCAAAGTGCGCCCGATAGAATTGCCTTCCCGGCGGTGTTTGAGCAAATAATCCGCCATCACGCACAGCGCGTGGTTGGGCGAAATCAACCCGCCCGCTTGGGTCGCACAGCCAAAGCGGTCCGCATCCGGGTCGCTGGCTCCGGCAAAAGCGTATTTGCCGCTTTCCACCAGTTTAATGAGCGGGGACATAGGATATTTGGAAGACGGGTCCATGCGGATTTTGCCGTCGTGGTCCAACGGGATAAAGCTAAATGTGGGGTCTTGGGTTTTATCCACAATTTCCATATTATCCAAATGATATTGCTTTTTAATGGCTTCATAATACGGCAAACTGGTGCCCCCCAACGGGTGAATAGCCGCTTTAATGCCGGACTTGGCAATCGCCTTAAAATCAATAATCCGCCCCAACGCCGTCACATACGGGGTCAGCACGTCGGCAGATTTGACGAGCCCTTTTTGGCGCGCTTCTTCCAGCGGCATTGTTTGAATAGCGGCCGGATTTTGCAAATACTCGTTGGCATATTTTTCAATTTGCCCGGTCAGCTCCGCATCCGCCGGGCCGCCGTTAGAAGGGTTGTATTTCAGCCCCATATCCTGCGGCGGGTTGTGGCTGGCCGTTCCGTTCAAGCAGGCCACCGCGCGGCCGCTTAAAATTTCAAACGAAAACACCGGCGTAGGCACCGGCATATCCGGCAAAATAACAGGAATGTTGTTGGCGGCTAACACTTCCGCGCACAAATTAGCCGTATCGCGGGAAACCACGCGGGTATCTCCCCCCACCAGCACCGGGCCGGTAATGCCGCGCTCTTTATGCAGGCGCGCCACGGCTTGCGCAATCGCCTTGGCGTGCAACGCGCAAAAGCCCGTTCCCAACTGCCCGCGGTGGCCCGAAGTACCAAACTTAACAGGCGCAGGAGCCCCCTGCGGATGATAAAAAGCATCTTTCAATGCGGCAACATCTAATTTATGTTTTGTAAGCGTTCCGGCCAATTCACTAACCATAAAACCCTCCCCTTTTGTGCGGCCCGGTTGATAAACGGGCTCTCTTTTTCTATCATATTATATGTCACTTATTTTATCAACAGGAGTTTTAATATGAAAAAACTGTCCGCTCTGCTTTTTGCCTTGGTTTGCGCGCTTCCCGCCGCCGCGACCGATTTGGGAGATGATTTTAGAAACCACATCAGCGCATCTTCCGATTTATCCGCCTACAATAAAGATGTTGCCACTATGATAGGCGTGGCCGATTTCCACACCGCCAAAGGGGCCACCTTCCCCGGGTTTGATATTGGGGCCAGCGTAAGCGCGATTAAACCCTCCGGCTCTAACCATATTTCGCACGAAGATTACCTGTACACCGGCTTTTTAACCGCCGAAACCAAACTGCCTGTGCTGGGCATTACCATAATGGCCCGCGGGACCGATATGAACGGTTTTAAGTCTTTGGGCGGCGGGTTAAAATACTCGTTTAAGCTATTGGAAGTGATTGATGTTTCCACCATGGCTTTTTACGACCGCGGCTCCACCGATTGGTACAAACAGGACCATTATTCCGCCTCCGCCACGGCTTCTTTCACCTTTTTGTTCCTCACCCCGTACGCGGGCGTCGGCTATGACTACGCCAAAATGGAAACCAAAAACCTGCCTTACCGCTTGTCTTCCGATGACGACTCCGTGCGCTATACGGTAGGGGCCAGCTTAAAACCGTTTCCGTTCGGCTACCTGTTCGGTGCCTACACCAAAACGGCAGGGAACGAGGGCTTTCAAGGCGGTATCGGCCTGAATTTTTAACGGTTTATGGATTATAAAAACGAATTAAAAAACTTCTTTGGCGAACATTGTTTATTTAACGAGCCCATGGGCCGCCACACCACCTACCGCACCGGAGGAAATGCGGAAGTGTTGGTGCTGCCCAAAACAAAAGAGGACTGGAGCTTTGTATTAAAATTAGCCAATACGGGCAACATTCCCTTGCGCATATTGGGGTTTGGCTCCAACATTTTGGTAGGCTCCGGCGGCTTAAACGGCATTGTTTGCGCCACCAGCCGCATGGATAGCATTACCTGCGAGGGCGACACCGTGCGCGCCGAAGCCGGGGCCGCGCTGGATAAAGCGTGCGAGCTTTCCGCCGCCGCGGGCCTGGCGGGGCTTGAAAAACTGTCCGGCATACCGGGCAGTATCGGCGGAGCCGTTTATATGAACGCGGGCGCGTTTGGGCAAGAAACCTTTGACACCCTGGAATATTTTGACGTGATTGACCGCGAGGGCCGGCCGGCTACGCTACTGAAAAAAGATGTTCCGCACGCCTACCGCCATGTGGAAGGGATAGAAAACTTTATTATCCTGTCCGCGGCGTTCAAACTGCAAAAAGCAGATGCCAAAGAACTTACCTCCAGCCGGAATTTTATTTTGCATAAACGCATAGAAAAACAACCGTTGGAATATCCGTCGGCCGGGAGCGTGTTTAAGCGCCCGGTGGGGGATTATGCCTCCCGCTTGATTGACGACACGGGCCTGCGCGGCCTGTCCGTCGGCGGGGCGAAAGTATCCGAAAAGCACGCCGGATTTATTGTAAACTTTAACCGCGCCACGCCGGAAGATATTAAAAACTTAATGGACCAGGTGCGCCAAAAAGTAAAAGAAAAACACGGCATTACGCTGGAATTGGAACAAATTTTGTGGGGTAAATTTAGCTGAAATTTTAAGCCAAAAGAAACTTTTGCAAAATTTGTTTGACGGACCAGCCCAAATTAAGTTAAAATATATGTGTAGTAAGAAAGCAGTGTTTGGAGTCGTGGTGTAGCCTGGTTAACACGCTGCCCTGTCAAGGCAGAGACCGCGAGTTCGAATCTCGTCGACTCCGTATTTTAGTTTTGAATTTTAAGCATATATCCCCGTTAGGCAACGCGCCCGACGGGGATTTTTTTGTGCACGACTTTCAGCATGCGGTTTTGGGCTGATTTTTGGAAATTGTAGCCAATCTTTTGTTTTTATGCTGACGAGGGTAGGTAGGAAGTCGCGCAGTTGCGATTATTTATAGAAGATTTGCTCTTGTTCTTGCCAATTTGAAGATTTGATAGAGAGCAATTTTTTGAGTGTGCAATCGGCTGGTTGGGTACCGTTTAGGATAGCCCGTACGATTTTAGGGGACAAAAAACTTAAATTTAGGATTCGGCGGACATATTGTACGCACACTTTATCTCTATTTGCTATTTCTTGCGTAGTCTTGCCGTCCAGTATATCTTGGTGCCAAGTGTAGGCCTGATTTAAGATTTTGATAAGTTCAGTATTAGGATGTTTCTTCGGCTCTATAAACTGCCCTACAATGATCTTTTCTCCGTTGGCTATTGTGCCAATACGGTACAGCTCTGTATAGGTATTTTCGGTTTTCAACTCTTCGGGTTTAAGTAGCCGCATTTCTCGGTTTTCATAAATAGCGTTGAATAGTTCTACTACTTGTTCCGTATGCAAGGTTATTTCTACTTCGTTTGGGTTTAATTGGACGCGCTTAATTAATGCTTTTTCTATGCTCCGGGTTATGGTATAGGAAGATAAAAGTTTTAATATTTTTTTCTGCTTAGCAACTTCAAAATGTTGGATATATGAGTGTATTTTTTGCTTTTCGCGTAAAAATCGGTCAAACCAACTATCTATAAAGTTTTCCAGTTGCGGTAGGGATACTTTTCCGATTTTTCCTAGTTTACTTGGCTCTTTGCGGATAATGGCTTGGCTTACATAATAGCGGTACTTTTTACCGCTACTACCTGTACTCCAACTGGGGCTCATGGCATTTCCTTTATCATCATATAGTTTGCCTGACAAAAGACTCTTTTTAGGTTCATAATGCTGACGATTGATATGGTTATCCGCCATTACTGCTTGGACCTGTTCAAATAGTTCTATGGGGATTATGCCTTGGTGCTCTCCCGGATACCATGTTCCTTTATGGCCTACTAAGCCAATATAGGCTTTATTGCGCAAAATACAGTTTAAGTTCCCTACGGATATATTGTGCCCTTGTTCCGCGAGCCAATCTTTTAGAAGTGTGGTGCTTTTAAGGACTACATACTTTTGGAATATGCTAGTAACGAGTTTTGCCTTTTCTTCATCCGGATATATCTTTTTATCTTTACGGTAGTACCCTAGTGGTGGTTTTCCGCCCATCCACATACCCTTTTTCTTACTAGCACTAATTTTATCCCTTATGCGCTCTCCCGTCACTTCCCTCTCAAATTGGGCAAATGAAAGTAGCATATTTAATGTGAGCCGCCCCATACTGGTAGTCGTATTAAAGTGTTGGGTAATAGATACAAACGAGGCATTGTGCTTATCTAATACTTCTACTATCTTGCTAAAATCCATTAAACTGCGGGTTAATCGGTCTATTTTGTAAACAACGATAATATCAACAAGACCGGATCTAATATCAGATAAAAGCCTTTTTAGAGCCGGACGTTCCATATTGCCACCCGAGTACCCACCGTCATCATACTCCGTGGGTAATAATTGCCAATGTTCGTGCTTTTGGCTTTTAATATAGGCCTCGCACGCTTCCCGCTGGGCCTGCAGACTATTAAACTCTTGCTCCAGTCCTTCTTCGGTTGATTTGCGGGTATAGATAGCGCAACGTATTTTCTTATCATTCATTTTTTCACTCCAAAAAATACATTCCCATTCCAACTCTTGCCTGTTATAGCCTTGGCTACACCGGATAGGCTTTTGTAGAGTGTCCCTTGGTATAGATATCCTTGCGTAACGATTTCTACTTCGTATTTAAGACCTTGGTAAGAACGGATTAGTTTAGAGCCTATTTCTAAGGTGGCTTTGGGGCATTTCCCTGTGTTTTTAGCGGCTTGAGCCACCTCACGAAACAAGCCAAGAGGAGAAAGTTTCTCACGCTTGGCTTGCTCATACCATAACAGGTATTTAATAATCAGACTCCGCCCGATTGACGGTACAGGCCGGTCTATTAATTCCAGCCATTTTGATTCTAATTCCTTAGCGATCGAATGCGTATGGTTTTGCATATTCTCTCCTATACACATTACCGCTTATAACGCCCCAGAAGTCAAGTTATAATCCTATAAGATTGTGGAAAAATTGTAATACCACAAACGAAATATTTTATAATGGAAGTATATTCAGATTTTTGGAGGGGAACATTTTATGTAAGCCCTAGACGGGCTTGATTACAATTAGTACTGTTTTTGGTTGTCTATTCGTAGACATCACTGTTGCTTAAGCAACGGAGAAGCCAAACCGAAAACAGTCGCTATGGCTAATAGAAACGGCCTTATAACCCGTCTCTATTAGCGAGTAATCCTGTACCTGATTTTATATCAGACAGGTAGGCGACTGTTATTTGTGTGATTGGCTTCTCACAAATGGCAGTCGTCTTTGTTTTGCGCAAATACGACCTAGTAAGGACAATTTTTTAGGAGAAAAAATGAAAAAAATAATAAGTGGCGGAATACTCATATTACTTCTTGTTATTGGAGGTGCTACATACAACTACTACACACATACTCCAATATATTCACTAAAACAAGCAGGCAAGGCAATATTTGCAAACGACCAAATGTCAATAGAAAAATATATAGACTTGGACAGTATTGCTAGTCATATTATTGATGAAAAACTTTCTACAAATCCGGAAATATTAGATAATCCTTTCGCTCTTGGCATGGCGGCTCTTATGAAACCACAATTAGTAATCTTGAACAAGCAAGGAATACTTAATAGCTTTCAAGAAGTAAGAGACCGTTCTAAAAAGGAAAACGGTAAACTTCGCTATGTTAAAGACATTAAAATACTACAAAATGATGGTAAAAATGCTACGGTAGAAATAATTTTATATGGAAAAAACAATATTGATATCAATATCAAAATTGGAATGCATAAAATGAATGGATATTGGCGAGTTATCCAGTGGTTTAATGCTAATGAAATGGAAAAATTTGCGGAAAAAAATTTGTAAAAAAATATAATTAAAGAGGTAAAAACTATGCCATTTTGTCAAAATTGTGGAAAGGAGTTAAATCCGAATCAAGCAGTATGCCTGAAATGTGGAGTAGCCGTAAAAACTGAACCAGCTCCAACGAAAAAAGGAAATGGATGTTTAACAGCCATCATTGTCGCCATATCAATACCAATAGGATTGATAATGTTGGGCGCTTTTATAAGTGGTTTTGAAGAGGGAAGGACAAAAGCAAAAACAACGCAAACGGTTTCTACTCAATCACGTTCTACAACTCCTTATTCCAAAATCACTCTAAGTGGTAAACCAGATATACAAACTCAATTTGAAAATGTAATTGCTACTTATAAAGAGCAGTACAAACAAGCAGAAACAGATTTACAGAAGGGTTATAGCAGAACACAAAGGAAACAAGCCATCCAAGCACTCAATATGCGCGGAAAAGCTAAGGGATGGGTAGGAGTTATAAAAAAAATCGGAGCAAACAATGAGGGGAAAGCTTATGTAAGTGTAGCATTGAACCGTGATTTACAATTGCAAACTTGGAACAATGCCGTATCTGATAGCTTTGATAATACGCTAATTCCGCCAAACTCACCACTATACAATACTTTATTATCTATGAAGCAAGGACCAGAAATTAAGTTCTCGGGATATTTTCTTACAAGTCCATACGAGGACAAAGACTACTACAAAGAAAGCAGTTTATCTATAGCGGGAGCCATGTTGTCTCCTGAATTTCTGTTTAAATTTGACGAAATTACTCCTTTGAAATAGTGGAATTATGCTATCAGTGAGAAGTGTCTGCATACAAACATCTCTGTGGTTGGTACTGATCTTTACGTTTCAGGTCAACCTCATGGCAACAGACACTTCTCAAAATTTCAATAAGGTTTCGTCGGTTTCTGTGTACGATGGCGATACAATACGCGTGCATTTGGCATGTAAATATGGAATATTTTGCAAAACCATACCAATTCGTGTACGTGGCGTGGATTGTCCGGAAATTAAAGGCGGTTCTGCAGAAACCAAAGAACTTGCCAAGCAAGCAAAAGCTTTTACTAAAAACTTCCTCAAAGGTGACAAGATTTTGTTACGTAATTGTGGTCGGGATAAATACTTCCGGTTGCTCTGTGATGTTAAGGTCAACGGACAAAGTTTAGGTGAAGAACTCATCAAAGCAGGGCACGCCATCCCCTATGACGGCGGTACAAAAACCCCATTCCTAAGCACAAACAATTAAATGTCTTGTCTTTTGGCAAATGACCGCCAAGCGTACTTATGCCCACTTGGCGGCCTCTACTATAGTTATTATTTCAAGTATTGTTTCGCTCGTTCACACCAGTCCTTCGTATGCTGAATTCTGTCGATATGTAAATTCCCATCCAAAATTTCTTTTTTGGTATATGAAAGAATCAGGTCAGTATTAGCCGGAAAGACATAAATGGCATTTCCATACCATTTGTTATCGAGTATCAAATACTGTTTATACTGGAAACCAACATAACCACGATAGCCCCCGCAACCGACAACAATCGTTGTAGGGTTGGCATTTTGAAAGAATTGGAAACGCTCTTCAAGGAGACAAATCTCCCTTTTCTTCCGTGGATCATCCTCTATTAAGCGCTTAATCCGTTCAAAAGGATATTCTCCCGGCGGGAGTAGCTCGAAATTCTTCTGTTTCATTTCTACAGGTACAGTAAAATCAGATTGAACAAAATCACAGCCGCCAAACAACTCCAGCATTAAATTGATAACATGCTTGATACGTTCTTTCTCTGTTTCATTCAACACATCGCTGTAAGCCCTATTGTTTACTAAAATTAATTCTTCGGATGGCGGTAAAATTCGCCGGCGTTGGTAACAGTCCTTATAGACGTCCTTTTCGGCCTCATAATGTCTTCCATGCCAATCTTTCCATTGCCAATGGACAGTCATTACGTACCGATTTTCCTTGGGCTGATCTTTTAATGAAACCCAACCTCCCTCCGCATTAAATTTACTAACTGGGCCTATAGTCAACGGTAAAAATTTATCACCATCTGAATAAGCATCAATTCGTAATTTAGCTTTAACTTCGGGGGTTAACTCTGGGGAAACAAGCCGGAAGGACTTCAGGCCAGGAATAAGATACTGCTCTACATTTCTTACTTTACTCTTAGCAATCATTTGTCGAGATCTCCTCTCTTTATATGAATTTTGGGGCAAAAACAACTTGACACCCATTTCAACAAAAGGATATACTAAGAGTAGAAAGGTTGTGCTTTGAACTCCATAGCATACCTTTTGTCTTGTCCCCTTTGGTAGTAGTTTCCATTCCACTGAGATCTACTACCAAAGGGACTTTATTTCTCCTATAATAGCATATTTTTTGGCAAAAGTCAAGTCTGAGTGCTAATTTTGTTTTTCTTCGACGTTAATAGTAAATCCACACACTCCATTTGTACAACTACATTTATAATGACCTCTTGACATCCCTATCCATTTAATGGCATAATAATGGCATATAGGAGTGCCGATAATATGCCAATAACATTCCATCCGAACTACCAAATCACAAAGTCTATCCTAGAGAAACTCTATCAGATAGACCAAATCAAAGAGCAGGTCAAGGGTATGCCATTAACGCCCAAAGTCCTGGCCGGGCTTAAGGAAACCTCCCGCATTGTGACCACGCACTATTCCACCGTAATTGAAGGGAACCGTTTAACAGAGCGGGAAGTGCGGGAAGTGTTAAAAGGGCAAGCTATTCAGGGCCGGGAGCGGGATGAAAAGGAAGTAAAGGGCTATTTTGGGGCATTGGATGAGGTGGCAGTACTAGCCAACAAGCATACCGTTACCGAAACGAACATCCAAACTTTACATGGGCTTATTATTGGCAATAATACTCCTACACCGTACCGAATGGAACAAAACTCGGTAGTAGATTCCCAAACAGGTATTATTATCTATATGCCCCCGGAAGCCAAAGATGTTGGCCCCCTGATGACCGGAATGGTGGAGTGGATTAACGAAAGCACGCACACTTTGCCTATCCCAGTAGTAGCGGCTATTGCCCATTACCAGTTCGTCACTATACACCCTTATTATGACGGGAACGGCAGAACGGCCCGTATTTTGACCACATTATTATTACACCAAGGGGGTTATGACCTCAAAGGTATTTATAATTTAGAAGAATATTACTATCAGCACATCCAAGATTACTATAACGCCTTGGCAGTAGGCCCCTCCCATAACTATTATATGGGGCGGGCTGAAGCTGATATAACGGGCTGGATTGAGTTCTTTGTGTCCGGGATGCTTTATTCGTTCCAAAGCGTGCAAAAGCATTTACAGTTGCAAAGCGCCGAAAAGGACCAAAGCAAAACCATTAACGCATTGGATGCAAGACAAAAACAGGCGTTAGCTTTATTTGAAAAGAACGAATTTATTACGGCCAAGGACGTAGAAGAACTGTTCCACTTTGCAGGCCGGACGGCTAGGCAGTTATTGCAAAAATGGGTACGGCAGGGTTTTGTGGCGGTAGCGGACCCGTCCAAGAAAGCCCGTAAATACAAGTTAAACAAATAATTACTATTAATTACATAATTTTTAGTATAATAGGCTATATTATATGAATAAACAGGAAACTCTTACTAGTATATACGCCAAAAATTTATCTATCAAAATTATTTTGATTTTTTCCGGGATACTATGTTTATGCGTAATACCTCACTATGCAAATTACTGGCTATGGAAACATCCCTACTGCCAAATATTGGCCGAATTGTTCCGTTGGCATGCATTGCCAATATTAGCCGTTGGAATTATTTTTATTGTGTCCGCAATGGCATTTGATCGGATTGGAGAACCTCACGGAAAATCCCAGGATATTAGAGACTATCTTTTTATATTCCCTACTGATAACACAAAATGTATTTGGTTCTATATCATACTAGGATATGGTTTGTTATGTTGGACACATTCTCTATCCAATGTTTTGATTTTATTACTCTTGGTTACATTGTTAGGATATTTAGTTTATGCCCGAAGTTTTAACTGTACCTCACCAAACTTGCAAGAAGGATACATGCCTAATGACGATTTGAAAGATGTTCCAATACAAACGATTAGAAAAGATAAGTTGGGAAGAGCCCTGTTCATTAATACTACCGCGGATATTATTAAATCTTTACGAGGGGCAAATAACCGCTTGCTTTTGGATGGGGATTGGGGAAGCGGTAAAACCTCTATCATCAATTGTATTGAGCATATCATTAGTACCGAAAAATCCAATATCATTTTTTGTAGGGTAAATCCCTGGAGTAACCATACACGGGAAAAATTTATTGCAGCACTTATAGGAGAACTAGAAGGCTTTTGCCAAAAAACTCCCCCTTCTTTTTCCATTTCTTCTAAATTGTCACGTAATTTATTGGCAACGCTTGAAAGTCTATCCATAGGGAATTTTACGTTCAATTTTCCCACAGTCGATTCCAATATAGTAAACAATATAGACCACCTCTCTGCCAAACTTAAACTTAAGAAGAACCGGCTAGTTTTTGTTATTGACGACTTGGATCGTCTTTCCAAATCACAAATTTTAGATATTCTAAGCGTGGTCTATTTATTCAGTCAGTGTAACAATTTAATTTTTATTTTAGTAGCCAACAAAAGCAAGGTGGAAGAAATATTGACTGAACAAAAAGACCCCTGTTACGTAGAGAACAACCCCCATGCTGCGGTATCTGCAAGACAAACCAAATATTATGAAAATTATTTAGATAAAATGATTAGTAATACAATTCAAATTCCATCAATTTATCCCGAGGCATTACGTTTACTCGTATTGGAATTATTGAAACCTATTTGCGAAGATCTTAAAATACCTCCTTTTAATGAAGATGAAACCGAAAGTTTTCCACTCTCCTGTTTTGATAATGTACGTACTGTAAAACGGGTTTTAATTACCTTCAGCAATGCTTTGCATCAACCTCAATTAAAGGGGGAAGTAAACTTGCTACATTTTTTATTGGTTACTGTACTATATATCCGTTTTCCCCTAGTATACGATAGGATCCAAAACGCGCCCTACTATTGGATCCAACAAGATTCCAGTGAATTTGGAGGAGACAATTTTTCCAACTGGAACAATTATTTTGACAATTTACTAAAGCAATACCCCCAACACGAAAAAACTTTAGAAGAGATTTTTTATATTTTAACTCCCAACTATCATGAATTTATTGTTGCTGCAGCGAGCAGAAATACCCGTCCTTCTCAATCCTTTATTTTTCCGCATTCCTTGTTGCTTAACCCAGAAAAAGCATTTTATAAGAAAAGATACTTTAATAAATATTTTAAGCAAAATTTTTCTGAAAATGACGTCCCGGATTCCATACTGGATGAATTAACAAAGAATTATGCTGATAAATCCTCCAGCGTGCAGATTCAGGCATGGGCTTTGTTTTTGGAACGTTATACGACCAAACTGGATTCTATCTTTGAGTACGCAGAAACACTCCCTCTTCCAACTAGATTAAAAGATTCCTTTGTGCTAGGATGCGGGAAAGTATTAGAAAAAGTCCCTAGTTCACTCAAACCTCATCATATTCTACATCTCATCGATTTATTGGTGCAATTTTTGCGTCATCACAGTATCAATCAAAAAGATATGGAAAAATGCTTTTCACGAATTGGTTCTACTTTCCTAGGATATTTATTATATGAAATGTATGCCAAGAATTTATTAAACCGGTCCGTATTTTTGCACATTTTACAAGCAAATAGTGACTTAGCTGATAATATTTTTGAGCAAGCCAAAATCTACGCTCAAAGTCGCTATGCTCAAAGTTTTATATATGCTTGGATGCGAAATTTTAACGAACCGGACGAATCGGGTAAATCTTACAATGAAACACGCACAGAACAAGTCCTTCGCCAAATGGAAAATAATGAAGAAGATTTCTGGTTTTTATTGGGAGAGAGAATTTTCTTTAATATGGATAATAAAACTTTTCATCCTGAACTCAAGCCTTGGGGAAAATCCCAAATACAAAAGCTCACCCAATCCTTATTGCAAAAGGAGCATCTCTATCACCGCAAAGAAATTGCGTCCATTAACCAATTTTTCAAAGGACCAGAATCAGGACCTCAAGCAATTATATAAACCTGCATTATCTATCCAAACATTTTTGGGATTTAAGTAACTTTTTAAAAGGAAAAAGAATTACACATCAGAACTAAATATTGT
>ERZ1034626.1930-NODE-1930-length-12936-cov-34.588308_pt1 | contig 12936 bp, 10 predicted proteins | sample MGYA00520652_ERZ1034626 | MGnify/ENA primary metagenome ERZ1034626 (study PRJEB33766, sample SAMN09781765) | gut metagenome | biome: gut microbiome | host: Homo sapiens | place: Madagascar | study: EMG produced TPA metagenomics assembly of the PRJNA485056 data... | reverse complement strand
GCTGCAGGCCCTTGGCCTTGACGGCGGCGTAGTCGAAGTTGTTGGCTTCCAGATCCTTGTAGCCGATGACGCTGGCGCGGATGAAGCCGCGCTCAAAATCGCTGTGAATCTTGCCGGCAGCCTGCGGGGCCTTGGTGCCCTTGCGGATGGTCCAGGCGCGGCACTCCTTCTTGCCGTCGGTCAGGAAGGAGATCAGGCCCAGCAGGTCGTAGCTGGCGGTGATCAGGTTGTCCAGGCCGCTGGCCTCGATGCCCATCTCAGCCAGGAATTCCTTCTTCTCCTCGGGGGAGTAGTCGGCAATGTCCTCTTCGGTCTTGGCGCAGATGGGGATGTAGCGGGCGCCCTCTTCCTTGGCGCGGGCGGCCACCAGCGGAACATACTTATTGTTCTCGATGCCCTCCATCAGGTCATCCTCGCCCACGTTGCAGGCGTACAGCACCGGCTTTGCGCTCAGCAGGCCCATCTCGTGCAGCACAGCCTGCTGCTCGGCGTCACCCTCGTCAAAGTCGAAGCTGCGGGCGGGCTTGCCGGCGCTCAGGTGGTCGGCAAGCTGCTGCAGCCAGGCGGCCTCGGCGGCGGCACCCTTGTTGTTGCCGCTCTTGGCAGCCTTGGCCATGCGGCCGGCGCGGTTCTGCACCACTTCCAGGTCGGACAGGATCAGCTCGTAGTCGATGGCGTCAATGTCCGAGATGGGGTCCACGGCCTCGGCCTTGGAGACGTCCTCCACCACATGGATGATGTTGTCGTCGTCAAAGCAGCGCACCACATGCACGATGGCGTCGCACTCGCGGATGTGGCCCAGGAACTTGTTGCCCAGGCCGGCACCCTGGCTGGCACCCTTCACCAGACCGGCGATGTCCACGAACTCCACGATGGCGGGGGTCTTTTTGTTGGTCTGCCAGATCTCGGCCAGCTTGTCCAGACGTTTGTCCGGCACGGCCACGATGCCGCTGTTGGGCTCGATGGTGCAGAAAGGATAGTTGGCCGCCTCCGCGTTCTTGGTGGAGGTGATGGCGTTGAACAGGGTGGACTTGCCGACGTTCGGCAGGCCGACGATACCTAACTTCATATAAAATACGCTCCTTACACGTTTTTTGGGCATAACAATACATCTATCATTATACGCAAAGCACCGGGGGAGCGCAAGCGTTTTGGCAAGATTGGCCCTTTGGGGCAGACAAAAAGCCCGCCGGGGAGCAAGGCATCCCCCGACGGGCCGGGACAGGTGAAAATTACAGCAGCTTTGCGCGCAGGTCGGCGATCATGGCGTCGTACTCGGCGTCGGTCAGCAGCACCTTGGGCAGGCTGTCGCTGAAGGGCTGGCCCCAGCTCACGCCGCCCTTGTACTTGGGCACGATGTGCACATGCACATGGGGCATGCCGTCGCCGTAGGTGGCGTAGTTGATCTTGTCCGGGTGGTACAGCTCATCCAGGACCTTCGCCACCTTGGCCACGTCGGCAAAGTAACCGGCGTTCTCCTCCGGGGTCAGCTGGAAGTACTCGGTCTTGTGGCCCTTGAAGGCCACCACGCAGCGGCCCTTGTTCTTCTGGTCGCGGAACAGGTATACGATGCTGTAGGGCAGCTCGCAGACGTCCAGCATCAGAGCCTTGCGCTTTTCGTTGTCTTTTTCACAGTAAAAACATTCAGCCATGGGGAATACCTCTCTTCTCTCAAAACATAAAGCGGTGCGGCACCGCTTGCGATGCAGGAATGAAGCCCCGGCTTGTAGTACAAACCCGGTACGGTTTCAGTATACATCCCGCCCGGTAAAATGCAAGGAACTTTTCCCGCCCGGCGGCAATTTTGGCGGCCTGTACAAACCGGATGACGCTGTTTTGTGCGGTTTTTCGGCTCGAAGGGGCAAAAACGCGCCGCTGATCCCTCGTCGATAGGAGCGGACCTGCCCCGGCGAAATACATCCATCGACCGACGTGTGATGTCAGACCGAAATGCGGCCGCCGGGCCGGGCACATCCGGATGGGCAGAAGAACGGAGTTTGTGAAAAAATCATACAAAACCTTCTTTATTTTGTCATAACTCTCCAGTATAATAAAAGATGGAGAGCCTTTTTGACACATGGCCTGCCGCAAGCGCGGCGGCCATTGGATAGACCAGACGGGAGGAAACCTTTATGGCAAACGAAAAGATCCTTGTGGTGGATGATGACGCCAACATCTGTGAGCTGCTGCGCCTGTACCTGACCAAGGAGGGCTATCAGGTCACCACGGCCGGCGACGGCGAGGAGGGCCTGGAAAAGTTCAACCAGATCAAGCCCGACATGGTGCTGCTGGATGTGATGATGCCCCGGATGGACGGCCTGGAAGTGTGCCGCCGCATCCGCAAGGCGGGCAATACCCCGGTGATGATGCTCACCGCCAAGGGCGAGACCTTTGACAAGGTGCTGGGCCTGGAGCTGGGCGCCGACGATTACATGGTCAAGCCCTTTGACGCCAAGGAAGTGGTGGCCCGCATCAAGGCGGTGCTGCGCCGCTGCCAGACCACCTCGGCTGCAGCCGAGAGCACCGAGGGCGTGATCGAGTTCGACAACCTGCGCCTGGACATGAACAGCTATGAGCTGCGGGTCAAGGGCAAGGTGGTGGAGGCTCCGCCCAAGGAGCTGGAACTGCTCAACTGCCTGGCTTCCCACCCCAACCGCGTGTACACCCGCGACCAGCTGCTGGACGAGGTGTGGGGCTTTGAGTATTACGGCGACAGCCGTACCATCGACGTGCACGTCAAACGCCTGCGCGAAAAGCTGGCCGGTGCTTCCGACAAGTGGGAGCTGAAAACCGTGTGGGGCGTGGGCTATAAATTCGAGGTGCGTCAGTAATGCGCAAGAGTATCTCGACGGCATTCTTCTCGCTGGTGTCCACCCTGATGGTGCTGGGCATCGTGCTGATGGGCTGTTCGGAATGGGTGCTGTTCAAGAATTATTTTGCCCGGGACCGCTATGAGACGCTGGACCAGGTGGTGGGGGTCACCCGCCGCACGGCCCAGTATCTGGCCCAGCAGGCGGCGCTGCCGGAGGGCGACGAGCTGGACGCCCTGAACACCAAGCTGGAGATCATCGGCGAGAGCGCGGAGGCCTATCTGTTCTTCACCGACAACGACGGCCGGGTGCTGATCGCTTCCAGCCCGGAAATGCTCACCGCACAGGCCGTGCCGGCTGAGATGATGCAGAAGGTGGAAGCCTCCGGCGCGGACTACTACCATGTGTTCGGCACGCTGGATGGCGTCCTGACCGAAAAAAGCTACATCACCGTCAGTGAGATGTGCGACGAGCACGGCAGCCAGAGCGGCTGGCTGTTTTTGTGCTCTTCGGGTGAGCAGCTCACCGAGTTCAAGCAGCAGTTCTGGTCCAACTTCCTGCTGTCGGCCTGCGTGATGCTGCTGTGCGCCAGCATCCTGACCAAGCTGTTGATGCGCAAACTCACCGACCCGCTGCAGAAGGTGACCGACGCGGCCCAGCGCTTTGGCGGCGGCGACCTGTCTGTCCGGGTGGAAGGCGTGGAAGGCGAAGGGGAAGTGGCCGACCTGGCCCGCACCTTCAACCGCATGGCCGACAACATCCAGACCAACGACAACTCCCGGGGCCAGTTCATGGGCAACATCGCCCACGAGCTGCGCACCCCCATGACCACCATCAAGGGCTTTGTGGACGGCATGCTGGACGGCACCATCCCGCCCGACATGCAGAACCATTATCTGCAGCTGGTCAGCGAGGAGACGGGCCGTCTGGCCCGTCTGATCCAGAACATGCTGGATCTGTCCAAGCTGGAAAGCGGCGAATATCAGGTCAATGCCCGGATGTTCAACATCTGGGACACCCTCACCGGCGTGGCGCTCTCGGCCGAGCAGCGCATCAACGACGGCATGATCGAGATCGAGGGCCTGACCATGGACGAAAAGGCGCTGGTGTACGCCGACCCGGACCTGATCCATCAAGTGGTGTACAACCTGCTGGACAACGCCATCAAGTTCACCCCGGCGGGCGGCACCATCCGCTTCAGCGTGGAAAAACTGGGCCCGGAAACCGAGATCGCCGTCTGGAACTCCGGTCAGGGCATCAGCCCGGAAGCACTGCCCTATGTGTTCCAGCGCTTCTACAAGGAGGACCGCTCCCGCGGCCTGCACGCCCGCGGCGCGGGCCTGGGCCTGAACATCTGCAAGGTGCTGGTCAACCTGTCCGGCGGACAGATCCGGGTGGAGAGCCAGCAGGGCGAGTGGTGCCGGTTCGTGTTCACCCTGCCCTCGCAGGCCCCGAACCCCGGCGGCATGAAGCGTCTGCCCGACGAGGCCGGCGGTGCCCCTGCCGTGGAGGACCCGGCCAGCATGAAACCGGTGGAATAACCGCACAGCCAGACTGCCCGGACGTCAGGGCGGTCTGGCTGTTTTGTGTTTCAGGAACGGAAAATATTCTCTTTTGATGGCAAAAGAGAACTTGTTGGGGCGAGCCACCTCGGTTGCTGCGCGACAGCCGCAGGCTGACAGCTGCCGATGCCGGTGCCCGTAACGACTCCTCCTGTGAAAAGGCGTTTGGAGCGCTCCGCAGAGCGCGACAAACGCGAATATAAAAATAATTTTTTCCGCTATTTATGGCGAAGCGCACGCAAAGCTATTTCAAATCATCAATACGCCGCCCGTAGGGCGAAAAGAAGGAGGGCGGATGGACATTTCTTTCCAATTACGACTTTTCGGTGAAAAACAGGCCGGCAGGTTTGATTTTTTGTGCGTTTTCATGTAAACTAAAGATATCCATGCCCCGGTATTCCGGAAACCGCAAATCCGGAAAAATACCGGGCCTGTGAGGATAAAAACTTTTGAATATAACGGAGCGTAACGATATACTATGGCGATTGTAAGTCCTTCGATCCTTTCGGCTGATTTTGGCAAGCTGGGCGCGGACTGCCGCACGGTGCTGGACGCCGGTGCACAGATGCTGCACTACGACGTGATGGACGGCCACTTTGTGCCCAACATCAGCTTTGGCGTGCCGGTGCTCAAGAGCCTGCACAAGACCCTGCCGGATGCCTTTTACGATGTGCATCTGATGATCAGCCACCCGCTGCAGTACGCAGAACCCTTCATCAAGGCGGGTGCCACCCTGTACAACTTCCATCTGGAATGCGAGGACGATATCCAGCAGACGCTGGATGCCGTGAAGGCGCTGGGCTGCAAGACGGGCCTGACCATCAAGCCCGGCACCGCCCCGGAGGCGCTGGCCCCCTATCTGGACCAGCTGGACCTGGTGCTGGTGATGAGCGTGGAGCCCGGCTTCGGCGGCCAGAAGTTCATGCCCTCGGCACTGGACAAGCTGCGCTGGCTGAAGGCGGAGCGCGAGAAGCGCGGCCTGCACTATCTGCTGGAAGTGGACGGCGGCGTGGACGACACCACCGCCCCGCTGTGCGTGGAGGCCGGTGCCGACGTTCTGGTGGCAGGCAGTGCCGTGTTCGGCAAGGACGACATGACCGCCGCCGTGCGCCGTCTGGCTGCCCTGTGAGAGGGAGCGTTGTATGGATGAAGCATTGATCCGGGAGCAGGAACAGCAGCTGCAAAAGACCGGAAAATATTACAAGCACATCTGCTGGATGGCGGTGCCGCCGCTGTGCATGGCCTGCTACCTGTACGGCCTGCGCCCGCTGCTGCTGTGCGGCATTGCCATGCTCACCGGCAACCTGTGCGACCGTCTGGTGTCGCTGCTGCGGCACCGCGTATATCAGAACAGCGACCTGTCCAACGAGAGCTTTGGGCTGGTCATCGCCCTGCTGATGCCGGTCACCGTGGACATCTATGTGCTGGTGGCGGCGGTGCTGGCCGGTGTGCTCATCGGCAAGGAGGTCTTTGGCGGCTACGGCAGCTACCCCTTCAACCCGGCCGCCGTGGGCTATGCCGTGGCGGCAGTGTCCTGGCCGGAACAGGTGTTCCGCTACCCGCAGCCCTATACGGCCATCCCGCTGTGGGATGCCTCCGGCGTGCCGGTGTCCAGTGCCATTGAGGACACCCTGAGCAGCGGCGGCATGCTGAACTACAACCCCATTGCCCTGAGCCTGGGCGAATACGCCGCCCCCATGGGCACCGGTGCCGCCCTGGTGCTGCTGGCCTGCGGGCTGTTCCTGTGGAGCCAGAAGGATGCCCATATGGCGGCCTCGGTGAGCTTTCTGGCCACCTGCGCCCTCATCGCCTTCTTCTTCCCGCGGCAGGCGGGTCTGGCAGAAAGCGATGTGCTGGTCAACGCCCTGCCCCGTCTGCAGTGCGTGCGGGACGAGCTGCTCACCGGCGCGGTGCTGTTCAGCGCGGTGTTCCTCATCAATGAGCCCTACACCTGTGCCCACCACCGGATGGGACGCATCCTGTACGGTGTGCTGGTGGGCGGGGTAAGCATGGGCTTCCGTTATTACGGCGTGTACGAAACGGGCGTGTGCTTTGCCGTGCTGGCCGTCAACAGCATCTCGGCGTGGATCGACCGCACCGAGGTGCGGCTGTACCGTCTGCTGCACCACCTGCCCGCATCCGGTGCCGGAAAGGAGGCCGCAGAATGAGAAAAGCGACCGCAGAACTGATTTTGAAGGACCCCGACCGCTTTGCCCACCACGACCGCGTGTTCCTGAACAACCCCGTGGTCATGCAGGGCATGGGTCTGGCCCCGCTGGTGGTGCTGGCCACCACCGCCCATAACGGTGTGATGCTGGCGGCTGCGGTCACGCTGCTGCTGGTGCCCTCCCGCGTGCTGGCCTGCCTGCTGAGCCGTCTGTTCCCCCTGAACAGCGAGAATCCGGCCCCGGAAGAGCTGCAGAAAAAGCTGCTGCCCCGTGCGCTGGTGTACAGTCTGAGCGCGTCGGTGGTGTATCTGGCGGCCTATCCCATCCTGAATGCAATGTTCGGCACCAGCCTGCTGACCCTGGGCATCTACCTGCCCCTGCTGGTGGTGGAGCCGCTGCTGACCTACCGCTTTGGCCGCGTGCAGGAAACGCTGCATAAGGCCGTGTCCAAAGGCCTGCGCATCACGGTGGGCTATGCGCTGCTGCTGATGCTGCTGGGCTGCGTGCGCGAGTGGCTGGCACTGGGCACGGTGTTCGGCACCCCGGTGGGGCAACGGGCCGTGCTGCCCATGGCCGGGATGCCGGCGGGCGGCTTTATCGTGCTGGGCGTGCTGTGCGCCGTGTGGCGTGCACTGGCAGCCCGGCGCAAGGCCTATCTGGTACGGGAAGCGCGCAGCCTTGTGGATGTGCATGCACAGAAGGAGGCGGACGGCGAGCAATGAGAGATGTTGTGAATGCCTGGGTGGTGTTCTTTGGCTATGCGGTGCTGGCCGTGTTTGCCCAGAATGCCATCTTTACCCGCGCACTGGGCGTGTCCCGTCTGGTGCAGCTGGTGGGGGATGACCGAACCAGCAGCTGGCTGTTCGGCCTGCAGCTGTGCATCACGCAGGTGCTGGTGGCCCCGCTGACCTGGTATGCCGGCAGCTGGATCGTCTCGCTGGAAAACCGCGCCCAGCTGCGCCCGCTGGTGTATGTGGCCGCCATTGCCGTGGTCTGCACCGCCGAAGAGCTGGTGCTCGGCCTGGGCCGCCGCCTGCCCCTTGCGGGCAAGCTGCTGCGCATCGTGCCCGTTGCAGCCCTGAACAGCTGCGTGCTGGGCACCGTGCTGGTGGAGCGCACCCAGAGCTTTACGCTGATGCAGAGCCTGGGCTTTGGCCTGGGCAGCGGCGTGGGCTACCTGCTGGCTGTGCTGCTGGTCACAGAGGCCCAGCACCGCCTGCGCAGCAAGGCGATCCCCTCCGCGTTCCGCGGCCTGCCCATCACGCTGGTGTACATCGGCGTGCTGGCGCTGGCCATTTATGGCTTTACCGGCCATTCGGTGATCCTGTAAAGGGAGGTAAGTCAAAATGGCAAAGTATAAACGTCGGCCCAAGGTCAAGCGCTACCGCCGCAGCTTTTACAGCCGCGGCATGCGCATCCGCAAGATCGTGGGCATCGTCGTGCTGGTGGCCGTGGTGCTGGCCGCGGCATGGTTCGCCGCGCCCCATGTGCTGGACTGGGCTACCCACACCTGGTACACCGTGGTCAAGGACCGGGATCTGGAAGCCGAGAGCGCATCCCGCGCGGCGGCATCCTCCCAGGCAGCGGCTTCGGCAGCTGCGTCGGAGGCTGCTTCCTCGGCGGCATCGGAGCCGGAAGAGGACGTCTTTGACGGCAAGGCGATCGTTTCCGGCCGGTGGGCGGAGCTGGACACGGCGGCCCTCACGGACGATGGCACCCTCCGCGCCACGGCACAGCAGCTGAAGGCACAGGGCGTGGAATACGCCGTGCTGACCCTGAAGGATGCGGCCGGAAACATCTATTATGCATCGCAGGCGGCGGCTGCGGCGGGCGGCATCGTGGCCGACCCGCTGGACGCCGGGCACATCGCGGCCATCCTGCGGGAAGAAAAGCTCATTCCGGTGGCGCAGCTGGCGGCCTTCAAGGACCCCATCTCGCCCCGCACCGACCCCTCCATGGCCATCCACTACAACGGCAGCGCCCTGTGGCTGGATGCCCAGAAGAACGGCAACCCCTGGCTGAACCCTTATTCCACGGCGGCAGTGGAGTATGTGGGCGACCTGGTGGAAGAGGTGCAGCAGCTGGGCTTTGAGCAGGTGGTGCTGACCAATGTGCAGTTCCCCAAGCTGAGCAAAAAGCAGGACTACGGTACCACCAACGGGGTCTCCCGTGCCGACCAGCTGAAGGCGGACATTGCCGCCCTGCAGGACCGTTTGTCGGGCAAGGTGACCCTGTGGTTCAGCTACACGCTGGATCAGTGCAAGAACAGCAGTGTGGCGCTGGACGTGCCGGCCCTGACCCTGGGCGTGCAGAACCTGCTGGTGACCTCGGACGCGGCCATGGATGCCGATGCCCTGCAGGCGCTGGAAACGGCGGCCACGGATGCAGGGGTGGAGAACCTGACCGTACACGCCGCAGACCGCTTTGAGACCGACCGCGTTTCGGGCTGAGTGATGCAGTAATTGTCTTTGATGATACGGGAAAGTGAGGAATCGACCATGAACACCACAACTTGCTTTGCACCTGCGCACATCCTTCTGCCTGCGGAGCAGATCCCGCTGGAACAGTGGGGCTGCATTGCCTGCGACCAGTTCACCAGCGACCGCGAGTACTGGCAGCGGGCCAAAGAAGCGGCTGACGGCAGCCCCAGCACCCTGAACCTGATCCTGCCGGAGGTGTATCTGGAGGACGGCGATGCGGACGCCCGGGTGGAGCAGATCCATGCCACGATGGCGGATTATGCACAGAACGTGCTCACCCGCGCCGTGGACGGCTTTGTGTATGTGGAGCGCACCGAGCAGAGCGGCCGGGTGCGGCAGGGCCTTGTGGGCAAGGTGGATCTGGAAGCCTACAGCTATCAGCGCGGAGCAAAGTGCACCGTGCGGCCCAGCGAGAGCACGGTGGAGAGCCGCATCCCGCCCCGCATGAAGGTGCGCACCGGTGCCGCACTGGAAACGCCCCACATCATGATGCTGGCCGACGACCCTCAGTGCACCCTCATCGAGCCCATCGCGGCCCGCAAGAACGAGCTGCGCAAAGTGTACGAGGGCGAACTGATGCTGGGCGGCGGCCATGTGGCCGGTTGGGCCGTGGAGGACCCGGCCATGATCGACCAGATCGAGACGGCACTGGCTGCGCTGGGCAGTCAGGAGGCCTTTGATGCCAAATACCCGGATGCTGCCCGCCGCGACCCGCTGACCCTGGCCGTGGGCGACGGCAACCATTCGCTGGCCACCGCCAAGGCCTGCTGGGAGGAGCTGAAAAAGACCCTGACCCCGGAGCAGGCCGAGAACCACCCGGCCCGGTGGTGCCTGGCCGAGGTGTGCAACGTCCACTCGCCCGCCATCGAGATCGAGCCCATCCATCGGGTGCTGTTCAATGTGGACTGCGCTGCCGTGCTGCTGGCGCTGATCACCTGGAGCGACGAGAACATGGCAGGCTGCTGCTTTGGCGGCGAGAAAAAGCAGCCCTTTACGCTGGCCGGCCCTCACATGGCCAACGTGCTGAGCTTTGAGGAGCCCACCGCGCCGCTTACCGTGGGCACCATCGACGAATTTATTGAGTATTATCTGGAGCGTCACCCGGAGGGCCGGGTGGACTATGTACACGATGAACCGGCTGTGCGCGCGCTGTGCAAGAAGGGGGCTGTGGCCTTCCTGATGCCGCCCTTTGCCAAGAGCGACCTGTTCAAGGGCGTTGTGATGGGCGGCGTGCTGCCCCGCAAGACCTTCAGCATGGGCCATGCGGAGGAAAAGCGCTATTATATCGAGTGCCGGAAAATTACGGAATAAACCCTCTCAGTCAAAACCTGACGGTTTTGCCAGCTCCCCCGAAGAGGGAGCTTTCGGGCTATGCCGGAACCCCATCTCTCTGCAAAAAAGCTCCCCTTTCGGGGGAGCTGGCGAACGTATGCGAGCCTGAGAGGGTTCCGGGGTAGAACGAACGATGGAAACGAATCATAGGAGAACCATGACATTTGAAGAACTGAATCTGTCCGCCCCGCTTCTGCGCGCTGTGCAGGAGGCAGGCTATGAGACCCCGTCGCCCATTCAGGCAGCGGCCATCCCGCCGGTGCTGTCCGGCCGGGATCTGATGGGCTGTGCCCAGACTGGCACCGGCAAGACGGCCGCTTTTGCGCTGCCCATGCTGGATCGCCTCACTGCCAACCCGCCCCGCCGTAAGGGGGCTATCCGCGCGCTGATCCTGACCCCCACCCGGGAGCTTGCCTTGCAGATCGGCGAGAGCTTTGACGCCTACGGCAAGTACCTGAAACTGCGCAGCACCGTGATCTTTGGCGGTGTGGGCCAGGCCCCGCAGGTGGAGGCCCTGAAAAAGGGCGTGGACATCCTTGTGGCCTGCCCGGGCCGCTTGAACGACCTGATCGGGCAGGGCTTTATCGACCTGTCGGATCTGGAGATCTTTGTGCTGGACGAAGCCGACCGTATGCTGGATATGGGCTTCGTGCACGATGTGAAGAAGGTGATCGCCAAGCTGCCCAAGGTGCGCCAGAACCTGATGTTCAGCGCCACCATGCCCGCCGAGATCGAGCAGCTGGCCGCCGGCATCCTGCGGGACCCGGCCTTTGTCAAGGTGGACCCGGTGTCCAGCACCGTGGACCGCATCCAGCAGAGCCTGTACCATGTGGAGAAGGGAAACAAGAAATTCCTGCTGCCCTGGCTCATCAAGAACCTGCAGCCCCCGGTGGTCAACGCGCTGGTGTTCAGCCGCACCAAGCACGGGGCCGACAAGATCGCAAGAGACCTCACCAAACAGGGCATCCCGGCGGCGGCCATCCACGGCAACAAGAGCCAGACCGCCCGCGTGACCGCACTGGAGGACTTCAAGGCCGGTAAGACCAGGGTACTGGTGGCCACCGACATCGCCGCCCGCGGCATCGACATCAGCGAGCTGTCCCATGTGTTCAACTACGACCTGCCCGAGGTGCCGGAGACCTATGTGCACCGCATTGGCCGCACGGCCCGTGCCGGAGCCGACGGCACCGCCGTCAGCTTCTGCGCCCCGGAGGAGCAGGAGTATCTGGCCGGCATCGAAAAGCTGAACCGCCGGAAGATCCCGGTGGTGTCCGGCCACCCGTGGGACGGCGTGCCCGCCCCGGTGCGCCCGGAGCCGCCCGTGCGCGGCAAAAAGCCCAAAGCTGCCCCCGAACAGGCCGGGAAGCAGCCGGAACAGCAGGCAAAGCCCGCCAAGGCAGCGGCCGCCCCTGCAAAGCCTGAAAAAAAGGCTGCTGCCGTGCCCAAAGCGCAGGCAAAGCAGCCCGTAAAACTGGAAAAAGAGGAACGAACCATGGATGATCCCAAGCGTACTTCCGGCGGGCGCAGCAATGACCGCCGTTCCAACAATAACAATAACAGCCGCCCCCGCCGGGAGCAGAACGCCCCGGCCCGCGGCAGCAATGCCCAGCCCAAATTTGACCCGCACTTTGTGAGCGCCCCGGAGGCAACGCCGCTGCGCTCGGCCAGAAAGGCCCCGGCTGCTCCCGCTGCCCCGGCCATCAAGACCGCGCAGGGTGCTCAGGCCGTGCAGGGCCAGAATGCCCCGAACGGCGACCGCCGCAATGCAGGCCGCCGCAGCGACCGGAACACCCCGAACGACCGCAATGCCCGCCCGGCTGCAGCCGGCGGTGCAGGCCGTGCCCCGCGCAGTGAGCGCAATGAGCGCACCGGCAGCCCCCGCAGTGCCGCCGGCGGCGCAGGCCGCGCCCCCAAGGCCGACACCGGCCGCCGCAGCCGTCAGCCCGCTGCAAAGGACGAGGACCCGGGCCTTGTGCTCATCAGCCGCCGCCCGCCGCAGCAGAAGTTCACGAACTTTGAGGAGTACATGAACGCCCACGGCGGTGCCACCGCCCCCATTGAGGACCACAGCGACGAGGTATGAGCCTGAACGAATTTGCCCCCTGGCAGTGCCCCCTGTGCGGCGCGCCGCTTGCCGGGGATGTGTCCCTGAAATGTGCCCGGAACCACAGCTTTGACCGTGCAAAAGAGGGCTACTGGCATCTGCTGCCGGTGCAGAGCATGCGCACCAAAGCCCCCGGAGACAGCAAAGAGATGGTGGCGGCTCGCCGCGCTTTCCTGAACGCCGGATATTACGGTATCTTCGGGCAGGCGGCGGGGGAGCTGTGCTTGGAATACGGCCAGCCTGCCGCCCCGGATGCCGCACTGCATCTGCTGGATGCGGGCTGCGGCGAGGGCTGGTATGACCGCTGCATCGCGCAGCAGTTTGCCAAGGCGGGCAGGCCGCTGCAGCTGGCCGGGTTCGACATTGCCAAGCCTGCCGTGCGTCTGGCCGCCAAAGCACTGCCTGCCGCCCGGTACGCGGTGGCCTCCAGCTTCAGCCAGCCGGTGCGCACCGGCTGGGCCGACCTGCTGCTGAACTGCT
>ERZ1034626.1929-NODE-1929-length-12942-cov-4.270350_pt1 | contig 12942 bp, 6 predicted proteins | sample MGYA00520652_ERZ1034626 | MGnify/ENA primary metagenome ERZ1034626 (study PRJEB33766, sample SAMN09781765) | gut metagenome | biome: gut microbiome | host: Homo sapiens | place: Madagascar | study: EMG produced TPA metagenomics assembly of the PRJNA485056 data... | reverse complement strand
GTATTATTAACATTAGCAATCAGTTCGGGGACCGATGAATCTTTATAATCAATATGGCAGGCAATGGGAATTTCGGTGTATTTCAGCATATTGATGAGAGTTTCATTTTTATATAGCTCGTTCAAAAATAAATAGGCTGTATCCGAATTTGTTTTTGAATTCACACTGATATAAGCTGTACGAAGAATCAGAGGAATATCATTAAAACTATCAAATAGAATAAAAGGCGAAAAAAACAGCGAAGAATTTATCGGCATATTATACCGCTCTGCCGATATATTTGCAACATCGGTAAGATAAAAAAGCGCCTGCTCCGATTTGAAACTGACCGTTGCCTCATCAGTAATACAGAATGATGATTTTTTTATTATATCGGAAGTTTTGGAAATGGCATTCTCCATTTTGGTTTTATCAAACCTTCCTGTTTCAAGTTCTTCTTCACTGCCGCCGCAGCCTAAATAATACGGCGCCGTTATTCCCCAAAATAACGCCGAATTGTCGCCGCGCTGCAGCATTATAGCGGCGTTTTCACTGTTTTGCATACCAAGAAGATTTTGTAATGTATGCGGAATTTTTATTCCGCGCATTTTTTCATACAGTGTATCATACCAAAAGCTTTGAATTTTTAAAAATAACGGCACTCCTTTAACCGTACCGTTATCCCGATAAAGTAATTGCGATAAAATAATATCGCTTTTTTCTTTTGCAAATTGACCGAGATCCGCACTTTCGGCGCATTGCTTATCCGTGAATCGATCCGTTACGGTAATGTCCGCGGCTTCATCGGTAAATGTTATTTTCCATTCCGGATGAACGCGCGATATATAATATACAGCACGTTCAAGACTCAGGCGATATTGTTTATCAGTATTGATTGTAATTTCGTCGGGTTTGGAAACAGTGCTGTTTGGGTCTGATAAGCTTTCTTTATTCATACCGCATCCCGAAGATGTCGTAAATAACATTACGGTCGCAGTAATAAAAATTGTTATACGCTGACAGATATTATTTTCTGTTTTCATTTCTGTATTCAATCGGCTGAACGCCGGTCGCCTCCCTAAATGCTCTGCCGAAGTTTGTCGGATTACCAAACCCTATCATTTCACTTATCTGCAATACTGAGTAGTTTGTTGTTGCAAGCAGTTGCTTTGCGTAGTTTATTCTGATGTTTATAAGATAAGTCCGATAGCCTACACCTGTATATTGCTTGAAAATTCGACTGATATATGTCGGATTACTGTAAAACTCATTTGCGAGAGTTGAAAGGGTTATATCGTTTTTATAATTATTTTGGAGAAAAAGCTTGATCTTCTCAACCAAAGCGTTAGCTGAAATAGATTTCTCACTATAAAATATGTCCATAAAATATTCTTTTATCATTTCAGCTGCAAGCTCGGCCGTACATTCGTCAGATATTGTCGGGGGTTCGATATAAAGTCTTGCCGGGCATATTTCCGAATACTTCTTTGTTGCAGATTCAAGGAGTTTTCTATATAGCAAAACCTGTTTATCTTCGGTTATATGCGAAGCGGAAATCTTTTTAATAACATTATCAAGGGTATTCATAGCCATATCGCCGTTGCTGCTCGTTATTGCCAATATAAGTTTATTTTCCTCCTCAAACGGATAAGGAATAGAGCGCGACTGTAAAATATCATATAATCTGCACACCGTGGCTTCAAGCTCCTCCGGGTCAACCGGCTTTTGAAGAAAATCAAAAACATTAGCCTTTATGGCTTCTTTGGCATATGACAGTTCACCGAAACCGGTCATTATTATAACATAACAATCCGGGCGTTCCCTTGCAATTATCTTTGCAAGCTCTATTCCGTTAATTCCCGGCATTTTAATATCGGTTAAAACCAAATCAACCTCTTTTGACATAATTTCGGGTATTGCATCCTTGCCGTTTGCCGCTTCTCCGCAGACGGAAAATCCGCAGGCGTCCCAGTCGATAAGTTGACGCAGACCCATACGAATCAGCTTTTCATCATCCACTATAAATACCGAATATTTTGATTTTTGCATAGTCTATTCTGCCTCCTTATGACTTAACGGCACCGAAAATGTTATTTGAGTACCAAAACCGCTGCGGCTTTCTATATGCAGCCAATGCTCCTGTGAAAAATGAAGTCGTAATCGCTGATTGATGTTAAGAAGCCCGACGCCGTTGCCGGATGGGGAACTGTCGCTTAAAAGACGAAGCCGCAGCTGTTCAAGCTCATTTTCATTCATTCCGATTCCGTTATCGCTCACATTGAAACAAATTCTATCGGGGCAGCGACGGATACCGAGAGTAATTACGGCTTTATGATTTATATTATCAAAGGCGTGAGTAAACGAATTTTCAAGAATCGGCTGCAAAAGAATTTTAGGCATTTTTTCGTTAAGTGCTGCGCTGTCTATTTCATAATTTATTTCAAGCTCGTCTTGAAAGCGCAGATTTTGAAGCGATAAATAGCTTTTTGCCTGATTAAGCTCCTCCTCAACGGTTACCCATAGTTCGCTGCTGTTTATCGAATATCTGAAAAGCTTTGAAAGCGACAGCAATGACTGCGAAATTTCAGGCTGCTTTTTTATTATTGCCAGCATTCTTATACTGTCTAAGGTGTTATAAAGAAAATGAGGATTTATTTGACTCATCAACATATGATAGGTGGCAGTTTCAGCCTTTTTTCGGGCATCGGCGATTGTATTTATAGAGGTGTTGAGCTTACCTATAAGAACATTAAAGCCGGTATACAAATCTCCGAATTCATCGTAGCGGTCATTATTTATACGGACTGAAAAATTACCTTCCTCAACTTCGCTCATTGCGCTTTGCATTTTTCTTATCGGTTTTGTGAAGCTGTCTGAAAGCAAAAAGGAAACGGCGCATATGGAAATTATAAGGAAAACGCATAGAAGAAGAAAAATAACGCGTATGGAAAGCAAGCGCTGTGTTATGACTTTATACGGAACAAGTGTAAGCGCGGTCCAGCCCGTTTGTGAAGATTTTGCCGAAACCGGCATATATTTGTTCTTTCCGACAGATATAACAGATTTGTTAATTGCGTTGGAAACAGCGTGTGCTATGCTGTCGCTGTTTTCGGTAAGCAATTTATCATTTGAAAACATCAGACGGTTTTCTTCGTCAAAAATATAGTTTGAAACTCCGTTGCCCGTATTTATACTTCTGCAAAAATCCGAAAGGCGACTTATAGGACATTCAATTATAATGTATCCTGTGTAATCCTGCAAATGATGCTCGGAAGAACTGTTATTCCAACGATCAATATGCTTAAATGCTACGGAAAAAACCTTTATGGATTTTGAAAAAGCATAATTGCTGTCTCTCACCGGCATAATAACGACATTGCCGGTAGAGGATTTCAGCGTTGAGTAGTATTCATCATTCCAGTTATACAAAGGTCGTTCACCGCCGCTTTTTGAGCAGGTAAGCATTTTTCCGTCCAATGATACAGCACTTATGGTATATATGCTCTGATTCATATTTACGAGCTGCTGAAGGAACGAACGAGCAGAATTTTCGGCATTGATCAATTGTTCTATGGTGCAATCAAAATATCCTGTGCTTAACCTTAAATATTCAGATATATCATCGGTAACATCTGCCGAGCGGGCAATTCCGTCAACCGTGGTTACATATTCCGAGCATAGTGCATTTACCTGGTCCGAAAGCGTGGCATACGTTTCAGAGATCTCGTTTTCCATTTCGCGGTTTGAAAAGATTAAAAGCACCGTGCCGAAAACCAAAAGCGGAATAAGAGCGCTTAAAAGAAAGAAAACAGATAATCTGTTGCGAATTTTATATAGAAACGGATTAAATTTAGACATATTATAATCCCCACTTCCGAAAACAATAATACAATGTTTACATATTAAAGTCAATCGCCAGTAAAAAAAAGCAGAGAAATAAGGCAAAAAAAGTTGTTGATTTTTCTGCTTGCAAAGAAAAAGTAAAAAAATGTCGCTTAAAAAAGAATTAATTGCAGAGACATTTTGTACAAAATGTTTTATAATTATGGTATAAAAAACGGAAGGAAAGATGAAAATGAAAAGCTATCTATTGAAAATTTCGTCGGCGGCACTGGCAATTTGCCTGGCACTCGGCGCTTCGGGCTGTTCGTTTACTAAAACGACCACCTCCGATATCACCGAAACGCAGGTGAAGTATATCGATACCGACGGAGACGGTGTTGCGGATACTCCGGAAACCGAATCGGGAGTTTCCTCTGCGGCGCCATCTGCCAATTCGCAGGTCGGTAACGATAAAACGCAGAACATAGGCAGCGTTGACTCCTCAAAGGAAAAGAAACTCAAAGGAACATTTGAATTGCAGATCTTTTCGGGCGGTTACGGCAGCGAGGCATGGGAGTATGCCATTGATGAATTTCAAAAATTAAACCCTGACCTTAAAATAACCGCACATTTGGATTCAAACGTCAACACACAAATGAAAACCCGCTGGGCAAAGGACAACCCGCCTGATTTTGTTTTTCTTGACGGAACAGACGTACCGACAGAAACCTGGATGGCAGAGGGCAAGCTGCTTGATCTCGGAGAGATTTACAGAACCGGAAAGGTTTACGGCAGTGATGTACTTATAAAGGATCATCTTAAAAAAGGTCTTACATCTTCATATAAGCAAACAAATAAGATTTACAGTATGCCTGTAATTTTAAGCACCTACGGAACGTGGTACGATTCGGCGTTTTTCACTCAAAAGGGCTGGAGCGTTCCGTCAAATTATGAGGAATTAAACGCTTTGTGCGCCAAAATCAAAAGCAGCGGAACATCTCCGTTTATTTACCCCGGAAAATACTCGGGTTACCTCGTTTGGGGTCTTCTTATGCCGGCGGTAGCTTCCGAAGCGGTGGCGTCCGGCGATCGGCAATATTTTTATAATGTCGCGAACGCAACAAGCGGCGATGTATTTAAAGATGAACGTTTCAAATCAGCACTTCGCAAGCTTGAAAGTCTGGTAAAAGCCGGTTATTTTGATAAGAGCAGTCTTTCTCTTGACCATATTACGAGTCAATCGGCCTGGCTCAATCACAAGGCAGCCTTTATACCGAACGGTCTGTGGCTTGAAAACGAAATGAAAAATAGCATACCGTCGGGCTTTGATATGCGTTATATTCCTTCGTTGCTTCAAAATCAAGGCAAGCCGTCCTGCGTTATTTCAAATGCTTCCAGCGTGGGTATAGCCGCAAAGGGCAAGAATACCGAAGCGGCAAAAGCATTTTTAAGATTCCTTTATACCGATAAGGTTGCGATAAAGTTTGTTGAGCTTACCGGTTCGCCGAGCGCAACCCGCAGCGATACGTCTTCGGCCAATATTTCAGCGTCGGCAAAACAAGTTAATCAACTGCTTTCATCTGATAAAATCACAATTATCCCGAAAGGCTCTACCACATGGGGAAGCGTTGACACGGTTATCAACAATTGCGTAAATCAGATTGTAAACGGCGAAACAACGGTTGATAAGGTCTGTGATACACTTGCTGAGGCTACCGCAAAAAAGAATAAATAAACCTTTTGAAAAGGAATGAAAGTCCGTGGCAAAAAAAAATAACGTGAGCGCCGCACGGCGCTCACGGCGATTTGATAAATCAAAGGCAGCATTTTTCTGCACGCTTTGCCTGCCGCCGTTGCTGCTGTACATATTATTTTGTATTTATCCGATAATCAGCTCTGTTTACACAAGCTTTTTTGATTGGTCGGGTTACGGCAGTCTTTCCGCCGATAAATTTATCGGATTTGGAAATTACATATCGGTTATAACCGATAAATCGTTTTTATCAGCGATTAAAAACGATTTTATGATAATACTCGCCAAAGAAATTATGATTTGCTTTTTTACCGTGCTCTTTGCGGTATCGCTCACACGTCTGCGCTTTAAGCAAGCAGAAAGAAATATATTCAGGTTTATATTCTTTCTGCCAAACGTGCTGTCTGTAATAGTTATTTCCATTATGTGGTCATTTGTGCTCGACCCGTATTCCGGAATATTAAACCCGTTGCTTAGGGCTATCGGTCTTTCAAGTATCATACCCGAAGGCGGATGGACCTTTGCTCACCCGATAGGCGTTATCTCGTTTGTTGCGAGTTGGTGCGGAATAGGAATGTTTATGATAATTATGATAGCCGCTATCAACAGCATCAGCAATGAACTTTACGAGTCAGCAACGATAGACGGTGCCGGTGAATGGGCGCAGCTGCGCTATATCACTATGCCGGCAGTCTGGCAGCAAACCAAATTTATGATAATAACAATTCTTTATCAGTCCTTCAGCGCCAACTTTACGTTGGTGCAGGCGATGCTCGGCAGCAATGTAAACGATAAATCGGTTGTTATGGGGGCTTTTGTTTATCAGCACAGCTTTGACAGCACCCTGCCGCAGGTAGGCTATTCGTATGCGGCGGCAATTATTATGCTGATAATTACAAGCGTTTCCTCCCTTATCGTGAACCGCCTGCTGTCTTCAAGGGAGGAATAGGCAAATGAAAAGAAAAATAAAGGAAAGCCGCGGAACGGTATTTTTTCGTTGCCTTATCCGTCTGTTTTTGTTGGCATGGAGTATTATAGTTGTTTTTCCGGTGCTTTGGGTACTTTATACTTCACTTAAAACCAACGAGGAATTCATGACAAAGCCCTGGTCGCTGCCATCGGTTCCTCAATGGAGCAATTTTGCGGAAGCATGGGAAAAAGCGAAATTCGGAAGTTACTTCTTCAACAGTCTTTTTACAGTTATATTTACCCTTATAATAACCCTTATAATTGTGGGAGCGAGCGCGTATGCGATTGCTAAGTTCGGCGGAAGATTTATAAAAGGGCTCGAAAAATTCTATATGATAAGCATGATGGCGCCGGCAGTGCTTATGCTGATTCCCCTCTATTATTTTGCGGATTCGCTTTATATGACCGATTCGCTGTTTTGGCTTTCTGTTATATATGCAATTCAGGGTATGCCGTTTTCGGTATTTTTGCTTGTCGGTTTTATTCGCGGCATAAATAATTCCCTTATTGAGGCCGCAACGATTGACGGTGCGTCCCAATATACGGTATTCTTCAAAATAATTATGCCGTTGGTTAAGCCGGCGTTGTTTACTGTGGGTTTGCTTAATGTTATGGGCACATGGAATGAATATCTCACCGCGCTCACATTTTTGAGGGACGCCGGAAAATACACTATTTCAATAGGACTTTCTTATCTGACAAATTCCGGAACCTACGATGTGAATTACGGAAGAACCTTTGCGGGTCTTGCAATAGCACTTGTTCCTATTCTTATAATATACGCATTTTTCCAAAAGCCGCTGCAGGAAGGCTTTTCCGCAAGCGACGGCGTTAAGGGATGATTGTTTTTCCGACGGTCGGCGCAACCGTCTCAAATAATTTTAAAAGAGGAGCATTCATTATGAAAAGAAAATTTTTATGGCGAAAATCTCTTTCACTTTTTGCCGGAACGGTAATATTTGTTTCCGCTCTTGCGGGAAACACAACAAACGCTTTGGGAATAAACTATGATACAATTCCCGACGACGGACTTGTTTACGACTTTACGGACGGTGCGGGCGAATGGGCAGCGAGCGGAAGTACCTGCACACTGACCAACGAGAACGGAGCTATGAAAGCTGTTGCAAAAACGAACAACTATAACGACTGTGCTGTCAGATCCGGCTTTATACAGGTAACTCCGGGAGCAAAATATGAAATTTCTTTCCGCGTGGTAAGCACGGATATCAAATTCACAAATGAAAACGACAGAATATATATCCGTATTCGCGGCTATAATATTGACAAACAGAAACATATTGATGGAGAAAACAGCGATATATATACAAGCGAACTGTTCCGCGAGACGGGCGTTATACGCACCACCTTTACCGCAAAGGAAAAGGATGAAGGAATTCAAATATATGCCGGATTTACGGATGCAACCGCCGGCGAGACAATGGTTTTCGACGATGTTAAGATTGTCAAAAAGTCTGAAATTGAACGCTGGACGCTTATGAACGAAAATGACGGGAATGCCGAATTTTCAACCGAGACCGATACTGAAAAGGGCGAGGTTCTTCACGCTTATCGCCGCGGAACCGGAACAAAGACCGATGTAGGCGTCGCTATCCGCGATATCGGCGGACTCACCGCAGGAAAAAGCTACACTCTTTCCTATGACCTGAAAACCGATAATTCCGCAAGCGGATTTGTTCAGGAATTGATTTGGAATGCCGGCGAATATGGCGAGGCTTCTCCGTCGGACGAGTATCTTTACGGTCCGAGCTGGAGAAATACCGACGGCGTATGGCAGCGTTATACCCTTAACTTTACCGCTCTTAAAGACACTGTTGCGGTGCGTTTTCTTATCGGAAGTACCGGCGGCGCGCTTGACCGTGATTATAATGCTTATATAGGAAATGTTTCGGTTACCGAATATGCCCCTGACGCAAAAGCTCCTTACGGCGGCACAGTCGCAGGTTGGGTGACCGATGGGTCTTTCCCGACACTTTCGCTTTCTTCAAAGTATTCACAGGACGGCGACGGGTATTCAGCTTTATTTAAAGCCGATTTCAATACGAATCCCACTACTTTCTCACAATATCGTTTTGCACCCTTACTTACAGCCGGTACATATAAGCTCTCATTTTATGTAATGTCCGATGCAGATAACGGAACGGCAAATGTCACCGTAAATACTTATGACGCTCCCGGCACTCTGATAAATAGCGTCGGAACGCCGCTTGATAACAAGTGGCATCTGCGCGAGGCCGAATTTACTGTTGCCGAAGGCAGTACATTAGGGCGTTTATGCTTTGAAGTATGGGGTGACGCCGATTGCTACATAGACAATATAACGCTTATTAAAGATGGCGAAAACTACATTACAAACGGTAACTTCTGCACAACCGCAAGCAGCGAATTCATTGCGACAAAGGATTATTCAAATCCGGGTGGAATTTACGGCGGTGTTGTTAACGGAATAGCTTCCGATTCTGATAAAGGTTATTTCTGCCTTTCCTCAAAGGGCGCTTTAACTGCTCAGGGCGACACAACCTATATGCAGTATATTTATCTGAATAAAACCCTGCAAACCGGTTCTCAATATACGGTAAGCTTTGAAGCAACAGCTGCCGATAATGATTGCATAATCGGAATGGCACTTGAAAACGGTCAGTATCCTGTTGACAATGCAGCAATTGCAAGAAGTACAAATTGGCAGACTGTAAGCGTGAATTTCACACCCGCTGATGAAGGCAAGTGCAGAGATTATGTTTATCTTTATGTGCCGGGCTGGAAAAACTGCAGTCAGTTCGTTTATGTTAAAAATTTCTCAATCAAGGACTCAGACGGCAACGAATATGTAAAGAACACCAATTTTATGTCCAATGAAGTATCAGACAAGAATTACTGCGACACTCCCTCTTTCAATCCGCAGACCGTTGTTCTGCGCGGAGACGCAAATGTTGACGGTAAAATTGATATTCGTGACCTTATTACACTGAAAAAACAGCTGGCGCAGTCAGTGGAAATTACTGCGTTTTATAACAGCGATGTTGATAACAGCAAGGCGGTTACAGCTTCAGATTTAGCGGTTCTGCGCCAGATTCTCCTCGAAGTGCGTTTTGTAAGATAATTTTTCTTCAGGTCCCACTGATTTTGGAAAGGATTAAATCATATGACCCAAAAAATAAGAAAAAAACTTTCCGCATGGCTTTTATGCGGAGCGTTGCTGCTTGAAAGTCTCGGCATAGTTACTATGCTGGGACCGAGCGCTGCGGCTGCAAGCGAAAATCTCATAAAAAATCCGGGGTTCGAGTCGGTGGGAACCGACAACATTCCGCAATACTGGGAAGGGTTTGCGGTCAATTCCGGTAACGGTACGGTTTCGTATGCCGCAGCCTCGGGAAAGGACGGCTCTGCCGCCGCGCTGATTTCTCCCGCCTCGGGTAAACAATATGCTTTAAGGCAGTCCGGCGGAGACGGCGCTATAAAGCTTAAAAGCGGGACATATTATGTTCTCAGCTATGAGGTTAAGGCGCTTAGCAATAATGCGTCGCTTATACCTACGGTGCGTCAGTTAAGCGGCGAAGACAATTCCAACGCTAATCCGTGGTATGAGCAAACAGCGTATAAAATAACCGGAACAAACGGCGAATGGAAAACCATAAACTGTTATTTCCGCACCGATACAAATACAACAAACGGCAACATATGGCTTATAGCCGCAGGCGGAGAAATTCTGCTTGATAACATATCGCTTACCGTTATGGAATCCGAGGGAACGCTGCCGAATCCGCATTTTGAGCGTATTGCTGCAGACGGTACTCCGGCAGACTGGGAGGCATTTGCGGTAAACGGCGGCGCGGGCATGGTAGGCACCGTGCTCGGCGGAGGAATAGACGGCTCTACCGCCGCTCTCATTTCCCCGGCAAGCAATAAACAGTATTCTCTTCGCATAGGCGATAACAATATGTTCAAAATCAAAAACGGAACAGAATACGTGCTTACCTATTGGGTAAAATGTCTGTCTGATGACGCATATGTCTATCCGACAATCAGACAGATGAAAAATTCTTCTGCCAATTCAAACAAGAACCCGTGGTATGACCTGAATAATTATAAAATAACCGGTACAAACGGCGAATGGAAAAAGGCGGAGGTTTGGTTTAAAACCGACAGCGACGCTCATCTTGCCGCGATATGGATGATTGCGGGCGGCGGAGATGTTTTGCTCGATGATATAAGCCTTGAAGAATACAAAAATACCGATGGGCTTATAAACAACCCGCATTTTGAGCGATTGGACGCTACGGGCGTACCTGGCGGTTGGGAAGGCTTCGGTTCAAACGGCGGCACAGGCACTGTAGGCTCGGTGCTCGGCGGAGGAACAAACGGTTCTACCGCTGCGCTTGTACATCCCATAGACGTTGAATATGCCATACGCACGCCGGATGACGCAAAAATCCCGGTAAAGCCGAAAACAAGCTACATAATAACCTACTATGCCAAGGGACTTTCCGACAGCACGGCTATGAAAATAACCGTCCCGCAGTATAAATCCGACGGAACAACCCATACCGCGGAAAATCCTTATTATGAGCTGACGACATACGAAATTTCGGGCAAGGACAGCGAATTTAAAGAATGTAAGGCTTATTTCCAAACTGCCGAGGACGCACGGTATATATCACTGTGGTTTATAGTGCGCGGTGGCGATATGCTGCTTGATGATATTTCGCTTGAAGTGAACAGCGAAAACTATCTCGGCGATATATCCGAGTGTAACCTAAGTTTTGAACAAATGAGCGGCGGAAGCGTTAAGAATTGGAAAGCTGCCGGGTTTGAAAATGTCGGCATTAACACTGAAACACGCCATGCGGGGGCACAGTCTGTCGCCCTTTCGGGAACGAGCCTCAAACGCACCGCAACCTATACCTGCACGGCGGGTATTCCGGTTGATGAGCAAAGCAGTTACCGTATAACGGCGTATGTAAAAAGCAGGAAAAGCATTGGAGCAAAAGTCAGCATTAAGGCTATCGGCGCCGATAAAAACCGCGCAATGGTAGATACGGTTCAGGGAGCTGAAACAATTCTCAGCGCAGCTGACGAATACAGCGACTGGACGGCAATTTCCATGAAATACACTCCTGCTGCCGGCGTTACAAATGTCATTCCGCAGATCAGCGTAAGTAAAAACAGCGGTGTTGACATTTTAATTGACGATATCCGCATTATCAATCTGAGCGAAGCAGATTATTGCGACCGCTTTTCGGCAATAACCGAAAAAGGCAGACCCGACGATTGGTATACCGCAGGCAACGCGGTATTTACGGCTGACGGCGAAAGCCTTAAAGTTTCCGGCAGCGGTGCATGGGTACGACGTTTTGACGAGCTTGTTGGCAATAAAACCTATGAATTTTCGGGAAAAATTATGACCAACGGTACAGATTGCGCCGAAATTCGTTTTGCCTGGTATGACTACCGCGACCGCAAAACAGGCTCGCATACCGAAACGGTTAATATCTCAAAGGAAAACGAATGGACAAAATTCAGCTTTGATTTGGAGGTTCCCTCCTGCACCTATGTAACCGTTGAACTGGCGGCAAAAAACGGTGCTGTAAGCTTTGACGACTTTGCTTTTAAAACGACAACCGCAGATGTTGTTGTGGGCACGGACTGGTCAGGTTTTTGGATATGGTACAGTGAGGATTATTCCGCCTCTCTTAATAATTATCGCTATTTCCGCGATACATTTGAACTTTCTGAAAAGCCGAAACAGTGCATGATTCAAATGACCGCAGACGATGTGATGGATTTTTGGATCAATGGGAAAAAGGTTGAAGTTGACGGAGCGGATGACTGGGAAAGCATAACCAACATAGATATTGCCGACTATCTCCAAAAAGGCAAAAATGTTTTTGCCTTCCGCGTTATAAATACCGACTACGAATGCGGACTGCTTTACGAAGCAATGCCGTTAGACGCGTCCGGCAATGTACTCGGACTTATTATTTCCGATCACAATACAAGAACAAGTAAGGTAAAGCCATCTTCCGATTGGATCAAAACCGATTATACCGAAGATAATACTTGGTTTTATTCAAAGGAAAAAGGGCGTGCCGGAATAAATCCATGGGGTATAATTCCGTATGACGCAACCGTAAAATCAGCCAATTCCCTCTTTATTAAGAATTTTTACCTGCCGCAAACAGCGCAGGGCGGCACTGTTATAACGGCAGAAATGACTGTTAATATTGACGAGCCGTTTACACGCGAATACATTTCGTGGGGTTCACTTTGGAAGCAAAACACACTTAATAAGCTTTGTGATGTAAAGTTGACTTTAAGCACTCCCATGACAAAGTGGCCGGTCGGAAAGGATTTTACCGTTAAACTTTACTTTGAAGTTCCGGATTTCATTCCGGAAGCCAAAT
>ERZ1034626.1926-NODE-1926-length-12948-cov-6.558598_pt1 | contig 12948 bp, 11 predicted proteins | sample MGYA00520652_ERZ1034626 | MGnify/ENA primary metagenome ERZ1034626 (study PRJEB33766, sample SAMN09781765) | gut metagenome | biome: gut microbiome | host: Homo sapiens | place: Madagascar | study: EMG produced TPA metagenomics assembly of the PRJNA485056 data... | reverse complement strand
CTTAAAGGTAGTTGGTGGAACACCTGTTATATATTTGATATATTGGTTTAAAAATATTATATTGCCTATTTTAATCGTAACATCATTAATTCGTAAAGAAAACACACATTTTGCTATTGCTTTTTGTGGATGTATTTGTATGTTTATGATAGATCAACAAAAGATTACATTTTTTGCACCTTTCGCAATTGTAATGTTATATTGTATTTATAAAAGAAATAGCTGCTTCTTTAAGAATTCTTTCCATAATATGATAATGGTTTTACTGATTGTTGTACCGTTTTTATGTTTTACTTTCAAAGATGTTTCAGATACTGCTTATGAAATTGCAGCGATATTGATTTATCGTACACAATGTATAGAAGGACAAGAGTTGAATACGTATTTAAATTTTTTTGGTCATGACGGTCTACATCCATACACACATTTTTCTCATATAGGAATTGTTAATTTTTTTACAAATGAATATCCATATGGGAATTTAGCTTTGGGTAATGCAGTTACAGATGGTGGATCAAATGCAAATGGAATGTTTTGGCTAATGGATGGTATTGCAGCGGGTGGAATATATGCATGTGTGTTTATAAGTTGTGTATTTGTCTTTGTTAAGTCTTTATTTAATAGCATTAAGCAAAGATGTAAAGTCGAAATGTTTGCTATCATCTCTTTGTTTGCAATGTCAATGACAATGAATGTATCCCTTTTTACTGCATTATTGTCATGTGGTTTATTATTGCTATATGTGTTATTCATTTTTGTGGATTTTAGTTTTATCAATAAATAATTATAATTATGAAATTGTGTATTGTATATAATTTTGCACAACATTATCGATTAAACATATTCAAATTAATTGATTCAACCTTTGATTGTGAATGGTATTTTGGAAAGACAATGGGGGATATTAAAAAAATGGATTATTCCATATTATCTCACCCTGTTCATGAGATGAACAAAAGAAAATTCGGTCCATTTGTATATCAGCGCGGAGTCCCAAGCTTAATATGTAAGAAATATTCCCATTATCTAATTTTACCAGATACTAGAAGTTTGAGTTCATGGCTTTTTTTGATAATGAGTCTTTTCTTTAGGAAGAAAAGAGTCTTTATTTGGACACATGGATGGTATGGCAAAGAAACAAAAATTGAAAGAATTTTAAAAAAAATAATGTTCCATCTTCCTAATGGAGGCATTTTCTGTTATGGGAACTACGCTAAAAGCTTAATGATAGAAGAAGGATTTAATCCTCAAAAAATCTACACGATTCATAACTCATTATATTACGATAAACAGTTGGAGATAAGAAACAATTTAAGAAACACAAGTATATATAGAGATCATTATAACAATGATAATAAAAATCTTTTCTTTGTTGGTAGATTGACTGCAATAAAAAAACTAGATCAAATATTAAAAGCAATAGTTATATGCCGTGATAGAGGCTCTGAGTATAATGTAACCTTTATTGGCGATGGAGAAAAAAAAGATGAACTAGAGTCTTTAACCAAAAGACTTGGTATTGAAAAGCAAGTTTGGTTTTATGGCCCTTGTTATGATGAAACTGAATTAAGTTTGCTCATTTACAATGCGGATCTCTGTGTAGCTCCTGGTAATATCGGGCTCACAGCCATGCATTCTATGGTGTTTGGAACTCCATGCATAACACATGACGATTTTTCTTATCAGATGCCTGAATTTGAAGCGATTAGAAATGGCGTTACGGGTACATTTTTCAAACGAGACAATGTGGACAATCTTGCGTTGCAAATAGATAGATGGTTCAAAGACAACGGGCAAAAACGTGACGAAGTTCGCAAAGCGTGTATGAAGGAGATTGACGAAGAATGGAACCCTTATTTTCAAATTGAAGTATTGAAAAAGCATTTAAAGTAATATGTTTTCAAAGTTGCATTTTATAAAAGGTTTTATAAAAAATCTTTTCAATTCACGAATATCCATCTTATCCTTTGTATCTGCTAAAAATGATATCCATTCTACTGTTGCAATATTTAGGATGGCAAAAGTAAAGAACTCTACAATAGGTGCATATTCCTATGTCGGCAATGATACAGATGTGGAGTGTGCAGATATTGGGAAGTTTTGTTCTATTGCCGATCATTGTCGAGTTGGTATGGGAGGGCATAAATTAAATACGTTATCTACTTCACCTATTTTTACAGAAGCTGCAAATGGTACAAAGTCCAAATGGGTGGCACAGGATATTTATTCAGAGGAGGATAAACGTGCTATTCTTGGTAATGATGTATGGATTGGTTCTCATGTTCTCATAAATGGTGGAATAACGGTCGGACATGGAGCGGTTGTTGGGGCAGGAGCGGTTGTTGTAAAGGACGTACCTCCATATGCTATAGTTGGTGGTGTACCTGCAAGGATTATTCGTTACCGTTTTACACAAGAAGTTATTGAGAAACTGTTAGAATTAGAATGGTGGAATTATGATGATGCTACATTGAAAGAAAACATTAGTTTCTTTCAAAAAGAAAATATTAGTGTTAATGACATTTGTAAATTGGCTGAAAAAATAAACAGTAAAAAACTGTAGGATTATAACAATCAAAAAAATGAAGAAACTTTTAATGCTTGGAGGTGGATTCCTCCAAAACTTTGTCATACGCAAGGCAAAGTCAATGGGCTATTATGTCCTGTGTCTTGATGCAGACCCTAATGCTCTTGGATTTCAAATTGCTGATGAACATGCTGTCATCAACATTGTTGATGAAGAGGCATGTTTGGCGTATGCTCGTGAGAAGAATGTTAATGGCGTGCTAACGGCAGCAACAGACTTTAGCGTGTTGACAATGAGTCATATAGCTGAAGAGTTGCAATTACCAGGAATAAATTACGCATCGGCCAAAATAATCAAAAACAAGGCTTCTGTCAGGAAACTTCTATTTGAGGCCCAGGCTGATGATACAGGCTACTCTTATGAAATAGACTCTTTGGAAGCTATTGACGAGGTGTTACCAAAGATTAAGTTCCCAATAATGATGAAACCAGTAGATGGTAGTGGTAGTCGTGGAGCCTCAAAAGTTGAAAAAGCAGAAGACTTTGCAAAAGCAGCAGAATTTGCTATGAGTGGTAGTATAACCCATCGTGCTGTAGCAGAACCTTTCATTAATGGTAGAGAGTATGGCGTGGAGTCATTCGTTGATAATGGCGAGATACATGTACTTGCTGTAATGCAGAAGGATATGACACAACCACCTTATTATGCAGAGTTGGGTCATGCTATTCCTTCTGGACTTAGCAATGAAGTAGAAACTAAGGTGAAGACGTGTGTTTATCGTGCAATATGCGCATTAGGTGTAAACCATGGATCTGTAAATATGGATTTGCTTATAACGAAAGATGGTAATGTTCATATAGTGGATATAGGTGCGCGTATGGGTGGAAACCTTATTGGCTCACATATCATTCCAACTGGTACTGGAATTGACTATATGGGTAACATGGTTCGTGCAGCTGTAGGTGATGAAACAAACTGGAAACCAGAATGGCAACCAAGACCGATTGCAACAAAGCTGTTGGCACTTACTCCTGGAAAGGTTAAGAAATTGCCAGATTTTGATGAAATATCAGTGCGCTATGACGTACAGATAGAACATCATTTGCATGTTGGTGATACAATTACACCATACCGTACAAATTTGGATGGATGCGGATATGTAGTGGCCCGTGACGTAAATGCAGACCTTAGTATGGCTTTAGCTGCTAATGTAAGAAAAATTATTGACGACTCAATTGTAAGAGAATAAAAATATGTATGTACATTTTTTTAAGAGAGTAATAGATTTAGTGTTATCAATTTGTGCGTTTCCTTTTTGGCTTATAATATTTATTCCAGTGGCCATTGCGATAAAACTTGATGATGGAGGACCTATTTTTTATTCATCAGCACGTGTTGGTAAAGGATTCAAGAAATTTGGTATGTATAAGTTTCGCTCAATGAAGGTAAATGCCCCAGATTTGAGAAATGCAGATGGAGGAACATGGAACTCAGCTGATGATCCTCGTGTAACTAAGATTGGAAAGTTTCTTCGTGAGACAAGTTTGGATGAAACCCCACAGCTCCTCAACATTATTAAGGGAGATATGAGTATTATTGGTCCACGTGCTGGAGATTGGGAAAGTGTTAACACTTACGAGGATGATGAAAAAGATAAGTGTAAGGTGGTTCCAGGCTTGACTGGTTATTGTCAAGCGTACTTTAGAAATAGTGCAACTGTACGAGAGAAACGCCTTAAAGATGCATGGTATGCTAACAATGTGTCTTTTGCATTAGATATTCGAATTTTCTTTAAGACAATACAAACCGTCTTAAAACACGAAAACCTTTATACAAATTAAAGTACGATGAAGATTTTATTGTCACCAGACTATTTTTATCCAGAAATATTTTCAAGCTCATATATTTTTGATGATAGAAACAAGGCTCTTACAGAAGCTGGATATGATATAATATGCAATGTTCCATATCCGACAAGGGGCATCAATAAGGAGATAAGAAAGACGTTTGCTAAACGTTCTCCTGAATATATATATGAAGGGAAAATGAAAGTGGTTAGATTCCCTTTGTATGGAGAGGGAAAAAATCCGCTGTTAAGAGCTTTACGTTATATATTAGCTTCTGCTATTCAATTCATCAAAGGTATACAGTCAGATTTTGATGTCGTTTTTATGGGAAGTACACCACCTTTTCAAGGTGCAATGGGCGGTTTGTTAAAAACATTAAAGCACAAACCATTGGTGTTTGCTATTCAAGATATTTTCCCAGACTCATTAGTAGGAACAGGAATGGCAAATAAGGGAGGTCTTCTGTGGAAAATTGGTTCTGCAATATCTAACTATGCATATAGAAAAGCAGATAAAATAATAGTCATATCGCAAGATTTTAAAAAGAACCTTATTGCTAAGGGAGTCCCCGAAAATAAAATAGAAGTCGTATATAATTGGGTAGATGAGAATGCGGTCGTTCCTGTTGCAAAAGAGGACAATCCGCTTTTTGATGAGTTTGGAATTAGTCGTGACAAGTTTCATGTGGTATATGCTGGAAACTTGGGAAATGCTCAGAATATTGATGTTATAATTGATGCTGCTAACGTGCTGAAAGAAGAGAACAATGTTGAGTTCTTAATTTTTGGCACTGGTGGACTTAAAGATCAATTTGTTGCAAAGGTAAATGACCTTAAGCTCGACAATGTGAAGTTCTTCCCCTTGCAGCCTATGGAAAGGGTGTCGCAAGTATATGGTTTAGGTGATGTTTGTGTGGTAAGTTGCAAACCAGGACTTGGCGGAGCCGCCATGCCGAGCAAAATGCTTTCTATTATGTCGGCTGGTCGTGCTGTGGTTGCAAGTTTTGATAAGGGCGAGCTGACATATATATTGGAGAATCATAAGTGTGGTATGTATGCTCCTGCTGGTGATGCTGACGCTTTTGCAGAGATGATAAAACATTTGTCGCAAAACAGAGATGAATGTAAGGCTATGGGAGATAATGCCCGAAAACTGATTCTTCAGAAGTTTACAAAGGCTTACGGCACTTCGCGGTATGTTGATATCATAAAGAGTTTGAGTAAAAATAGCAATAAATGACTGTTGTAAGTATAAGCAAGAATGTTTAGAATAATAGGTTTAGAGACACTGTCATATCCATTTCACAAATATGAGTTGTTTGACGATATGGGTAATGAGCATAAATTAGATGTGGATATTCGTAAAGCTCGTTATCATAGCATTATGAAAATACTAAAGTCGGATCAAACATATTGGTTTTATGATGGATATGAAAAAGACGAGGATGGAAAGTATATACGAACTTCAAAAGCTACTCCTGACGATTTCTTTCAATGTGGAAATACGAGTATAAGCATTTCATCAATTGTTGCAGAAAACGGAATGGGTAAAAGTTCGTTGTTAGAACTTTGTTTTCGCATAATAAACAATATTGCATATGCTTTACGGGCAGGTCTTCCTATGCGCAAAAGTCATCTTAGTTTCGTAAAGGACATTTATGCCCGTATTATACTTGAAATAGATGGAGTTTTTTTTACCATAGAACAAAGTGATAGCCGAGTCTTTTGTCAAGATCAAACAAATCCAAAGAATAATTGGGATTTTGATCTTTATGCGTCAACAATGCAGAAAGACCATTATGAAGCTGAAGAAAAGTTGAAGCGCCTATTTTATACCATAGTTATCAATTATTCGCAGTATGCTTATAATATCAATGATTATACAGCAGAATGGAATGAAACAAATTTTGATCCAAATGGAACATACGAGGAAACTTGTTGGATATCCAGTTTGTTTCACAAAAACGATGCTTATCAAACACCTATAGTTCTAAATCCATCCAGAGAAAAGGGCAATATTGATATCAATGTAGAGAAAGATTTAACACACAAACGTCTTTTTCAGTTGATAATGACAAATCCGCTTATTCTTACTCAAATATTGCGAAACAAGCATGCAAGAAGTTTTGTTTTTGACGTAGAAGATAGTCTTAACCCTGTAGGGAGACATCGTTTCAGTTCTTTAAAAGTTTTAAGAATTATGTTAAAAATGCAATTAATACCATCTATAAAAATGGGAATTGCATCAAGAGATGTCTTGAATATAGGTAAAAGAATACTTGCAGCATGGGGGCATGTACTAGGCTATAATATAGAGCCAAAGAAAAGTAAAGATTATTGGAATGATATGGATGTAGTGCGTACACTAAATTATATAGTGTATAAAACATTAAAAATATCCACTACATATTCGCAATACTTCAAATACAGAGATTGCTTTGATGATAAAGTTGAAGTGCAAAGATTTGTCTATAATCTGAAGAAAGATAATTCACATATCACACTAAAAATAAGACGGTGTATAGCCTTTCTGAACTTCAAGCATTATGGGACAGGGCATTATGAAGAAGGACATATAGTTGGAAATGAAATAGACCTTGATGAATTCTATGGTGTGTTAGAAAAATGCATAGAAAATACAGGGAAAGTTTATGAGCAATTGATAAACGACAGTCCTATGAAACTCTACAAGGATAACGCCTATAAAGTTTTTAATTGGACTTTAGACGAATTATTACCTGCACCGTCCTTTAAAGCGGACATTATCTTAGAAGATTGTCAGCAGAATTTAATCAGGTTCAGTTCTCTAAGTTCTGGTGAAAAACAGATGATTTATAGTATGTGTACAGTTATGTACCAACTTAAAAATCTTGATTCTGTTTGGGAAAATGGTGCGCAAGATGCAGTAAAATACAAGAATGTTAATCTTGTGTTTGATGAGATAGAATTATATTCCCATCCAAAATTCCAACAGATGTTCATAGATATGCTCCTAAATAGCATACAATCTATGAATTTCGTTGGTGTACATAATATAAACATCATAATCGCGACTCATTCACCTTTTATTTTAAGCGATTTGCCGTCTTCAAATATATTATGTTTGATAGAAGGATTACCAATATCGAGAGAATACGGTATTCCCAATTCTTTTTGTGCTAATATTTATGATATACTTAGTAGTCAATTTTTTATGAAAAAATTCGTAGGCGATTTTGCTTCTGAAAAATTGAATAAATTAGCAGAGAGGATAAAGATCTATAGAGAGCATCCAACAGAAGAACAAAGGGCAGAGATACAGACAGCTATAAGTTTCTATGGAGATGAATATCTACGCATGAAGTTAGAAAAAGCGATAGAATTATGATACCTATATGCTATGATTTGACAAAGCAAGAAGTGTGTGATGCTCTTGTTCCATACAATGAATTCATAAAACATTTTAAAGATAAGACTATCAAGTCTGCTATTAAAAGAGGGTATGTTGGATATAGAAATATAGATAATAAAGGGAATGATGTCACACTATATCTGAATGTAGAAGAAAAGAAACTGTTACAATGGATACACAATCACATAGAGACTATAGCAAATTTGGATGCTAAACATATGGTTTGTTTTATAAACGAAATGGAACAATACTATGGCGTTACAAAAAACGAAAATGACCATAAGCGAAGAGTACTGCATAAGTTATTTGTTGATTGTGGATATGAAAGTGGAGCTTTTCCAAAAGATGCTTTGATAAGGGCAACTGGTATTGATACATGTCCTTATTGCAATCGTGAGAATGTTGGTATAGTCCCACTCAGAAAAATAGAAAACGGCAGACTTGTTACGAAGAATGTTAAAGGTCAGTTGGACCATTTTTATAGTAAAGGTCTTTATCCATATTTGGCCATTTCTCGCAATAATCTTGTTCCAAGTTGTTCCACATGTAATGAACAGCCTAATAAATATACAGAAGACGCAGTTGTAACAGGGCTTGTTAATCCCTATGAAGAAAACTCCTTCGATACATTACTATTCCGTTTGGATATACCGTTTACACTTTATGGAACAAAAATAAGTGACAGCCAAGTGAATATTACCTTCAATGTTTCAAAAAATCGGAATTACAATAGGAATATCTACACTTTTGGCTTATTAGAATTGTATAACGCACATCATAAAAATGTTGCCAGACGTGTTTATAATACGTTTCTTTTCACAAATAATAAGTCTTATCTCAAAAGCATAGACTTGCAGTCTCAGAATTTACCAAATCAACAAACTGCCACATACGAGACATTCAAAGAAAACTGTGATGTAGTTGATGATAAAAATAAATATCGGAAATATATTTTAAGCAAGTTGGCTACTGATATTTGGCAACAATTGGAAACAGGTATATAAATCAATAATAACATATATTTTTAAATATCACATATTATGACAATGAAATTGCGTAATGTGCCTTTCTCTCCGCCTGATATGACGGAGGCAGAGGCTGCAGAAGTGCGTGATGCTATTTTGTCTGGTTGGATTACAACTGGACCGCGCACAAAGAAGTTAGAGAAAGAAGTAGCTGAGTTTATTGGTGTGCAGAAGGCTGTATGCCTTAACTCGCAGACTGCTTGCGGTGAAATGGCTCTGAGACTATTGGGTATTGGTGATGGAGACGAGGTAATTGTGCCTGCCTATACCTATACTGCAAGTGCTTCTATTGTGGAGCATGTGGGAGCCAAGCTCGTGTTTGTGGATGTGCAGAAGGATTGTCTTGAGATGGACTACGAGGCTGTAGAGAAAGCTATCACTCCTAATACTAAGGCTATCATTCCTGTTGATTTGGCTGGTATTCCTTGCGACTACGACAGACTGTTTAGCATCGTGGAAAGCAAGAAAGACATCTTTACTCCTAAGACCGACTTGCAGAAAATGCTTGGCCGTATTGCCATTTGCTGTGATGCGGCCCATGCCTTTGGTGCTTCGCGTAAAGGAAAGATGGTGGGAGCGATTGCCGATTTCTCGTCTTTCTCGTTCCATGCTGTGAAGAATCTTACTACAGCTGAGGGTGGCGCCTTGTCGTGGAACTTGCCTTTCGGTAACGAGAAGGTGGTGAAGGTGCTTGACAAGAACGTAGACAATGCTTTTAGTGGTGTGCCTGAGGTTGAGGGTGAGACTTGGAATGAGAATCTTTACCGCAAGGCGCAGCTGTTGAGTCTGCATGGTCAGAACAAGGATGCGTTGGCTAAGACTAAACTCGGCGCTTGGGAGTATGACATCATCGGCACGTGGTATAAATGTAATATGACTGACGTGGTGGCTGCTATCGGACTGGTGCAGATGCAACGTTATAAGGGTATGCTGGAGCGCAGACGCAAGATGATTGAGCGTTATGACGAGGCATTAAAACCATTAAACGTAGCAGTGCTGAACCATTATGATGAAGTGCATACTTCTTCTGGACACTTGTATTTGGTTCGCCTGTTGGGTAAAACACGAGAAGAAACGAACAAGGTGATTGAAAAGATGGCGGAACGTGGCATTGCTACAAATGTTCACTACAAACCGCTGCCCATGATGACTGCCTATAAGAAATTGGGCTTTGACATTAAAGATTTTCCTAACGCTTATAATATGTTTGTTAATGAGGTTACTCTGCCGTTGAACACGAAAATGACGGATGAGGACTTGGAGTATGTTATAGAAAATTTCGTGGAAATCGTAAATAGCATTTAATGATAGCATCTAACGAGAAACTATTATTAAACCTTATAAAAATAGCATTGGGTAAAAGTACGAAATGTGCTTTACCCAATGCTTTAGAATGGAACATATTGTTTGACATGTCAATGAAACAGTGTGTTCCTTCTTTGGTTTTAGATGGTTTAAACAAATCATTAGCCTCTGAGCCTTGTCAAGGAAATAAAGGCATAGGCAAGATGGATAAGCTAAAATGGCTCAGTATGGTGCTTAACATGGAAAGGCTATATACCAAACATGAAAACGTCATTGCTGAACTGGCAGCTTTTTATCAAAGGGCAGGCTATCAGATGATGTTGTTAAAAGGTTATGGGTTATCTAAATACTGGCCTATTCATAATCATCGACCAACAGGAGACATAGATATATATCTGATGTATCTGAATCCTGAAGGTAAAGGCAAAAGCCAACCAGCATGGGAATGTGCAGATAAGCTTATGACGGAAAAACTTGGTATACAAGTCGACAATTCACACCATCATCATTCTGTCTTTACCTATAAAGGCATAATGGTTGAAAATCATTATGATTTTATCAATGTTCATTCTCATCGTTCAAATCGTTGGATTGAAAACGAATTTAAGACTTTGGCTTTGAAGGGGAATGAGGAATTTACTTTTGACAATGGTGCAAAACTGCTATTCCCTTCTCCTTTACTTAATTGTCTTTTTGTTGCACGCCATAATGCAAGTCATTTTGCCGCAGAGCATCTCAATCTACGTCAACTACTTGATTGGGTATTGTTCGTAGAAGAGCGTCATAAAGATATAGATTGGGATTATTTTTGGAGTATGGCAAAAAAAATGGGAATGGAGAAGTTTGTTCTTTGTATGGCATTTATTGCCATAGAGCAATTGTCATTTGAGAAGGATATTTTTCATATTCCTGATGAATATATACATTTCCAAAAATGTGAACATAACTTGATAGACCAAGTGCTTGACAATATCCTACATCCAACAGATGAGGCTAACGATGGTAAGGGTATTGCTTATGTAATTAATAGGTATAAATTATGGAAAAGCAATTTGTGGAAGCACAGAATTGTGTATAGCGATAGTGTTGTTTCTACATTTTGTGCTCAGATAAAGAGCCATTTAATGAAACCTGCTACAATTTTTGGCGTATGAAGAAAATTAAGAATTCTGCTTTACTGCATATACTTAATAACATTTTGCAGTTTTGCATTTATTTGTTTGTACCAAGAAGGGCAAATCGTCTACCTAACAATGAATGATTATGATATTTGATAAAGATTTTTTGGGTAAGCTCTTTGAGCAAGCCACAATGAATCCTCGCTTACGCCAGAACCTTGATTTGCGTACATCGGACGAAGATATTAGTCAGCGTATGCTGAACGCGCTGCTGCCTGGAACGGTTGTGCCTATTCATCGTCATGAAGACACTACCGAAACTGTTGTCTGCTTGTGCGGGAAAATGGATGAAGTGATATACGAAGAGTTGGTGACGTATGAGAAGGAAGCACCTAAAGCCTTGCCTATGGCTATAGATGCGCAAGATGTAACACGAAAAGTAGAGTATAGCGAGGTGCAGCGCATTCATCTTTGCCCAGCAGAGGCAAAGTATGGATGTCAGATACCAAAAGGTGCGTGGCACACGGTGGAGGTGATTGAGCCGAGCGTGATATTTGAGGCAAAGGACGGGGCGTACAAAGGGTAAATAAAGAGCGGTTAATTGATGTGTAGTCAAGTTTATAGAATAGGAAAGAGAGAGGTTCAGATGAAGAGTCTGATCGTAGCAAAGACAAGGATGATTTTGATGGTACATCTTCATCTTTGCCTGAAAACTCAATATCCAACAAAAATGTAGGCAAATCAGCGGTAACTGATGCATTGGAAAAGAAGCCACGTGACTTGTCAAACGGTAAACAAGGCAGAGCAGATAGTCATCTTCTTCTATGAGGATGGCTCGCGTGGCCGTGACGTGCTGACCAACTTTATTGGTGATGCTGAACTGAAGAGCGTTATGACTGATGGTTATAATGCCTATGTGTTTATTGGTGACGAGTTAAGCACCGTGCAGAAAAGTCCTAACCTCAAGAAAGCCATACATCAAGTGTGCATGGCACATTGGAAAGCCAAGTTGACCAAGGCCCTGGAGCAAGCTGGTGATATTCGGGCTCTTCCTTTTTTAAGGGGTGTGGATTTCTATTATAAAAGAGAACGTCAATATGATTCAGAAGGTCTTACACCAGAAGAGAGAGGTAAGCGTCGCCAAGACCTTGGGTCAAAGGAAATGCTGATAACTCTTAGACAGCATCTTAAGATAGAACTTGACAAAGATCCGTCAGAGACTACTCCTTATTTGCGGGAAGCCTTGAATTATCTTGACAAATTCAGGGACAACATCTTTGCTTTTCTAAAGGACGGCAAACTTCCTATTGATAACAATTTGGCAGAACGTGCGATTCGTCCTTTGACAACTCAGCGTAATTCTATGCTCCACTTCGGTAGTGACGAAGGGGCAGAAATGGCAGCCACTTATCATAGCATCATCAGAACAGTTAAGATGCAGGGACGGTCTGCATGGGAATATCTTGGTAAATTTTTTACTAAAAATCTGATTAAGCGAGTAGAATCAAGCTTGCTTGAATTCTTGAGCGTGAGGACTTTATCTAATATATTTAACGGTTGTAGGGATTTTTTCAGTCTGCGGCCAGATAAAATCGGATTGGCAATATGCCAACATTTTCGATAAGTGAGAACAATTAAAGCTCGCTTTCAAATTGTCGAACGAAGAAAATGTATGAAATACTTAATAAACAAGTAAAATTTTTAACAACTCAATATATAGGCACTTGTAAAAGTGC
>ERZ1034626.1922-NODE-1922-length-12982-cov-11.652897_pt1 | contig 12982 bp, 12 predicted proteins | sample MGYA00520652_ERZ1034626 | MGnify/ENA primary metagenome ERZ1034626 (study PRJEB33766, sample SAMN09781765) | gut metagenome | biome: gut microbiome | host: Homo sapiens | place: Madagascar | study: EMG produced TPA metagenomics assembly of the PRJNA485056 data... | reverse complement strand
AAGCAATGTTAGGAACATTGAAGATCAAAGGAGTGTGTTTATCGGCTCCTAAAGACTTGCAACAATTAAGGAAAAAAGAGGTATGTGTTTTTTGTTTTTATGAAGATAAAAAATCACAAGACTTTCTGCTTATCGTCTATAAAGACAACAACGGAAAGGAAATTAAAATTAAAGTACCTCACTTTTTGTACACAGAAAACGCTAATGACATCGTTCGTGTACAAACAAAGGATGGCTGCCTCAAAATTTATTTGAGACAGTAATCAAATTTAAACAGCAGGTTATTCATAGCCTGCTGTTTTTGTCTTTTAGGGCAAGATTTATTTTAAGGAGATTAATAAAAATGAAAAATTTCATTTATCTAAGGACAAACAAAGGAGTTCTTATTAAAAGATATGTCGGTGCTGATACCGATGTAGTCATCCCGGAAGAAATTGATGGTGAAAAGGTATATGCAATCGGTGATTGCGCATTTCGAGGAACAAATGTTAAAAGCGTCTTTGGAAGCAGTATAGCTATTATTTGTGAAGAAGCATTCAAGTATGCACTTTTTCTTGAGCATGTGGATTTCCCGAATCTTAAGGAAATCAGAGAATATGCTTTTGAAAAAAGCAGTATTGAAGAAATTAACATCCCTAAATCAATGGAAGTAATTTCTAAAAATGCTTTTACAAACTCAAATCTAAAAAGCATTACTGTTGATAAGGATTGCAAAAATTTCACAACAGAAAACGGCGTATTGATTATGAATGATATGGCTGTTTTTTGTCCGAAGGGAATTACAGAATTCTCATCTGACAATGTTATAGCCTGCGGTGATTATTGTTTTCACCACAGTGATATAAAAAATGTGACATTGCCCAATTTAATTTCAATTGGAGCAAATGCTTTTGAGGGAACAGAAATTGCCGAAATTCTTTTTAGTGGCAAACTTAAAGATATTGGTGATTCAGCTTTTAAAAATTGTATTAAGCTTAAGTCAATTTTTATTCCCAGCAGTGTTACATCACTTGGCAGATCCGCGTTTGAGGGCTGTCGAAACCTTGAGACAGCTTATTTTGGTGATGGACTTAAAGTTATTCCTTCAAAATGCTTTTCTAAATGCCATAATTTAAAGGAGGTAGACATATCTTATGTTGAAAAAATTAATTTTTGTGCTTTTTATGATTGCTACTTACTTGCTGACATCGGTCTCGGCAGGGTAAAAGAAATTGGAGCAAAAGCTTTTATGAATACCGCTATTAGCACTGCCGTCTTAAATTCTGCGGAAAAAATCGGAACATTTGCGTTCGCATATTGCAGTGATCTTAAAGAAGTCACTTTCTCGTCTAATTTATATGAGATAAAACGGAATGTTTTTGATAAGTGTTTCGGTGTTAATTTTGCACAAACAGCAACAATATCTTGGGACGAGCCACCTATGGCAAGAAATAATAACATAACAGATTACCGTGCTAACTGTGCTTAATAAGAATTAAGAGTCCACTTTTTTGTGGACTCTTCTTTTTTTGGTACAATTAAATTGTTAATAGTTTTTCTGCTTATTGCAGATTTAACTCATTTTTTTTAATTAAAGTATTAATAACAGAAGGAGGTATACAATTGGACAAAACATATTTTAGATATCATGTTCATTCGAGTTATTCATTGTGCGACAGTACGACAGATTTTAAAAAATATGTCGATGCCGTTGTTGCTGAAGGTGGTAAGGCTATTGCATTCACTGAACACGGAAATATTTTCGAATGGACAAAGAAAAAACAATATTGTGATAAAAAGGGTATTAAATTTGTTTGCGGAATAGAAGCATATTTAACACTTGGTGCTGAATTCGGAAAAATCAAAGATAATTACCATGTTGTTTTACTTGCCAAAAATTATAAAGGCGTACAAGAAATCAATATGTTGTTTTCAAATTCATACAAAGATGATCATTACTATTATAAACCGAGAATTACTTTTGACGAATTTTTAAATATTTCTGATAATGTAATAACAACATCGGCTTGTCTTGGTGGCCCTTTGTATCAAATTCCAAAGACAATTGATAAATTAACCCAAAAAAAATCCGACATAGAGTCTTCATTAAAATTGATATTAGCCGATTACAATAAACTTGTAACGGGTAAGAATTCAAATTCTGCTGCCAATATAAAAAAGGCAAACAAATTTGAAAAACAAATTGAAGAATTAAAGTCGGAAATTTCAAATACAGAAAAAGCCATTGAAAAGATGAAGGAGTCATATATTCCTTTGCTGAAGAAATTCAACTATTTGGAAATTCAGCATCATCCAGAGTCGGAAGAACAGAAGAAATATAATGTAATGTTGTATAAATATGCAAAAAAGTACGGTAAGAAATTGATTGCCGGAACTGACACTCATAGTTTCAATGCTTATGAAGCCGAATGTCGAAAACTTTTTATCGAAGAAAAATTCAACAAAGGTAAAGTAGAAAAATATCCTTACGAGGATTGTTTCGATTTAACATGGAAAAGCTATGATGAACTTGTCGAGTGCTTTAAAAAACAAAACGCATTACCGGAAGCTATCTATTTACAGGCCATCGATGAAACAAATCGACTGGCGGAAGAGATTGAAGATTTTGAATTAGACAGAGAATTCAAGTATAACGACATCCCGGGAGTTGAAGATACAAAGGCTGAATTAATGAAGCGTATTAATGAGCGCTTCATTGAAAAGAAAGAAAAGGGGATTATTCCTCAAAAAGATTGCAAAACCTATCTTAACCGAATCAGAGAAGAATTTCGAGTTTTGGATAAAATCGGTATGACTGGATTTATTTTATTTATGTCTAATTTGATGACTTGGATAAGAGAGCAGAAAATTCCGGTTTCACCGTGTCGTGGTTCTGTTGGTGGTTGTTTAATTGCTTACATCGTTGACATCATTGATCTTGATCCGATTCAAAGAAATACTGTTTTTTCAAGATTTGCAAACGAAGACAGAATTGAGCTTGGAGATTGGTATAAACAATGGTCTCCTTTCACAGTAATGTGTTAAAAAAACTTAGTGAACCTACAAATGTAGGGTGTGTGTAAACATTTGCATGCTAACGGTAGAAGTTAAATAAGACTGTCTTGGTGACATATCCAAGACCAGCTGCAAGAGCAGCTGTCCATAGGCGAATACGCTTCGTAAGAGATGCTACGGTCCGGATACGGATAGCAGCGGATACCGTGCCAAGCCCTATGCAGGGAAGGTGTAACGACTATCGAAAACCATTTAGATATTTAATGGAAACATTAATCAGTTAGCTCTGAAATAAACTGATTTAAATGAGTGAGTAGAGTAGGATAAAGGTGAAATTCCTTTGTTCAAAGTGCTAAGACCTTTCGAATTTGGTAACAGAATTCGTGAGGATAAGAGATAGTCTATTCCCACTTGTAAAATAGTGTTAAAGTATCTCGAAAGAGAGGGTATAAAAGATCGATATAGACATACCTCCGGATCAAAGACATTTGGTTTACGATTATATTATAAGCAGTTATCCGGAAACACAAACTGCTTATATCATTACTTTTACCACTCAAAAAGCCTTGGGAACAATAGATCTTTTAGGCAGAGTGTATAAAGATACTGTAACTCCAAAGGAAACAGAAAAAATCAAAGAACAATTCAAAGAAAATTATAGAGCTTTAACAGAAAAGTTCCCAGAATTCTTTGAAGAATGTGAAGAAACACTTGGATTTGGTTCGGATGCTGAAATTGAATTTATAAAAACTTACGGCAAAGCAATTAAAGCACCTAATGAGGATATTGATAAGATAGTTGAATTCCATAAACGCAATTCTGCTCCGTTAAGAACGGCTTATCCTAATTTCGCCAAGTATTATAACGGATTGTTTGGCGTTCCTTTTGCACAGAGTGTCCATCCAGCCGGAATTATCGTTGCTCCGTCTTATGTTAATCTTCCCAGAGATTACGGAGTTTTTCAAAATGACGGAAAACGAATAATTTCCATTGATATGGATGAATGCCACGATGTGTCATTGGTTAAGTATGATATTTTGGGATTGAAACAAATGCAAATTCTCAGAATTACTTGTGAGACGGCAAAAATTCGTGTACCTTTGTCGCATGAGATGAATTGGGAAGATCCAGTTGTTTGGAAACATATGATGGACTCGCCGGTTGGCTTGTTCCAATTTGAGGGTAGACATAATTGCTCTCATTAAACTCTGTGAACCTATAAAAATAGGGTGTGGTTTTAAACCGCTAACGGTATCAGCGAAATAAGACTTCCTGTTGAGAGTAAACCGATAACAGGACATAGACCATAGACGAATAAGCTGACTAAGAGACCCTAAGCCACCTATGTGGCGAGTTCAAGGGAATACCGTGCTGACTGATTGATGAAACTGTAGATTATAAGGTCAATCAGAGAGTGTACGGACTATCGAAAACACGAGTGCGAAAGAAATAGCGTGCTCGGAAGTGAGTAGAGTACGATCAAGGTGAAATTCCTGGTTGGAAGTGCAGAGTAGTTGCTTTTGGTAACAGAAAGCAATGAAAGAGATAGTCGGGATTTGTAGAAATACAAATGTAAAGCGAATTATGCTTATAAATTACTAAGCGAATTTGGGCCGCATTGTGTCGATGATATGACACTTGTAAATGCAGCCCTGAGACCTTCCGGTGCGTCTTATCGCGACAATTTGATTGCCGGAATTCCAAATAAAAATCCATCAAAAGAGATTGATGAATTACTGGCTCCCAATAATGGTTATCTTGTGTATCAAGAAGACATTATTCGTTTTCTGCAGGAAATCTGCGGGTTGTCCGGATCTGAAGCAGATAATATTCGTCGCGGTATTGCACACAAGGAAGAAAAGCGTTTGCAGGCAGCAATGCCGAAAATTCTTGAAGGGTACTGTGCAAAATCCAGCCATCCAAGAGAGCAGGCAGAGCAAGAAGCTAAAACTTTCATTCAAATCATCAAAGACGCTTCGTCTTATATGTTTGGACGCAATCACGCGACGGGGTACTCAATGGTCGGATATAAATGTATTTATTTCAGAACATATTTCCCGGCTGAATTTATTGTTGGATACTTAAATTCTGCAAAAGATATTAAGGATATTGTAAAAGGTGACGAATTGTCAAATGCGTTGGATATTTCGTACCTTAATGATCCACAAGTACGAGAAAGAAAGGCCGAAATTATTAGAAAGTTTTCGGATAACGAAAATTTTTCTGTGAATGATTTGCCTGAATATCCAAACAAAATTCTTATTCATAGACCGACTTTTGGAAAATCAAAAGGCTTATACACATTGAATGCCGAAGAATATGCAATTTATAAAGGAACTGCATCGTTTAAAGGTTTAAATGTAAAAGTGTCAAATGAACTTTATGATCTTGCTCAAAAGGACGAATATAAAGATATTGAAAATAAAGCGCCGGCTCAAAGAAAAAAGATTTTTGTTCATCTTATTAGGGATGCTTTAAGCAACACCTCGTTAAGAAAAGATCAAATGCTTTTATTGATTCGTCTAAATTATTTTCAAGCTTTTGCTCCGGATAAAACTCTTGAAAACATTTTTGAAAATGTTGGAGCTCTGACATCGGGATTTAAATTTGAAACTTTTGAAAATAAACAGTATAAGAAAAGCGATTTGCCGTTCTTGCCGATTAATTTAAATGTGATTAATGTTTTGAAAAAAAGTGAAGCACCGGCTACAATCAGAGGAATTAATCTTGTTGAATACTTTGATATAGTGGCTAAAAACTTTAAAGACAAACATTACACATTAAAAGAACGCCTTGATTTTGAGGAAGAAAAAGCCGGTTCTTTCTTGACAAGACTTAATACAAGATCCCCGTATTATTACATAAGTGATTTGAAAACATACGAGTATAAAAATCGTCCATACTTCACTTTGTATAATTTAAAAACGGGAAGATTTGAAAAGGCGTCGGTTAATGATGCCAAATATTATGTTAACAACAAGATAGAAAAGGGTGATTTAATAACCAATTGCAAATTTGAGGATGTTCCTAAAAAAGCAAAGGTCGATGGTAAGACTATTGTAACTGATCAATTCAAAAGAATTATTGTCAAATGGAGCAAATCAAAAAAATATTGATAAATCGGAGACTTTTGTCTCCGATTTTTTCTTTTTTTAAAAATCTTGGTATTAATAAGTAGTTTGAAATTTTTTTGACGGGAGGGCTGCGATTGAACAGCGAAAAGAATCAATATTTAACAACACAAGAAGATACAAGTAAAATGGCTGTTCCAGATGCAACAACTGCATATCTTACAACAATCGGTAAAGTCCCCGGGTGCTCTATCGAAGAAGAAATCGAGTGTACAATTCGTGCGGCAAATGGTGATTTAAAGGCACGCAACAGACTTATTGAGTCAAATCTCCGACTCGTTATAAAAAACGCAAAAAAGTACGTAGCATCAGGAATTCCGTTGTTGGATCTTATACAAGAGGGGACAATTGGATTAGAAAAAGCCATTGATAAGTTTGATTACACTTTAGGCTTCAAGTTTTCAACTTATGCAACCTATTGGATTAAGCAAAACATATCACGTGCGGTTGACGATAAATCGAGGACTATTAGGCTTCCTGTCCATATGGTAAACAATATGAATAAAATAAGAAAGGCTCAAAATAGTTTTTTCTTTAAGCATGGAGTTGAACCGACGCTTGAGGAAATAGCCGAAGAAGCAGATTTATCATTGGACATTGTGAATATGATATATTCTTATATTCAAGGACCGATTTCTATAGAAGAACAAATATCAAGCGATGATGACGCTACTGTTGGAGATTTTATTGCTGATTCCGATAGCGTTAATCCTTTCAGCGCCGCAACGAATGCTTTGTTACAAAAAGACTTGATGAAAGTCTTTGATAAGGTACTTACGGACCGTGAAAAACAAGTTATGGTAATGAGATATGGCTTGAATAACGGACGCCCTATGACAATGGAAGAGATAGGTGACGTTTTTGATCTATCTAAAGAAAGGATTCGGCAAATAGAAAAGGGAGCCATTGATAAATTGAAGAACAGCGGCAAAGAAATTAAAAAATTGAAAGAATATTACTAAGCGAGGGGGATATATGGAACAAGTCTTTAAAAATGGCTGTTATGCCTTTTACATATACAAAAAAGAAAATATTAAAGATAATTCAAATGTTCAATCGAAATATTTGTTGTTTAAAGGAATCGGAAATATTGTAGACGGAAAGGTTGTATTAAATCACAAACATGATTATTTGACAACGCAATATGGATTTAATAAGTTGAGAAACTATTTTGACATGAAACTTTTATTTGGAGAATATCCGTGTGTAGTAGTAGATGAAAATATGAAAATTATTGATGAACATCAGTATGATTCTCAAGAGGAAATTGCAGATAACTACCAAATTAAAGTATCTCGACTTCAGAGAAAAGCCTTTGATGAAAGTGACACCTTGAAAAAGGCCAGAAAAATTAAATTCCCCGACAAAGCAAAGAAACGTGTTGCATAGTTTGATTATTTTTTCCTTTTTTGTATAATTAAAGTTGATAAACGTTTGCCGCACACTCATGACTTCAGTCGTGTGAGGCTTCACTGTTATTAAAACAAAGGCAAAGGAGATTGTTCTCTTTTGCCTTAATATTTTTTTGGAGGTAAATAATTTGAAAAACAGAAAACTTATAGCAACTATTGCGTTCGTGGTAGGACTTATTATCGCAGGAGGTTTGTTGACACTTAATTTTATACAATTGAAACAAACGGCGCAAGTTTATATTACGAGTGAGAAAGTCAACGCCGGCGCAAAAATAACCACAGATGAAATTAAGTCAAAAAAGATGTTAAAGACTGATATTGACGATACATATATAACGAATCCAAATCAAATTGTAAACAAATATGCTACTGTCGATTTGGTTTCCGGAGATATTATTACTAAATCCAAAGTCTCGGACACCGCTGTTTCCACAGATAACCAATTTTTGTCTATCCCGAGTGGAAAACAAGCAATTTCGTTAAGTGTATCGGGAGGTTCAGACTCTGTTTCAAATAAACTTAAGGTTGGAGATATAATCAGAATTTATTCTTATGATAATCAAACCAGAGCAGTGGAGAGCCCAAAAACATTAAAATATGTAAGAGTTGCCAATATTACTTCTTCAACCTATCAGGATGTTGAAAATAATGGAAATAACGGAAACGCAAGCTCGTCTTCTTCAACCGATGAAGTTCCGTCTTATGCAACAATCACTGTAATTGTTTATTCAAATCAGGCTCAAGAACTTATAAGGATTCAAAAAGCAGGAAGTCCTTATGTTACATTGTTATCTCGAGGAAATGAGACTGTTGCCAAAAAATTATTGAATGAACAGGAAAAATTACTAAAAAAGTAATAGGGGGTAAATGATTTTGATAATCACTAATTATGGATGTAGCGGAACAGGAAAGTCTTCTTTTTCTGCTGCTATGGCGAGTGCTATCGCTGAAGCTAATTCACGGGCAACAATACTCTTAATTAATTTTAGTGCAAATGTTCCTATGCATGCTATATGGGAGCCTACCCGCGAATTAAGTCGCTCTTATTCAATAGGAACAATGTTTGAAAATGACAAAATTGACGAAAAAGCCTTAACAAAGTGCATTGTTACTCTTGAACATAACAAAAATATTGGAACTTTGAGCTACTGTTTGGGTGATTCGCCTTTGTCTTATGCTGACCTTGAATATAAGAAAATCATAGATATGTTTAAGGCTGCAGAACAGCTTGTAGATTATGTTATTGTCGATTGTGGAACTGAACTTTTATCAGACACAGTTGCTGCGTCAATAGAAATGGCAAACTGTTTAAATGTCTTTTTAACTCCGGATCCGAACGGAGTTGTTTACTATAAAACATCAAATTTGCTTTATGGTAGCAACCCTAAATTTATGGTAGGAACAACAAATTACATTTTTGCCCCTTACCGTTCTTTCCATGCAACAAAAGAAATTTGCAATTCTTTGCAAATTAAAGCCTTTGAGTTACCGTATTCTACAGATATTGCAGTCAAAAACTGTGAAGGCAATATATTTGAAATCTATAAATCCGCACCGCGAAAATATAAAAATGTCGTAAAAAAAGTTTTGGCATCTGCAAATGTTTTGTCAAAGCGCGGAAAAATCATACAACCTGATTTGGATACAAATAAAGAACAATCAAAAGAATAAGAAAGGAGGATTTTATTTTGTCAGAAATAAGAGAACAATTTCTTGGCGATAAAGTAAAAGCAAAAGACTCGTATGATAATATTCTTGCTATTGTACAATCAAAAATCAAAAGTAACTACTCTGAACTGATTGCAAGCAATAATATCAATGATATTAAAGATAACCTTTTGACGGCGATTCAAAAAATATTAACTGATGAAAAAATTGCCGTAAACGGAATGTCTTCTATAGAATTGTCAAATAAAATATATAATGATATGGCAGGAGCGTCTTTCTTAGATAAATATATTTATGAGACTCCTAATGTAGAAGAAGTAAATATTAACCGTTGGGATGACGTTACCGTTACATATTCAGGTAAAAAACCCGAAAAGGTTCCTGAAAAATTCGCATCACCACAGCAGGCGGTTGATATAATCAAGCGTATTTTGAACGCAAAGGGACTTGTTATTGATGATACCACTCCTTCCATTCTTTCGTATTTATCAGATGGTGTCCGTATTTGTGCCAACATTGCGCCGGTTGTGTCTCGTGACGCAGCTGTTTCTGCATCTATTCGTATAGTAAAAACAGAAGATGTTACCATTGATACGATTGAAAAATTTGGCACAGCAACCCATGAAATGCTTCAATTCTTGAAATTATGTGTGAAGAATTATGTTTCATGTTGTATATCCGGTTCCGTTGGCGCCGGAAAAACAACAACTTTAGCAGCAATGCTTGAACAAGCCAAAAATACGGACCGTGTTATCACAATTGAAGAGGGCTCTCGTGAATTTTCATTGTTGAAACGAGATGAACATGGCAACATTATTAATAATGTTCTTTCAAAACTTACAAGAGACTCCGACAATCCGGAACGCGTCATCAATCAGGAAGACTTACTGGAACATTGTCTTCGTGAAAATCCTGATATTATGGGAATCGGTGAGATGCGTTCTTCTGAGGCTTATACGGTTGCAGAGGCAGCTCGTACCGGTACGGCCACATACACCACAACACACGCCTCTAATGCAGTTGATACCTATAAGCGTTTAATGGAATTGTCGTATAAGAAATATCCAATGGAGTTTAGTTTTTTAATGCGACAGATGATAGACGCTTTTCCTATTATTGTCCATCAAAAGAGATTTCCTGATGGTTCTCGTAGAATCGTAGAAATTATTGAGGGCGAGCAATTTGACCCTACAACGGACAAGGTTATAGCCAACGTCCTGTATCGTTATGTTGTCGAAGACAATGAAGAAGATAAAGACGGAAATATTGTGAAAGTTATTGGACATTTTGAAAAAGTCAATAATATGAGCAAAAAGTTATATGAACGATTTCTTTCAAATGGTGCAACCGTAACTGCACTTGACAAATTCATAACGCCTTCTCTTGACAAGGAGAAAAATAAATGAGTGTAAATATTTTTAAATATCTTCCGTATATTTCATGGGCTATTTGTGGCTTAATATTTGTTTTTTCACTTTTTATGTTTTTATATAAACCTAAAACAAAAATTGAAAAACATATTGAAACAAAAACAATTTTGCATAACAATTTAACTTTGAAAGACAAAATTGACATTATCAATGGTAAGAATAGCTTTGGATCAAATGCAGTAAAAAATTATTTCTTTGATATAAAGCTTACACTTGCCAAAATGAACAAGATTGACGCATGGCCGAAAGTTAAACTTCTTTCTGTTGTGTGTGCTGTCGGAGCCTTTATAGCCTGTATGGCGATGAATAATATGTTTTTATCTATTATTCTTATCCCTGTGTGTGCGATTTTGCCGTTTGCACTTGTAAAGGTGAAATATCGTAGACATAATAAACTTCTTGAAAAAGAACTTGAGACGGCGCTATCATTGGTGACTATTTCATATACTCGTACAGCGAATTTCATCGTATCGGTACAAGAGTGTATTGATACACTGCCTCCAAATGTAAAACCTTTCTTTGAAGACTTCTTAATTGAAGTTACATCGATCAATGCCAATGTTACCTCAGCTCTTATCAATTTAAAAACCAAAATTGAAAATCGTACATTTCAACAGTGGATTGATAGAGTTATTATTTGTCAATCTGACAGAACAGCTATCCCGTCTTTACAGAATTATGTTAATGAATTTGCTGAAAATCGAGCAATACAAGAAGATCTCGATGCCGAAGTCTTTAGTATGAAAATTGAAATGTATGCGATGATGGGGTTTGTATTCTTTACGCCCTTATTACTTAAATTTGTTCAGAAAGAGGCTTTGGATCAATTGCTTCACAGCACCGTCGGAAAAATTACAATTACAATTGCGGCTTTCTTAGTTCTGGTTGTTTTCATTATTGGAAACAAAGTTGCAAAACCTGTAAAGTTTAGGGGGAATAGAGATTGATCAACGAAATAAAAAACATAATATCGAATATCGGTCTGGCTGATATAGTAAAGACTCTTTTTTACATACTGTCTGCTGTTTTAATTGGCTTTGGAATATATATGTTTGGTCTTTATGTTACAATGCCCCCTACCAATAAAAGTAAACAAATTGTTTCACGTGTCAACAATCTTGACAAAGGGGAAAAACAGACACTTATCAACAAGGTTTTAGGCAGTTTTAGCCAAAAAGTTATATTAGGTTTTGTAGAGTTAAGTGCCACAACTAAATACAAACTACAAACCGCTTTGGATTACTTTCACTATAATGTTTCTCCGGAACAGCATTTTAGCGATGCGTTAGCAGCAGGCATTTTGGTAATGTTTTTATGTGCTTTATTAATGTTTGTAAATCCATATTTCGGAGTTTTAGCTATTGTGTTGGGTGTTTTCATTTTTACGAATGAATTGAACGCGCCGGTTAAAAAACTTAATTCTGTAAAGAAAAACATTGAATATGATTCAGCTCTTTTTTGCAAGTTTATAGCAGATGCATTAAAAGAAGATAACAGAAATGTTATTGAAATACTTACATCCTGCAAAGAAAGTGTTTCTAATGACTTTAAACTCGAATTAGAACACACTTTGACAGATTTGAAAACAGGAAATCAAGAAGAGGCTCTTGTTGCTATGAGTAAGAGAGTCAGCTCATCGACGATGACACAAATCGTTGTTGGATTATTGGGCGTACTTCGTGGTGATGACCAAACAATTTATTTTGATATGCTCTATGAGAAGTTATACAAAGAAGAACTTGCACGTATTAAAAAGAGCAATTCTACAAAAGCCGGAACAATTTCAAAATTGGCAATGGTGTTGATTCTCCCTGTTATTGCGATGATTCTTATTCCGATTATTTTAGTGCTTGCAGAAGAACTCAAAAAAAATGGAGTAATTTAAGAAAAATGGTCGCTTTTTCAAAATAATGACTATAACCAATTATGGAAGGGTAAAAAATGCCTTTCTAATAAATGTTAAGGGAGGTTTTATACCAATGAAGAATAAGCTTATGAGAAAAGCTGCAGAGATTAAATCAGCTCTTGTTTCTAAGGAAGCTGCTATGAACTCAACAGAAGTTGTTGTTCTCATTCTCTTTGTAGTTATTATCGTATTTGCTGTAGGCGCACTTATTAAGAGTCAGTTGACCGGCGAAGACGGACAATCTGGTATTGCAGGTGGCATTATGGGCAAGGTAAAGAGCAAAGCAGACGGTATTGACGCTGCAACAAAATAATTAAAATTGAATAATTCAAAGCAAGCACTAATGTGCTTGCTTTTTTTTATTTGCTGTTTTTTGTATAATTAAATTGACACTTTTAGTGCAAAAAATTTATAGAAAGGATTGCTGGGATTAAGAAAATT
>ERZ1034626.1921-NODE-1921-length-12991-cov-13.659941_pt1 | contig 12991 bp, 10 predicted proteins | sample MGYA00520652_ERZ1034626 | MGnify/ENA primary metagenome ERZ1034626 (study PRJEB33766, sample SAMN09781765) | gut metagenome | biome: gut microbiome | host: Homo sapiens | place: Madagascar | study: EMG produced TPA metagenomics assembly of the PRJNA485056 data... | reverse complement strand
AAACGATGTTTTACAAAGCTATATTAGATGATACTATAAACATCTTCATTCTATGTATGAATAATATAAACATGAACTATTCAATACAATTAGTCTACATAATATGAACCTAATGTAATACATCATAAACTATACATACTTGTAACAACATGTTATGTTCTACAAACTTTGTCTCTGTGTTTTTAGAGTTTCTGAATAAGAGGGGCGAAGCCCCAATGAGCGCAACGCGCTCACCCTGACATTTATTTAAGTAAACTCACATGTTTCATTGATAAATATTATAAAGACAACTCTTTCCATTCAATGATGAATTCATGCTGGAGTACATCCACTACCATATACATCGAACCATGCGGCAAACCTAAACCTACAACTACAGTTGCATCAAATCCAATAAGTAATGCTAAGGCTCCAATCTCTGCATGGTACAATATAGACGAAACTGTTTCATGGAATTATGAATATGCCCGTAATCATGGTATTAATGTGAAGAAGCATAGCCTTTACAATTATGTTTACCGGTAGAGAAAGTAGAATTAAAACGGGGTTAAACGCATCAAAATAAGAACCGTATCAATTTAATCTTATACATGGCTTATTATAAGCTTGATTTTAGTATCAACATAACCTTTTAGATTATTTCGATGCAGTTTAGCATAGTTGTTTTTCGTATATTCTAAATACCATGTATCTTCGAGGTGGACAAACAATCAAAGACATAGATATGGAACAAGTCGTATTATTTTGCCGAGTCTCAACACAAATCCAAGACTATGAACGACAAGTCTCAGACTTAACTCTGCTTGCCGAGAGACATAATTGGAGTATTGCAGAAACATTTACGGAAAAGGTGAGTGGAGCAAAGAAGAATGAGGAACGTAAGGAATTGACTGCCCTCCTCGCATACGTGCGCGTGCATAATATAAATAAGGTATTGGTCACGGAACTTTCTCGTTTGGGCCGTGATACTCTGCAAGTGCTTACCGCTATTGAAAAGCTCAACAAGGCTAAAGTCTCATTGTATATCATGAACTACAACATTGAGACCATTACCCATGATGGAAAAATAAATCCCATGAGTCAGTTTATGATTACTATTTTGGCAGAAGTAGCCCGTATGGAACGCAAGACAATAAAGGAACGTATGGAAAGTGGTTACAATAATTTCCGAGCCAACAACGGTAAAGTTGGTCGTAAGACTGGTTATCGTAAAAGTGAAGAGCAGTTTCTTGAACAATACAAAGATGTCATCCGGTTATTGAAAAAAGGCGTAAGTCTACGAGACATAAGCAATGCAACTGGTATATCAGTGAATACTATCAGAAAATGCAAGACTTTTATATAACTCCTTTTTATTGCCGATAAATATAATAGCTCATATAGAGCTTTTTATTCGTAAAAAGTTTTTTCAGGCACTCTCTGAGTTTTCTCAGGAGTGCCTGTTTTCGTTCTTATGCTTAAACCTCACGCCGTCTTTTTCCCATCAATCTTTGGGACAAAGTCGAAGCCGAGTTTGTCTACTACAGACGCAAGATTATCTGGCAGGAACTCTGCATAGACTCTTTCTGTGACTCCTGTTGTCGTATGCCCCAACAATCGACTTATCTCGCTGATGTCGGCTCCTGTGGCAAGGGCAAGGACTGACCAAGTGTGACGAGCGACATGAAAAGTCAAATCTTGTTTCCATTTCAGTCCATGTGAAATGGCACGGAGCGACGTATTAATTGTATTGTTCCAAGAGTTTCGGCGACGGTAGATAGCTTCATTATCATTCAAGTCAAAATTCTCTGGCAGTAAGTCAAAGACAAAAACTTTATTTCTGCCTTTCCATTTGTCTAGGATACGAAATACGGGGTTGTTCAACGGTATAGTATTGCGGTTACGGGTCTTGACCTGCACCTTACGGATAACCCTATTTTTGAAATCAATGTCCTTCCATCGCAGTGTCATTACATCCACCATACGCATTCCACAAGCATGGAAGGCAAAAAGCCACATTTCAAGAAACTCCTTTCGTCTGGGTTGTTCTACAGCATCATAAGCAGCCACCAATTCTTCGAGCTGTTCCTGTCTCAGATATTTTATGTTATTCTCTTCATCGTCAAGTCTGTCCTCTTCCTTCATATACAAGTCTTGTAGAGCAGCGTTTAGGTGATGAGATACATAACCCAACTGACAAGCATATTCACACGCTTGGAGTATCGGACTAAGTGTCTTGTTTACTGTCGTTGTTTTCTTCTTGGCAAGGAAGCGGTATTTTCGAAAATCAATAAGCAAGTCCTCGTTTATCTCTGAGACATATATCAGTTCCTTATGCTCACCATGGGTTCCTTTGTGTTCAAGTAGCAGATATTCTTCAAACTTATTCAGATATGAGATACCATTCTTCCATGTGCTCACGCCTATTTTACCTTTATTATAACGGCTTTCTATCAGTTCTTTAGCGAATGTTATGAAGTCCTTGCCTCCATCGGGACGTAACACTTCATCATTATCGTCAAGAAATGAGCGGATAATGTCGCAGGTGATGTGTTGATGAATCTCGTAATACTGGTGTATCTTCATATCTATGTCTTCGATACGTTTGTGCAGGGCATTGTTGTAGTATTTGTAGTCTGTATTTGCTGTGGCGCGTATCTCTCCGATGCCACCATACCCCTTGTCGTTCCATTCTTTAGCAAACACACTTATGCCAGTAGACTTGCGGGCATTGTCTGCTTGCCAGTTGTATTCGATATAGACTTGATACTTCTTGTCTGGCAGTGCTTTCTTTGGTGCACGCAATTTTAATTTTCCTTTTGGATAGCTTCGCGATATTCTTCCCATATACAATTATCTAAATTTGATTTATGCACTATATACGCGAAGATAGCAGAAAAGTTTATCAGAATTAAATGATCACAGAAGAAAGAATTCGGAAAGTACCGATTATTGATCATTTAATTCTTCAAAATATACTTATTTGAGCAGTTTATTTTGCGGTAAAAGAACGGAAAAAGCGGTATAGGAATGTTGTCGTACAATTCCTATACCGCTTATATTCAACGCTTTAAGCTGTTTACGTAGCTATTTGAGCGATTAATATTCGTCCTCGTTGAAGAGGAAATCCTCCTTTGTAGGATAATCCGGCCACAAATCTTCGATACTGTCGTATACATCGCCTTCATCCTCTATCTCCTGAAGATTCTCAAGTACTTCGAGGGGAGCGCCAGAGCGCATAGCATAGTCTATAAGCTCGTCCTTAGTTGCGGGCCAGGGTGCGTCTTCCAGTTTGGAAGCCAATTCAAGTGTCCAATACATAGTCTAAAGTTTTTTACGGTTCAAAATTTAATGTTTTTCAAAGAGGCTTTCATCCGTTGCGATGATGCCATTTTCATGAGACAATAGGATTATAACCGCATGCCTCTTGTTTCAACTGCAAAAATAGTAATTTTTGTATTATTTGCAAGTAATATAGAGTTTTTTTTCGTCGTAACCTTCAATAAAGTTTAAATATAAAGCCAAACTGAAAAAATAGTCGGACAATCGGTTGACAAATTGCATTGTCAACGCATCTACATCAACGTCACGACTCAATGCCACCAACCTGCGCTCCACTCTCCGGCATACCGTACGACATACGTGCGACTGGGCTGCCTTGGCGCTTCCTCCAGGCAGAACGAAGGTGTCAAGTTCAGGGACGGCTGCTTGCAAACGGTCAATCTCCTGCTCCAATCGTGCCAGTTCAAGATCGCTCAAGCTGCTCTCGCCCTTCACTTCCTTGCCTACCCGCCAACTACCCTTAACCACAGCTGACGACAGACTCGCCCCAACTATAAACAATCTGGCCTGTATCTCGTTGAGCATTTCTATCGCATCGCCTTCAACCATTGCAGACAGCAAACCGATATGGGCGTTCAGCTCGTCAATCTCGCCACTCACCTCAATTCGAATGTCGTCCTTCATCACTCGGCGACCGCCATAAAGCGACGTTGAGCCGTCATCTCCAAGTTTAGTATACAATTTCATAGCTTCTCGATAATAATTTATAAGTAACGCTTATACATACGCTCAATGAAGCACTGCAGAAGATTACCAGAGTCTATGTCGTTCGCATTTTTAGGGTCATAACCCCTTACTACACACTCTCCTGCCTCGTTATAGAAATCTACAGAAAGAATCATATAATCTACTGGTTTTCCTATCTCCCTACGTATAAAAACCCTATTGTTCAATCTATATGCATTTGGGTGCATTTCAGTGTTCACTCTAAAAAAAGACACGCCCAAAAGCCAACCATTATTATCCAGAAAGTCATACGCAAGATGTCTCTCTTCAATATACTTCTTATTAACTTTTAACGGACGCGATTTAAAGTTTGCATACTTCTTCGCCTTAAAATAAATGTCACACCCTCCATATGGATAGTCCCACCACAATACAATTTCCTCTTCGGTTGGGTCGTCAGTGTCAACTCCTTTTTCCATCAAACAATAAGCCTTCATAACAACCTTCTTGCAATTGTTAAGAACCTGATCCAAATTCCACTCGGGTATCTCCTGAATTGTAGCCTGTGCATTTGCAAACAATGGAAGAAAAACGAACAATAGTAAAAGTAACTTCTTCATAATAATATATATTTGGTGATACTTAAATGCAATCAGAAATTCACTACATAATTAGCCTTGTAGCGCTTGCGGTCGAAGAAGGCAATGCCAAGATAATACAGGTCGTAGCTTACGCTTGTAATGTCGCTCTCCAGCAATGTGTGCCACATGCGTTTGGCAGTGTCGTTGTAGCCGATGTCCTCTATAACAAACAGGGTGCGGTCGTCTGCTTGCTTTAGCGCGGCTGCGAGTAGCGACTCACATCCTGCTATCGGACAAATACGCAACACTTCTATCTTATCGCCGGAAACAGGCTGCTGCGAGTCGGCTATGTTTCTGACTCGTGTGGCATTACATCCTCGCCACACATAGGTTGCGATTGTATCGTCACGCCTACTGTAGTCGAGCCACAGCGAAGCCTGACGGTAATTGGATATACGGAAATAAAGTTCCATACGCTTGCGTGTCAGCGAATCAAGACGTGGCAGCTCCTTCCGCAACTCATCGTAAGCATAATAAGGATAATGCTCGTTGATGACATAACGGATAAACCGATAAGCCGAGGGCGACTGCACGCCAAAACCGCGGCAATACTTGATACGGCGCAACCAATGCAAATAACGCTGAACTTTATAATTCATAGCGACAAAGTTAATAAAATAATGCTAACAAGCCAAAGAACACTTGCTATATATTGATTATATGTACAGTCAATATAGGAACACTAATGCCTTGATAACAATATAAAGTTCCGTTCAGTGTCACGGAATGTGCGTTCAGTGTCACGGAATGTACGTTCAGTGTCACGGAACGCACGTTCAAAGACTTGGAACGGAGAATTCAAGGGTAATGTATAGCATGTGCAAAGATAATATAGCGCAAGTGAAGTCATAAAAAAGGGAGCTAAATAAGAATTAGCTCCCCAACCATATAAACCATCTATAAACTTTCTTCTCCCAAATGAAGAGAAAAACAAAACCTGTATCTCTGAAAACTATTGTCCTAATACTTTTTTCAGCCAAGGCATTATCAGCTCGTGCTTGAAATAATGCGATGGCGGATCTACATTAGCTGTCTTGAAGAATGTTGGAGCATCCATTCCTTCCTGCAATGCCTTGACGTCCTTGCGGTTGGCAGGGTCGGCAAACTTGGGATAATGATGACACTCTACATTCTGAGGTTTTCCACTTGTTCGATAAGCCGATTGTACAAGATGGAAATCGCGGTCCAATCCTCCTTCAGTGAATATGATGGGACGCGGGGCAAGCGAAGCCGCTACATCCGGGAAGTTGAAGTAATGCCAGTAATTTGGAATAAGATGACGTATGGAGTTAGGGAAGGAACGGCGCATGTTAGCATTGGGCTTTGTCATAACCAATGCACGTTCCTGAGTCTGGCACAGGAAGTCGTTGTACACAAAAGCGTAAATGTCCTTGTCCAACGCGCCCAGAACCATCATTGGCTCTGTACCCAACGAGAAACCGCTTACCACAATACGGTCCTTGCGAATATCAGGTTGCTGTTTCATCCACTGCAACACCTGCATATCCAGAAACGACGTATAGCCCAACCAATGCCAACCCATTTCAAGCAAGAAGCGCGATACGACATCATAATCGTAGTTGCTACCGTTCTTGAAACGTTCCAAATCGGAAGTCTCACCAGCAGCGGCATTATCTACAGCTACAGCTATATAACCGGCCTTGACCATATCGAGCGCCATGCACACCTTGGGGTCTTTGTAATTTTCATTGAATTTGGCATCAACGCCAGGCTCACCAGCCAATCCTTCCTTGGTACGGCCTGAACCCGGTATGCACAACACAGCAGGTAGCGGCTTCTTGGCATTGTCGGGGCGCAAAACCAAGAAAGTTCCAACAGCCTTAGGCATAGGATAGAACTCCCACTTTTCGAGCGTATAACCGTCACGAGGTTCCGAACTGATGCGCTTTGGAGCAGGCTGTCCCTTCACCTCGGGAAAGTTCATCAAGTCAGCCATCGCATTGCTCAGACTGTTCTGCCATGCCTTGAATTCAGTCTTCGACATGCCTTCCTTGTAAGCACAACGGGGAGCTGTCTGCTTCAACATCTCGTGTACTATAGCATAGGTGCTGATTTCGCGTCCGTCAGCACGGTTGGCGTGATTCACAGGATAGTTCTGCGAAACTGCATCTTGAGCACAGGCACCAGCCATACATCCCAAAAAGCCGAGTAAAGTTAGTAATCTTTTCATTGTCTGTTAAGTGATTTTAAGAAAAGGGGACTAAATACGATTTAGCCCCCAACCATATAAACCATTTCTCAAAAGAGAAGAAAATAAAAACAGAAGCATTTGATACGCCTACCAAAGGTTCTCGCCTGCTTCCGTTTCTGATAGTCAAGTCAGCGCTTGCTTGCGACATGCTTTTTCAAGACAAGCGGATGACTTGCAAACTTTCACATATTTATATTCCTATTTTACTTTTATGCAGGCTTCTTAGTAGCCGGGATTCTGCTGGTCAGCCAATTCCGCGTCTGAACCCAACAAGCCCTTGTCGAGAGGCCAGAGAAGCAGGTGCTCATCCTGGGTTGTTCCGTTCAGCACAGGAACATTTGTCTCTATAAGGTTGCCGTTGATGTCAGTCATCCATGGGTTGTTGGCAGTGTCAAGACCAAAGCCAAGACATCCCTCAGGCTGGAACACGAAGTGATCCTTCTGTGTGCCACCCTTAACGGTTGTCAGACGACGGAGGTTCCACCAGCGCTGACCCTCAGCTACAAACTCCTTATCCCACTCACGCATCAGAGCGGTCTCGTTAGCCTTGAAGTCGCCTGCAGTGTAGCCATAAACGTCCTCATCCCATTTGTCGCCATAAGCACGCTCACGTATCTTATTGATATACTTCACTACAGCAGCGTTGTCGCCAGCATAGTTGGCACACTCAGCGGCATATAGATAAGCCATAGCCAAACGATAGATAGGCATATCTACTACCATCTGATAGGTTGTGCTACCACTTGGTATTGACGGACGGAACTTGCAAACGAATGTACCAGCCAACTTATGCTTGCCATCCTTCGGGTCGAAGTTATCAAGATAGTTAATGCCATTGTCGCGCTCCTCCTGAGTGAGGTTCCACTGCGGATAGAACATATTGATACGTGAGTCATTCTCGTCAAACTGATAGTAGAGAGAGTTCTTGTAAGTGTAACGGCAAGGACCGAAGTTACACTTGTCCCAAATCTCGATATTAGCCGACTTGCCTGTCTCCTTGTCGTACCACTGACCGAAGCGGTTGGCTACACCCTTAACGTGTCCCCAACCTTCCTGGTCCATATTGGTCCAATAGTTGAGGTATGAGGTACCTGTGGTTCTCGCCCAGAGCAACTGGTAAGGAGGAACGTTGTAGTAAACACCGTCATTTTCGCTACTATAACATATGCTGAATATCGACTCCTTGTTGTGAGGTGTTGTCCACACACTGTAGTAGTCGCTCTGCAGATCAAAGCCATAGTTGTTTATCACGTTGTTGAAGTAGGTAGCAGCTGTAGCCACATCGGCAGCATTAGCCTGATGGTCGCCAGTCTCTACCTTGCCCGACCAAAGATAAACCTCGCCGGCAAGCATCTCTGTAGCAGCTTTGGTCCAGTAGTAGTCCTTGCTTGAGCTCTTGTATACGTAGTCGGTCTGATCGAAGTACTCCAACGAAGTCTTGATGTCTTCCTTAATCTGATTCAAGGTCTCCTCAGCAGTGCTTCTGCCCTTGTAGAGCAGAGTTGCCTCATAGTTGCCAAGGATTACATCAGGCTCGGTACGCAATACTACGCCGCCATACATACGATACATCTGGAAATATGAGAATGCACGATAGCCGTATGCCATACCGAGCAACCCGTCCTTAACCTTGTCGCTGAGCACGTTGGTATTGTTGCAGCGATAGATAAGCTCATTGATGTTGGCAATGAAGCCGTAGTAGCCACCGAAAGTGCTGAACTGCGGATGGTCGGCATCATAAATGTTCTGTAAAGGCTCACTGTTAAGAATACCAGAACCGTCGATTGTAGCCATTTCGAACACTCCCGAACGCAATTCGCCTGCGTAAAACAGCACGTTTGAAGCATTGGCTGAACGGAACTGATTTGAAATGGCAGTGATGAATCCTTCAAACTCAGTCTGGCTTCCCCAGAACGAGTTGGCACTGAAGTTGTCGATAGGCTTATAGTCGAGATCGCAAGATGTGGTCAACACGCTTGCTCCCGTCATAAGGCCAATTGCCAAAGTCTTTATATATTTGTTCATATCTTAATCAATATTTAAATATAGTGTATAACCATTGTTTAGAATTTGACATTAAGTCCGAAGAGCAGTGTACGTGGCACGTTGTATGTACCACCCCAACCTGCTGTGTTACCGCTTGTATAAGTGGTGTTGTCAGGCAATGGAATTGTACATGACTTGATGTAGCCAAGGTTCTGGCCAGTTACCGACACTGTTATGCCCTGACAAGCTAACTTCTGGCAGATGCTCTTTGGCAGAGCATAAGAGAGCTGCAACTCGCGGCAAGCTAAGTAGCTACCGTTCTGTGTGAAGAACGAGTTGGTACGAATGTAGTTATCGGTACCATACTGCGAAGCCCATACCACGCGTGGATACTTGGCACCGGGGTTGTCTGGTGTCCATGTGTCGCGTACAGCGTCGTTGAATGACATTGCACCCTGACCCTCACCAAGCCAGAAGGCTATGTTAGAATCGTATACCTTGAAGTCGAAGCCCATGTCGAAGCGTGCATAGAGCGACAGCCCCTTCCATGTCAATGTGGTGTTGAAACCACCTGTCCACTTCGGAGTAAGGTTACCGAGCACCTTGCGGTCCTTTGACTCTACCCAGTTGTCGCCATTGCGGTCCTCATAGATGAAGTCACCAGGCATAATCTGTACAAGGTTGGTGTAGCCCATTGCCAACAGACGCTGACGACCTTCCTCATTGGCGTATACAGCAGCACCATTAGATGTACCTGTATCAATATAATTACCAAGAGCATCGATGTCAGCCTGCGAGCGTGCCATCTTAACAACACCGTAACCTACGAAGCTGCCCGGAGTCTGACCTTCCTGATAGCCACCTACATAGTGAGTCTCGTCGCCATTACCTGTGTACACCTCCGAACCACCCTGACGGTTGTTTGCCAAACCGTTCTCTGGCAACTTCACGATGGTGTTCTTATTGTATGTGATGTTGGCGTTCAATGTCCACTGGAAATCGCGTGTGCGCAGCAGAGTGCCCTGCAAGTCAAGCTCGATACCAGCATTGCGATACTGTCCGTTGTTGTATGTAACGGTAGAGAAGCCTGTTGTTCTTGGCAATGACAGAGCAGAATACTTGTCCATTGTCAGACGGTTGTAGTAGGTGAAGCCGAGATTGAAACGGTTGTTAAGGAAACCGAGGTCAAGACCAACCTCAGCTGTACGTGTCTTCTCCCACTTCAAGTTCGGGTTAGGCAGGTTGCTGATTCGGTAGCCGTATGTACCGTCATACTTGTAGGCGCTGTATTCTCCCTGCAGGGTGTAGTAGCCAAGGTATGAGCTGTTGATAGTGGCGTTCAAACCGTATGATGCACGCAACTTAGCATAGTTGATGATGTTCTCCAAGCCAAGCTTGTTCCAGAAGTTCTCCTTGCTGAATACCCAACCTGCTGATACACCGGGGAACGTACCCCACTTGTTGTTGACCAGTCGTGAGTAACCGTCGGCACGGAATGTAGCAGCGAAGAGATACTTGTCCATATAGTCGTACTCTGCACGGCCGAAATATGACATGATTGCCTCTTCATAATGGAACGAACTCATAGTACGTGACTGGACGTCAGCATCGTTTTGGGTAAGACCGAGACCGGGGAAGTAGCCGGTAGGCGCACCGTATCCACCAGCGCTGAATCCACGATAGCGACGCTTGTAGAACTCGGTACCTGCCATTACGTTAACAGTGTGCTTGTCGTCAAACGTACGGTTGAAGTTAGCAACAACGTTGTAGGTCTGGTCGAAAATACGTGAGAACGAAGCACTTGTATTGTAGCTGCGGTTCACGCCATTGTTGCCGTCAGGATTAACTGAACCTGCCTGACTATTGATATACTGATGGTTGAATGACTCATCGTACTCTTCGTTGTAGAACCAGCTCATGGTGCCTTTCAATGTAAGTCCGGGCAAAAGCGTAGCGGTAAGCGACTGTGTCATAGAGAACTTGTCGCTCTGATTGTCGCGGTCGAAGTTGCCCTTGTTTACGTTTACATTGGTTGTCGGACCACCAGTACCATACAGATTATTGCCGTCCTCATCGCGATAGCGTACAAACTTGAAAGCCTGACCACGGTTCATGAAGTAGCTGGTATTAAGCATCGGGTCATCATTCAACCAGTTTGCACGGGTGTAGTTGAACACTGAGTTCGACTCCAACCACTTTGTAATCTTATAGCTGCCAGTCAACGCAAAGTTGTAGCGCTTGTAGAATGTGCCCTTGATGAAACCGTCGGCATCATACAGACCAAGGCTGGCGTAGTAGCGGCCACGGTCGTTGCCACCCGAGATGCTGGCATTATAGTCCTGAGTAACGTAAGGCTTGCGTCCGTTCATTTCCAGCGGGTCGATATTGCGATAGAGAATATAGTTGTCGCTTACGGGGTCGAGCATCTCGCTCCATCCCTTCTGCAGGAGGTAAGCGTTGTCGTCGGTCTTGCGAAGAATGTTATACGACTGTCCCTGCGACAACTCTGTACGGCCAATACCACCGGGATTGTTTGTACCATAGAGGTTTGAGTTATATGCTGATGCATACTTTCCGCCAGGCAATGTCCACTCACAGTTCTGGAGCGCAAGGCGATAATAATAGAGATAATCCTCGTCTGAACACATATTGTAGCCAAGGTTGTAGTAGTTCAAGCCCACCTTGGCGTTGAATGTTACGTCTGCCTTGCCACTCTTACCCTGCTTTGTGGTAATGATGATAACACCATTACCGGCACGTGCACCATAAAGAGCTGTAGCACCGGCATCCTTCATCACGTCCATCGACTCGATGTCGTTGGGGTTGATGTCAGACAAAGAACTGCGGATTACACCGTCAACAATAACAAGAGGTTCGTTCGAACCACCGTCGTAGTTAGATCCACCGCGAATGGTGATAGAAGGAGTAGCTGAAGGGCTACCCGAAGTGATGTCCACCTTAACACCTGACACCGCACCGGCAAGAGCCTGGGCAGGGTTGGCGTTGGCACCTACAGTGAGGGTCTTCTCACTAACCTTGGCGATAGAGTTGGTTACCTTGGCGCGCTTCTGAGCAACACCATAACCCATTACCACAACTTCGTCAAGTGCCTTGGAATCTTCCTTAAGAGTAATAGTCAACGGAGTGCCGTTGAACTTCACCTGCTGCGGAGTATATCCTATATAAGAAATTTCAATTGTTGCTCCCTTAGCAACATTAGCAAGGGTAAATTTACCGTCAATGTCGGTGACGGTGCCCATCTTTGTGCCAAGCACTTTAACGCTGGCACCAATAACTGACTCGCCAGTATTATCGAGCACTACACCAGTGCAAGTAACGCCAGCTGGGGGGGGTAATAAGTTCACTACTGCTGGATTGCCGGCAGTAGTAGCAAATGTGCCGAGTGGAGATGCCGTAACAGCTATCGCCACAAGTCCGAGTTTAAAATTAATATTTTTCATATTGCTCTGTTTACACATGTTTAGGTTTTAATCACACCATTACTGCGCCTTGGTGGTGAATTCCTTCCAGTAAATCTGCGCACTGCTGAAGCCACTCTTTGCGCTTGGAATGGCCTGTGTAGAAATGACATACTGTGTATTGGGTGTCAGACCGCTGAAAGTACACTTGCATGTACGATAGTCGAGCTTCTTCTCCTCAACCTTCTCACCAACGTTGGCACGTGTACCCTTGTAGAGCGTAATTACGTAACCATCGCAATTGTCATTAGGAACCAAAGTCCAAATAGGTGTCACCTCCGTGGCGGTGTACTGACATGAGTTGATAGCAACCGGGCCCATCACGCTCTCGTCATCGTCACTGCACGAAACCAACATCAACGACGATACTGAAATACATAACAGCATCATCAAAATGTGCTTGATTTTGATTTTCATAGATTGTAAAATTATAATTAATAATAGAGTTTAGTACTCAGTAAATAAATATTTCGGGTTAGCTTTATAAATATTTTTATAATTGTATGCAAAGATACACATTATTCAACAAATTGCACAATTTTTCCGACATATTTTTTAGCAAAATAAAATTTTATAATTATTTCTATAAAATAATGCGGAAAATATGCACGGAAAGCAATAAAACCATATTAGAAGTAGAATGCTATATATATTATATAATGTACGTATATAATAATGTATGGTGC
>ERZ1034626.1916-NODE-1916-length-13024-cov-19.947567_pt1 | contig 13024 bp, 9 predicted proteins | sample MGYA00520652_ERZ1034626 | MGnify/ENA primary metagenome ERZ1034626 (study PRJEB33766, sample SAMN09781765) | gut metagenome | biome: gut microbiome | host: Homo sapiens | place: Madagascar | study: EMG produced TPA metagenomics assembly of the PRJNA485056 data... | reverse complement strand
AAGGCCCCCTGCATCGTCTTCATCGACGAGATCGACGCCATCGGCCAGAAGCGCAACAGCGGCCAGTACGGCGGCAACGACGAGCGCGAACAGACCCTGAACCAGCTTCTCACCGAGATGGACGGTTTTGAGGGGAACAACGGCGTCATCATTCTGGCGGCCACCAACCGCCCGGAATCCCTTGACCCGGCCCTCACCCGCCCCGGCCGCTTCGACCGCCGGGTGCCCGTGGAGCTGCCCGACCTGAAGGGCCGCGAGGAGATCCTGAAAGTCCACGCCAAGAAGGTCGCGCTGGCCCCCGGCGTCGATTTCAGCGTCGTGGCCCGGATGGCCTCCGGTGCATCCGGCGCCGAGCTGGCCAACATCGTCAACGAAGCTGCCCTGCGGGCCGTCCGCGCGGGCCGCAAAAGCGTGACCCAAGCCGACCTTGAGGAGAGCATCGAGGTGGTCATCGCGGGCTACCAGAAGAAGAACTCCATCCTCACCGATAAGGAAAAGTGCATCGTGGCCTACCACGAGATCGGCCACGCCCTTGTGGCGGCAAAACAGACCCACTCTGCCCCGGTGCAGAAGATCACCATCATCCCCCGCACCTCCGGCGCGCTGGGCTACACCATGCAGGTAGAAGAGGGCAACCACTACTTGATGGATAAGACCGAGCTGGAAAATAAGATCGCTACCCTGACCGGCGGCCGCGCGGCGGAGGAAGTCGTCTTCGGCTCCATCACCACCGGCGCGTCCAACGACATCGAACAGGCAACAAAGCTTGCCCGCGCCATGCTGACCCGCTACGGCATGAGCGACGAATTCGACATGGTGGCTTTGGAGACCGTGAACAACCAGTACCTCGGCGGGGACACCTCCCTTGCCTGCTCGGCCCAGACCCAGCGCGAGATCGACCAGAAGGTCGTCGCCCTCGTCAAGGCCCAGCACCAGAAAGCCATCCAGATCCTGACCGACAACCGCGAAAAGCTGGATGAGCTGGCCAAGTACCTCTACCAGAAGGAGACCATCACCGGCGACGAATTCATGGAAATTTTGGATTCCCCGCAATAATCCCCTTTCCCCTTTCGTATTCCAGATAGAACGGACAACCAAAGTCCGGAAATACAGGAGGACACATCCATGAAGATTTTGAATACGAAACTCGCCCGTCAGGCCATTGCGGCCGCCCTTGTTCTGTCTGCCGCCGCAGCCATGAGCGTCGGTGCCTTCGCCGCAGAGGGCGAAGCGGACACCGCCGCCCTCACCGAGGATGTCACCGTTGCCGGTTACCTGCCCCCGCAGGATGAGAGCACCATGGTCCAAGGCGACATCGCCCTTCACAGCGCCGATGTGGCCGTGGGCGAGGCCGACCCCACCTACGGCGGCTACGCCTCCCCGGTGGAAAACCCGGTGCAGGGCAACGTCATGATGATCGCCGAGACCGGCGATGCGCAGACCTCGGCGTCGGCGGCTGACTCCCGCACGGACACCACGTCCAAAGCCGTTTACACGGCACGCTACACCGTCAAGGGTCTGCTGGGCAAACAGGTGCTCTACACTGCCACACAGGAGGGCCGCGTGATGACCCTCTCTGTCCCGGAGGACATCGCCACCTTCCGCGCCACGGTCGGTGAGATGCGCAAGCTGATGGCCAACGGCATCAGCACCGTGGTGCTGCAGACCAACAAGAACTCCACCACCCTGAACCTGTCCCTGCTGTGCGAGGGCCAGTCCGATAAGACCAAGATCACCCTCCGCCACTTTGGCAGCAACGCCGCCCTGACCGTCGGTCTCCGCTGCCGCCGCGACCTGCTCGTAGGCCGCGACTCGAACTACGGCGGCTACGCCTCCCCTGTGGAGAACCCCATTCAGGGCAACGTCATGATGATCTCCGGGACCGGTGATGCGCAGACTTCCAGCGGCCGCTGACCCGTTCCGGTGCATTGAGGAATGAAACCTGCCCGGAATTTTCCGTCGAAAGTTGAATTTTCTTCATTTTGCATCTGAGTCAAACTGCTTGACAGGGGCAGACGGGTTTGGTACAATAAGCTCACTTTGAAACAAGCACAAATGCGTTGACGGGGAAAAAACGAAGTGTTTTCTGCTTACAGAGAGCCGCCGGGTGGTGCAAGGCGGTGCGGAGAGCTTCGGCTACTGGCCCCTGAGCGGCAAAGCTGAAATCGCAGTAGGCTTTGACGGATGCCCACCGTTACCGGGGCAGCGATTCGCCGCCAAAAGCCGATCGTGTCGAGTGGCTGGCTCTGCCAGCAAAGAGAGTGGTACCACGGGTGCCCTGTAGTTTGAACTTACAGGCTCTCGTCTCTCAAGGGATTTCGTCCTTTGAGAGACGGGAGCCTTTTTCTTCGTATAGGGGCAAGGACGCTGACAAAACGTGTGGAACGTAAGTTTATAGGAAGCTGGAGGAAAACGAAAATGATGGACGCTACCAAATACGCACCGGGTTACTACCCGGTGCCCGCCGGTTATGACAGCTGGGTAAAAAAAGATCACATCGAACAGGCCCCTGCATGGTGCAGCGTGGATCTGCGCGACGGCAATCAGGCCCTGATCGTGCCCATGAGCCTTGAGGAAAAGCTGGAGTTCTTCCAGATGCTGGTAAAGATCGGCTTCAAGGAGATCGAGGTGGGCTTCCCCGCCGCCAGCGAGACCGAGTACGAGTTCCTGCGCACCCTGATCGAAAAGGACATGATCCCCGCCGATGTCACCGTGCAGGTGCTGACCCAGTGCCGCGACCACATCATCCGCCGCACCTTCGAGGCCGTCAAGGGCGCGCCCCGCGCGGTCATCCACTTCTACAACTCCACCTCCGTCGCCCAGCGCGAGCAGGTGTTCCACAAGTCCAAGGAGGAGATCCAGAAGATCGCCACCGACGGCGCAAAGCTGGTCAAACAGCTCAGTCAGGAGTACGAGGGCAACTTCCTCTTCGAGTACAGCCCCGAAAGCTTCACCGGCACCGAGGTCGATTACGCTGTCGAGGTCTGCAACGCCGTGCTGGACATCATGCAGCCCACCCCCGACCGCCCGATGATCATCAACCTGCCCGTCACGGTCGAGATGAGTATGCCTCATGTCTACGCCAACCAGATCGAGTACTGCGACAAGCACCTGAAGTACCGCGACAGCGTCATCATCTCCACCCATCCCCACAACGACCGCGGCACCGGCGTGGCCTGCGCAGAGCTGGCCGTGCTGGCGGGTGCACAGCGCGTGGAGTGCTGCCTGTTCGGCAACGGCGAGCGCACCGGCAACGTGGATGCCGTGACGCTGGCCATGAACATGTACAGCCACGGCGTGGACCCCAAGCTGGACTTCTCCGATATGCCGGACATCTGCGCCACCTACGAGCGGGTGACCCGGATGCACATTTACGAGCGCACCCCCTACGCCGGTCAGCTGGTGTTTGCCGCCTTCTCCGGCAGCCATCAGGACGCCATTGCCAAGGGCATGGCCTACCGCAAGGAGCACGACGAGCACCGCTGGACCTGCCCCTATATCCCGGTGGACCCCCACGACATCGGCCGCACCTACGACGCCGACGTCATCCGCATCAACAGCCAGAGCGGCAAGGGCGGCATCGGCTTCGTGCTGGAGCAGAACTACGGCTACAACCTGCCCCCGAAGATGCGCGAAGACCTCGGCTACAAGGTCAAGAATGTCTCCGACCACAGCCACAAAGAGCTCAGCGCCGCCGAAGTGCTCCGCATCTTTGAGGAGAACTTCCTCAACAAGGAAAAGCCGCTCTCCGTTGTGGAGGCCCACTTCGCACAGGTCAACGGCATCACCGCCACCGTCACGCTGGACCTGAACGGCCAGCGCAAGGTGGTCACCTCGGTGGGCAACGGCCGTCTGGACGCCGTGGCCAACGCCATCCAGAGCGCTACCGGCATGGACTTCCACCTCGAAGCCTACTCCGAGCACAGCCTTGACGAAGGCTCCACCTCCCGCGCCGCCTCCTATGTTGGCCTCTCATGGGGCGACGGCAGCATGACGTGGGGTGCCGGCACCGATACCGATATCATCGTGGCCGGTATCAAGGCGCTGGTATCTGCTATCAACAGCAAATAATTGCATTTACTCCTTCCGTCATCGCTGCGCGATGCCACCTCCCTCCCGGAGGGAGGCTTTCAGGCCCCCTCGCCGAGGGGGCTGCCGCGCAAGCGGCTGGGGGAGTCCATCCATTCGATAAAAGGAGAGTACCACCATGGGAATGACCCTGACGCAGAAGATTTTAGCCGCACATGCCGGTCTGGCCGAGGTCAAGGCCGGGCAGCTCATCAACGCCAAGCTCGACATCGTGCTGGGCAATGATATCACCACCCCCGTCGCCATCAACGAGTTCCAGCGCGCGGGCTTCGACAGCGTGTTCGATAAAGAGCACATCGCCATCGTGCTGGACCACTTCGTGCCCAACAAGGACATCAAGAGCGCGACCCAGTCCAAGCAGTGCCGCGAGTTCGCCAACAAATACGACATCCTCAACTTCTACGATGTGGGCCAGATGGGCATCGAGCACGCCCTGCTGCCCGAAAAAGGCATCGTGACCGCCGGCGACTGCGTCATCGGTGCGGACAGCCACACCTGCACCTACGGTGCACTGGGTGCCTTCTCCACCGGCGTTGGCTCCACCGACATGGCCGCCGGTATGGCCACCGGCATGGCATGGTTCAAGGTGCCCTCTGCCATCAAGTTTGTGCTCAAGGGCAAGTTCAGCCCCCGCGTGTCCGGCAAGGACCTGATCCTGCACATCATCGGCATGATCGGTGTGGACGGTGCCCTGTACAAGAGCATGGAGTTCACCGGCCCGGGCGTTGCCTCCCTGACCATGGACGACCGCCTGTGCATCTGCAACATGGCCATCGAGGCCGGTGCCAAGAACGGCATCTTCCCCGTAGACGATGTGACCAAGGCTTACCTCAAGGGCCGCAGCCAGCGTGAGCCGGTGTTCTTTGAGGCCGACCCGGATGCCGAGTACGAAAAGACCATTGAGATCGATCTGGACAAGCTGGAACCCACCGTCAGCTACCCCCACCTGCCCGAGAACACCCACCTTGCCAGCGAGGGCAAGGACATCAAGATCGATCAGGTGGTCATCGGCAGCTGCACCAACGGCCGCTTGGAGGACATGGAAGCCGCCTACAACATCCTCAAGGGCAAGCACATCGCCAAGGGCGTGCGCGGCATCATCATCCCCGCCACCATGGCTGTTTACAAGGAGTGCATCCTCCGCGGCTGGACCACCGCCTTCATCGACGCGGGCTGCATCGTCTCCACCCCCACCTGCGGCCCCTGCCTCGGCGGCTACATGGGCATCCTCGCCGAGGGCGAGCGCTGCGTCTCCACCACCAACCGCAACTTCGTGGGCCGCATGGGCCATGTGAAGAGCGAGGTCTATCTGGCCTCCCCGGCCACCGCCGCCGCCAGCGCCCTCACCGGTTACATCACCGACCCCCGCACGGTCTAAGAGAGGAGAAACACCATGAACAACGCAAACGGTTCCGTTTTCAAATACCCGGACAATGTGGATACCGATGTCATCATCCCGGCCCGCTACCTGAACACCCCCAACGCCAAGGAGCTGGCCGCACACTGCATGGAGGACATCGACAAGGACTTCGTAAACAAGGTCCACGAGGGCGATCTCATGGTCGGCGGCTGGAACTTCGGCTGCGGCTCCTCCCGTGAGCACGCCCCCCTCGCCATCAAGACGGCGGGCATCTCGGTGGTCATCGCCAAGAGCTTTGCCCGGATCTTCTACCGCAACAGCATCAACATCGGTCTGCCCATCATGGAGTGCCCGGAGGCTGCCGATGCCATCGCCGCAGGCGATGAAGTCAGCGTCGATTTCGACACCGGCCTCATCACCGATAAGACCACCGGCAAGACCTTCCAAGCCGAGCCCTTCCCCCCGTTCATCCAGAAGATCATCGCGGATGGCGGGTTGATGAAGTCGCTGACGAAGAAATAACTCCTTCCGTCATCGCTGCGCGATGCCACCTCCCTCAAAGAGGGAGACTGTCGCGAAAAGCGACTGGGAGAGTTCTGCATAAAGGAGCCATTATGGAAAAGAACATTGCTGTCATCTGGGGCGACTGCTCCAGCCCGGAGATCGTCAAGCAGACCATCCGCGTGCTTGACAAGGTGGCCGAAAAGTACGGCCACACCTTCCACTACACCGACGCCGCCATGGGCGGTGAAGCCATCGACAAATACGGCGACCCCCTGCCCCAGCACGAGCTGGACAAGTGCCTGGCCGCCGACAGCGTGCTGCTGGGTGCCGTGGGCGGCCCCAAGTGGGAGGGCCTGCCCGGTGAGCAGCGCCCGGAGAAGGGCCTGCTGCGCCTGCGTGCAGGCATGGGCCTGTACTCCAACAACCGCCCGGCCAAGATCTGGCCGCAGCTGGCTCCTGCCAGCCCCCTGAAGCCCGAGATCGTGGCACAGGGCATCGATTTCATCATCGTGCGTGAGCTGATCGGCGGCGTCTACTTCGGCGATCACGAGACCCACACCCTCGAAAACGGCGAGAAACAGGCCATCGACTCCATGCCCTACTCCGAGCACGAGATCGAGCGGATCGGCCGCATTGGCTTCGAGACGGCCCGCAAGCGCCGCAAGAAGCTCTGCTGCGTGGACAAAGCCAATGTGCTGGACACCAGCCGTCTCTGGCGCGCCGTCATGCACCGCTTACAGGCCGAGTACCCGGACGTGGAGTACAGCGAGATGTTCGTGGACAACTGCGCCATGCAGATCGTCAAGGATCCGGCCCAGTTCGATGTCATCGTGACCGAGAACATGTTCGGCGACATCCTCTCCGATGAAGCTTCCATGATCACCGGCTCCATCGGCATGATCCCGTCCTCCTCCCTCGGCGACGGCACCCGCGGCCTGTATGAGCCCATCCACGGCTCCGCCCCCGACATCGCGGGCAAGGACATCGTCAACCCCACCGCCTGCATCCTCTCCGCGGCCATGATGCTGCGCTATTCCTTCGGCCTGACCGAGGAAGCCGATGCCATCGAAAACGCCGTGAACAAGGTGCTCGACAAGGGCATCCGCACCGCCGACAACATGAGCGACGGCTGCACCTGTGTCGGCTGCACCGGCATGGGCGACGCGATCCTTGCGGAGATCTAAAACGTTTTTTCGAAGCGGTGCTCCCGGCGGTCATCGCTTCTTTTCTTTGCCGCTTGTCATTCTACCCGTCGCAGTCATGAAATACATTCATTTGACAAAATACTTTTGCTAACCTATACTTTATACCATCACTGACGGAACAAAGGATAGGATAAAAAGATGTTGACTCTCGACAAAGTATACCATGCCGCCTTCGTGCTGAAGGACGTTGCACGCAAGACCGACCTCATCGAAGCGCCCAAGCTGTCCAAGGACTGCCAGCTCTACCTGAAGACCGAGAACCTGCAGGCCACCGGCAGCTTCAAGGTGCGCGGCGCTTATTATAAGATCAGCCAGCTCTCCAAGGAGGAGAGCGAGAAAGGCGTCATCGCCTGTTCTGCCGGCAACCACGCGCAGGGCGTGGCGCTGGCCGCCACCCGCCGGGGCATCAAGAGTATCGTCTGTATGCCGGACGGTGCCCCCATCATGAAGGTGGAGAACACCAAAAGCCTCGGCGCAGAGGTCTGCCTCGTGCCCGGCACCTACGACGACGCCCACGACAAGGCCGTGGAGCTGCAGCAGGAGACCGGCATGACCTTCATCCACCCCTACGACGATGAGCAGGTCATCGCGGGGCAGGGCACCATCGGTCTGGAAATTCTGGACCAGCTGCCCGACGTCGATGCCGTCATCGTGCCTGTGGGCGGCGGCGGCCTCATCTCCGGCGTGGCCTTTGCCATCAAGAGCCTGAAGCCCGATGTCAAGGTCTACGGCGTTCAGGCCGAGGGTGCCCCCAGCATGTACCGTTCCCTCCACGAGCACAAATACCAGACTCTCTCCGCCGCTTCCACCTTTGCGGACGGCATTCAGGTCAAGACCCCCGGTGAGCTGACCTACAAGCTCTGCGAGGAGTATGTGGACGACATCGTGACCGTCACGGAAGACGAGACCGCTGCCGCCATCCTCTCCCTGATGGAGAACCAGAAGCTCGTCGCCGAGGGGGCCGGTGCGGTACCGGTGGCCGCAGCCCTCTTCCACAAGCTGCCCATCGAGGGCAAAAAGGTGGTCTGCGTCGTCTCCGGCGGCAACATCGACGTCAACATCCTCAACCGCGTCATCACCCGTGGTCTGGTCATGAGCGGTCGCAAGGCCAACCTGACCATCGCGCTGGAGGACAAGCCCGGCCAGCTCAAAAAGGTGGCCGAGATCGTCTCCCGCTGCGGCAGCAACGTCGTCTCCGTCCTGCATGACGGCTCCGACCCCAACATGCCCATCTCCAGCTGCTTCCTCAAGCTGGCACTGGAGACCCGCGACCACGCCCAGATCGAACAGATCCGTCAAGAGCTCACCAAGGCGGGCTTCCAGCTCGTCGCCGAGCGCGTTTAAGAAGCCAAAAAAGGAGAGGTTCCAAGCCCGGAACCTCTCCTTTTTGCTGTTTTTCGATTATTTCTGCACGCCGCTCTCGCACTGTTCGATGAACTGCTTGGCCACCCGGGGGCTGCGGCCGCCGGCGCGGATGGCGAAGGCCTCCGCCTTGACGAGGAGCTGGTCCATCGGCATCTGGATGTTATGCTGCTTGGCCAGTTCGGTGAGGATGGCCTCGAAGCGGGCCTTTTCGGGCCGTTGGAAGGTCACGGTCAGGCCGAACCGGGCGGAAAGGCTCATCAGCTCCTGCCGGGTGTCGGCTTCGTGGATATCGTCGCCGGTGCGGTCGGTCAGGGTCTCCTTGATCAGGTGGCGGCGGTTGGAGGTGGCATAGACCGCGATGTTCTTGGCCCGGCCGCCCACGCTGCCTTCGAGGATGGCTTTCAGGGCCGCGAAGTTGTCGTCGTTGGCGGTAAAGCTCAGGTCGTCGATGAAGAGGATGAACTTGAGGGGGTTCGCCGCCAGCTTGTCCATCAGGTCGGGGATCTGATAGAGCTGATTCTTCTTCACCTCCACCAGCCGCAGCCCATCGGGTGCGAACTCGTTGGCAATGGCCTTGACGGCGCTGGACTTGCCGGTGCCCGCATCGCCATAGAGCAGGACGTTGTTGGCGGGCATCCCGGTCAGCAGGGCCTTGGTGTTGGCGATCACCTTTTCCCGCTCGCCCTCATAGCCCGGCAGCTCGGAGAGGCGCTGGGGGTCGGGGTACTTCACCGGCACCAACCGGCCATCCTCCACCGTGAAGACATGGTGCTTGGCGAACATGCCATAGCCCTTCTTCCCGGCTTCCTGCATCCGCTGGGCGTAGGCTGCCGCAAGGTCGATCTCCTTCGTCTCCCACCGGGGCAGGAAGGCCAGCTCCGGGCGCTGGCTCTGCTCGGAGTAGGCGGTCTGGAACAGCTCGTCCAGCGTCAGGCCGCACAGCTCCTGCAAAAAGTGCAGTTCGCTGTCCAGCGCACTTTGCAGCACCGGCGCGATGCCGCCCGCTGCCGCCTGACGCACGCAGACCGTCTCGGTCTCCAACACGGCGTTGGAGAGGTATTCGCCCAGATTGGTGGTCTGCTCAAACAGAGCCGCTTCGAAGGAAGCCACTGCGTCGCACACCGGCCCCATGCTGCGGGTACCCGCCTCCATCCGATCGGTCAAGTCCAATAATTTGGTCACCACCGGGTCGTCCAGCAGGGCGCGGAAGATCACAAGCCCGTGGAGCCGGGCATTCCATTCACGAAGTTTCATAGCCTTTTCCCTCTTGATTTAACGAATGTACCAAAATTATACCGCTCTATGAGGTCCAGTGCAAGCCTGTGTTTAATTATCTTCATCTTTCTGGTGATTCACTTTACAAATCATTGTTTGACATCCGACCGATTTATAGTATAATTGACCCAACGTTCAAAATCGAATGATAGATACGAAATTTGACGTATCTGAGGGATTTTTAAAAAGTGCAGAGTTGGAACAGGATAGGAAACAGGAGAGACGAGAAATGCAGTTGAATGGTTCTCAGATTTTTGTGGAAGTTCTCTGCGAGCAGGGGGTGGATACCCTCTTCGGGTACCCCGGCGGCGCGGTGCTGAACCTTTACGATGAGCTGTACAAGAACGCCGACCGCATCACCCATGTGCTGACCGCCCACGAGCAGGGTGCAGCCCATGCAGCCGACGGCTACGCGCGTGCCACCGGCCGCACCGGTGTGGTGCTGGCCACCAGCGGTCCGGGCGCGACCAACCTTGTCACCGGCATCGCCACCGCTTACATGGACTCGGTGCCCATGGTCGCCTTTACCGGCAATATCGCCACGGCGGGCCTCGGCACGGACGGCTTTCAGGAAGCCTACATCGAGGGCATCACGATGCCCATCACCAAGCATAATTTCACGGTGCGCAAGGTTGAGGACCTCGCCGACACCATGCGCGCGGCCTTCCGCATCGCCCAGAGCGGCCGCAAGGGCCCCGTCCTCGTGGACATCCCCAAGGACGTAACCGCCGCCGTCTGCGAGTTCACCCCCAAGCAGCCGGAGAAGATCCGCACCGTGACCACCTACAACGCCGAACAGGTCAAGTGGGCCGCCGACATCATCAACGCGGCGGAGCGCCCGCTGGTCTACTTCGGCGGCGGCGTGCGGAGCGCAGCCTCCTGCCAGCCCCTGCGGGATCTGATCCACAAGGCTGAGATCCCCGCCACCTACACCCTGATGGCGGCAGGCGTCGTGCCCTACGGTGACCCGATGAACATCGGCATGATCGGTATGCACGGCTGCTACACCGCGAACCGGGCCGTGGCCGACTGCGATGTCCTCATCGCGCTGGGCACCCGCTTCTCGGACCGTGTGGCCCTGAACCCCAAGACCTTTGCAAAAAACGCCACCATCATCCAGATCGACATCGACCCCAGTGAGCTGGGCAAGAACGTGGATGTGGACCTCGCCATTTCCGGCGATGCCGCCTACGTGTTGGGCGGGATGCTCCCCCTCATCGAGGAGAAGAAGCACCCCGACTGGATGAAGATGATCCACGAGTGGCAGGCGCAGGATTACCACCCGGTGTCCGACGCTTCCCGCCTGATGCCCCATCAGGTCATCGGCGAGGTGTGCAATCAGTGCGGCCCGGAGGCCGTCTACGTCACCGACGTGGGCCAGCACCAGATGTGGGCCGCCCAGTACATCCGCCACACCAAGAGCCGCGGCTTCATCACCAGCGGCGGCCTCGGCACCATGGGCTTCGGCTATGGTGCCGCCATCGGTGCCCAGATGGCACTGGGCCGCGACCAGCGGGTCGTGATGTTCACGGGCGACGGTTCCTTCCACATGAACCTGAACGAAGCCTGCACCGCCGTCAGCTATGAGCTGCCCATCATCACGGTCATCTTCAACAATCAGGTGCTGGGCATGGTCCGCCAGTGGCAGACCGCCTTCTACGGCAAGCGCTTCTCCCAGACCGACCCCCACCGCAAGACGGATTTCGTCAAGCTGGCCGAGGGCTTCGGGCTGAAGGGCTACCGCTGCACCAATCTCGCCGAGTTCCAGACCGCTTTTGCCGAGGCGCTGAAGAACAAGGGCCCCACATGGATCGAGTGCATGATCGACAAGGACGAAAAGGTCCTGCCCATGATCCCCGGCGGCGGCGACATCAACGATATCATCATGAAGTGAGGAGGAACGCATCATGGAATCCAAACGCAGAGTCATCAGTCTGCTGGTGGACAACCAGAGCGGCGTTCTGGCCCGCGTGTCCAGCCTGTTCTGCCGCCGCGGCTTCAACATCGACAGCCTGACCGTCTCGGCCACCAATGACCCCACCGTCAGCCGCATCACGGTCACGGTGTCCGGTACCGATAAGGAGCTGAGCCAGCTCATCCTCCAGACCGAGCGGCTGGAAGTCACCCGTCAGGTCTTCGTCCTCGACAGTGAGAACGCTTTGCAGCGGGAGCTGCTGCTGCTCAAGGTCGCGTGCGACGTCCACAGCCGCACCGAGCTGCGGGAGATCGGCAGCATCTATAAGGCCAAGATCATCGACCTGTCCCCGGACAGCATGGTCTTCGAGCTGATCGGAAAGCCCGAAAAGCTGGACGCATTCTTAAAGATGTTCGCGGATTACACCATCCTCGAACTCTGCCGCACCGGCGTCACCGCGCTGGAACGCGGCGGGATGCACCAGCACATACAGAAGCCCCCGCAGGAAGTGCGGGATGCGCAGCTGCCCCTGCCCGGCACGAAGTGCCACTGAACCTCTCCGTCAAAAACCTCTCCGTCAATGCTTCGCATTGCCACCTGTCCTCCCTTTGTCGCTTACGCGACATCTCCCTCCGGCCGGAGGGAGTCTTTCCTAATAGGGGAGGCCTTGGCAGCCGGGTAAAGCTTGCTGGATACGCCAGAGGCTCTCCTACTAGGAGAGCTGTCGAGCGCAAGCGAGACTGAGAGGTTGTACGAAGACGGACCTACAAATTAAACTGTTTTATTGAAAATCAACCATATATAAAAGCAAAAGGAGAACAACTACCATGGCTATCAAGAAGTACTATGATTCCGACTGCAACCTCGGCGTGCTGGACGGCAAGACCGTCGCCGTCATCGGCTTCGGCAGTCAGGGCCACGCCCATTCCGAGAACCTCGCTGAGAGCGGCGTCAACGTTGTCGTCGGTCTGCGCAAGGGTTCCGCTCACTGGGAGAAGGCTTCCGAGTTTGCTGCCACCCACGACAACTTCAAGGTCATGGAAGTCGAAGAGGCTGCCAAAGCTGGCGATGTGGTCATGATGCTGGTTCCCGATGAGCTGTGCGCCGACATCTACAACAAGCAGGTCGCTCCCTACATGACCGAGGGCAAGGCTCTGGCCTTTGCACACGGCTTCAACATCCACTTCAAGACCATCACCGCTCCCAAGAACGTGGACGTCATCATGATCGCTCCCAAGGGCCCCGGCCACATCGTCCGCCGCCTGTACACCGAGGGCGAGGGCTGCCCCTCTCTGATCTGCGTGGAGCAGG
>ERZ1034626.1914-NODE-1914-length-13046-cov-31.128166_pt1 | contig 13046 bp, 10 predicted proteins | sample MGYA00520652_ERZ1034626 | MGnify/ENA primary metagenome ERZ1034626 (study PRJEB33766, sample SAMN09781765) | gut metagenome | biome: gut microbiome | host: Homo sapiens | place: Madagascar | study: EMG produced TPA metagenomics assembly of the PRJNA485056 data... | reverse complement strand
TCAGGCCGCCCTTGATCTGGCGGGGGTTGGTCACCTCGCCCAGCCAGTTCTTGTGCGCTTCGGCGCTGTTGCAGCCCTTGTACAGGGTGCCAAACTGATCCACCGCCACGATGTCCTTTGCACCGGCGGTCATGAGCATCTTGATGATGGCAGTACCGGCAGCGCCGGGGCCGTTCAGGACGATGTGCACGTCCTCCATCTTTTTGCCCACCACCCGCAGGGCGTTGATGAGGGCAGCAGTGACCACGATGGCGGTGCCGTGCTGGTCATCGTGGAACACGGGGATGTCCAGCTCCCGCTCCAAGGTCTCCTCGATCTCGAAGCACTCGGGGCTCTTGATGTCCTCCAGATTGATGCCGCCAAAGGTGGGTGCGATGGCCTTGCAGGCAGCAATGACGCTGGCAGCATCGTGGGCGTCGATGCAGATGGGGAAGGCGTCCACGCCGCCAAACTCCTTGAACAGCACAGCCTTGCCCTCCATGACCGGCAGACCGGCTTCCGGGCCGATATCGCCCAGACCCAGCACGGCGGTGCCGTTGGAGACAACGGCCACCATGTTGCCCTTGAAGGTGTACTTATACACATCCTCCGGGTTTTCCTTGATCTTGCGGCAGGGCTCGGCCACACCGGGGGTGTAGGCGGTGGACAGGTCGTCACGGGTGGCAACCTCCACCTTGCTCACGATGCCCACCTTTCCCTTGTGGGTCTCGTGCATTTCCAGAGCTGCTTTATTGTAATCCATGGTTTTATCCTCCAATTTCAGCAAAAGGCTTTCCCCCGCAGGGAAAGGCTCATACAGTTTTATTGTAACAGAACCGCCGGGGTATTTCCACCGGTTTTGCGGCATTTCCCGCCCCAAAGCGGGCAAAAGTGATACCTGTGCCGGGCGACATTTGTGGAATTTTCGCAAAAATCTTTTCTTTTCGCATTTTTCCGTTATAATAGGATGGTATGATATTTGCATTCTCCGTGAAAACGGTCTGCTATTTTTAGGAGGTATCTCTTTTGAAACGCATTACCAAGATCCTGTTGTGTGTGCTGTGCGCGGTGGCTGCTGTGCTGTGCGTAGCTGCGGCCTGCTTTATGCTGCTCAAAAAGCAGAGCGGCACCACGGCATCCTCTGCCGCATCCGGCGCAAGCGTGTCCGTCTACGGCAAGGTGTCGGATTTCGACTACGCCAGCTTCGACTACTCCGAAGGGCTGGACGATAACGGCCACTGGACCGGCATCCGCGCACTGGACTATGTGACCTTGCCGGATAATGTGTCCGCGCTGCCGCTTTCCAAGGCAGACATCGAGCCCACCGAGGCTGAGATCCAGACCCAGATCGACACTTTGCTGAACCAGTACGCCACCACCCAGAACATCACCGACCGGGCAGCCCAGAGCGGCGACACTGTGAATATCGACTATTCCGGCGCGGTGGATGGCGTAGCCTTTACCGGCGGCACCGCCACCGGCTACGACCTGACGCTGGGCAGCCACGCCTTCATTGACGGCTTCGAGGATCAGATCATCGGCCACAACATCGGCGACACCTTTGATGTGACTGTTACCTTCCCGGAGGGCTACGGCGACTCCACCGACGCCGAGGGCAACACCATCCCCCTCAGCGGCAAGGAGGCCGTGTTCAGCGTGACCCTGAACGCCATCACCCAGAGCGTTGTGCCCACCCTGACCGACGAGTGGGTGGAGACCAATTTTGCCGCCAGCGACGACCTGCACACCGCAGACGCCCTGCGCCAGTACTTTGATCGTGCCCTGTACGCCAACAATCTGGACAACGCCGCGATGGACTATCTGCTCACGAACTCCACCTTTAAAGAAGTCCCCACCCAGATCACCAGCTACTACATCCGGATGTTCCTGAACTACCACTCTCAGCTGGCTACCAAGTACGGCATGGAGCTGGACGCCTACGCACAGGCCAAGGGCTACGCCGATGCCGACGCGATGCTGGCGGATTCCGACGCTTACTTTGAGCATCTGGCCAAACAGGATCTGGTCTTTCAGGCCATTGCGGAGCAGCTGGACATCACCCCTACACAGGAGCAGATCGACAGCGCCAACAGCTCCTACGCCGACACCTACGGCGCACAGCGCAGTATGCTGAACGCTTTGCAGCTGGCGGTGCTGGACAAGGTGGAGGAAAGCGCAGTGCTTTCCTGACAGTGCGTCGAAAAACGATTTTAAATGGCTTCCGCTACGCTCTAGCCATATTCAGCGGAAAAATTATTTTTAATAGAGCAATGCCGGAGCGTCTGCGGACGCTCCGGCATTGCATTTTCACGGGAGGGGGCGTAGAGGAAAACGGCAGCTGCCGCGCCGCTTTCTGCGAAAGCGCGGCGCTGCGGGGAATACCCCTTCAATCTCGCTACGCTCGACAGCTCCCCCAAGGGGGCGCCTTCGGACTATGCCACTAACTTTGCCGCCACCACCAAAAGCCGTCCCCTTGGGGAAGGTGGCTTGACGCGAAGCGGCAAGACGGAAGGGGTTCTCTCTGCGGAGGGCATTCTAAATCGTCCCACACAGTCAAAAGGCCGCTGCACGGTGAAGTGCAGCGGCCTTTTGTTTTCCACATTTTTACTTAGCAGTGTTGATAAAGCTACGGTTGTCCCACAGGTACTTGATGCCGGAGATGGCGGTCACAGCGGCCACCATCCAGCACAGGGCGATGGAGACCACCACCACGATGGAAACGCTGTCCACCGTGCCGCGGTAGCTCAGCGCCGTGCCGAAGAAATAGAAGATGATGCTCAGCATTTGCAGCACGGTCTTGACCTTGCCCCACATATTGGCGGCAATGACCTTGCCGTCCTTGGCACTGGCAGCCACCATGCGCAGGCCAGACACCGCAAACTCGCGGGCCAGAATGATGCACAGCACCACGGGGCTGCACACGCCGTCCCGCAGCATGTAGATGAAGGCCACGGTGGTCAGCAGCTTATCGGCCAGCGGGTCGGCAAACTTGCCGAAATCCGTGACCATGTGCCACTTGCGTGCCAGATGGCCGTCCAGATAATCGGTAAAGCTGGCAGCAGCGAATACGATACCTGCCAGCAGGTAGAAGGTGGCGTTAAAATTGCCGTCCACGATGCCGTCCAGACCGGTCAGGGACACAAAGATCATGAACACCGGCACCAGAATGATACGGGTCAGGGTAAGTTTATTGGGCAGATTCATAGATTTTATCCTCCAATTCGTTATTTTACGACTGTACCATACAGATCGTAAAGGTCGCTGTCCTCTACCAGCACATCATAGAACTGGCCGGGGTACAGCGGTTCCTCGCTGGAAACGCAGACGCAGCCGTCCACTTCCGGCGCATCGCCGGTGGTGCGGCAGAGGTACAGACCGTTTTCCTCGTCGATGCCGTCACACAGAACGTGCACGGTCTGGCCCACCTTTTCGGCCTGCTTCTGCGCCATGATGCCGGTCTGGATCTGCATCACCAGCTCGGCGCGCTTGTCCTTGACTTCCTGCTCGATCTGACCGTCCATCTTGGCAGCCACGGTGTTCTCCTCGGCAGAGTAGGCAAAGCAGCCCAGACGGTCGAATTGCACTTCCTTGACGAAGTTGCACAGATCCTCGAACTGCTCCTCGGTCTCGCCGGGGAAGCCCGCGATCAGGGTGGTGCGCAGGGTGATGCCGGGGATCTCGCGGCGCAGCTTGCCGATCACCTCCAGCAGCTCCGCGCGGGTGGAGCGGCGGTTCATGTTCTTGAGGATGGTATCGTTGCAGTGCTGGATGGGCAGGTCGAGGTAGGGCACCACCTTCTCGTTGCGCTTCATGGCGGCGATGAATTCATCGGTGATGCGCTCCGGGTAGGCGTACATGATGCGGATCCATTCCAGCCCCGGCACCTTGTTCAGCTTGTCCAGCAGCTCACAGATGCTGCCGGGTTTGCCCCAGTCCTCGCCGTAGGCGGTGGGGTCCTGCGCCACAACAATAAGCTCCTTCACGCCTTCACCGGCCAGCCAACGGGCTTCAGCAACGCAGTCAGCCATATCGCGGCTGTGCAGCGGGCCGCGGATGCCCGGGATGGCGCAGTAGTGGCAGCGGTTGTTGCAGCCCTCGGCGATCTTTAAGTACGCATAGTGGGCGGGCGTGCCGATGACGCGCTTGCCGCCCAGCGGGAAGTCCTTTTTGGCGCCGTAGCTTTCCAGATGATCCTCGCCGTGGAACAGCCGCTCCACGATGGTATCAATGGCCTTGTTGGAGGCGCAGCCTACAACGGCGTCCACCTCCGGGATCTCTTCCTCGATCTGGCTGCGGTAGCGCTCAGCAAGGCAGCCGGTAACGATGACCTTCAGGTTCGGGTTCTGCTGCTTATAAGCGCAGGCTTCCAGAATGTTCTCAATGGCCTCGGTCTTGGCGCTCTCGATAAAGCCGCAGGTGTTCACAAGGATGACATCGGCTTCGGCCAGATCGGCCACGGTCTCGTGCCCGGCAGACAGCAGGATGTGCACCATCACATCCAGATCCACCTGATTTTTCGGGCAGCCAAGGGAAATACACGCAATTTTCATAAGGGATGATACTCTCTTTCTCTTTTGAGGGATGCTTTTGAATTTTGACGATTTAATGATTTTTCAAGGGAGCGCACGGCTGACACCCCTTCCGTCATCGCCTGCGGCGATGCCACCTTCCCCAAGGGGACGGCTTTTTGCGGTAGCGGTAAAGCTTCCGGCACAGCCAAAGGCGCCCCCTTGGGGGAGCTGCCGAACGAAGTGAGGCTGAAGGGGTCACCCCTCCTCCACCCTGCGGATGGCTTCCTTGATGACGGGGTAGGCAAAGCCGCGGCGCTGCAGGGCAGCCACCACAAGGTCGCGGCGGCCGATGGCCAGCTTTTTGCGGTAGCGGCTGTCCACCAGCGCGGCGGCGGCTTCCAGCTCCGGGTCATCGCCGCCGTCCTCCGGGGCGTAGACCGCTTCCAGCGCGCCCGCTACCTCGGCGGGGGCAAGCCCCTTCTGACGTAGGCTCTGGGCGGCGGCGCGGCGGCTTTTGCGGGCAGCCAGCAGGCTGTGGGCCCGTGCCTCGGCGTAGCGGGCATCGTTCACATAGTCCAGCTGCACCATCTCGGCCACAGCGGCGGCAGCAGCGGGCTCGGTATAGCGGCGGCACAGCCGCTCATACAGCATATTGGCAGAGACCTCCTGCCCGGCCAGCGTTTCCAGCGCGCTGGCCCGCGCCTTGGCGGGGTCAGCGCACTTTTCCGCATCCGGGCGGGGTCGACGGCGGTAGAAGGCCATTTAGTCCTCCACCATGATATCCAGCTCACTCTCGCTGCTGCGGGTGGGTGCCTTGACTACCGGCTCCTTTGCGGCGGCGGGGTCGGCGGGCTTCTCCGCTGCGGCGGCTGCGGCGCGGCCTGCCGGACGGCGGGTGGCGTACAGCTTATCAGCGTTGGCGCGGATCTGCCCCTCGATGTCATTGGCGATCTCGGGGTTATCCTTTAAGAACTGCTTGGCGTTGTCGCGGCCCTGACCCAGACGGATATCGCCGTAGTTGAACCATGCGCCGCTCTTCTGCACGATGCCCAGCTTGACGCCCACATCGATGAGCTCGCTCATTTTGGAGATGCCCTCACCGAACATGATGTCGAACTCGGCCTCACGGAACGGCGGAGCTACCTTGTTCTTGACGATCTTGGCGCGGGTGTGGTTGCCGATGAACTGACCGGAGGAGTCCTTCAAGCCCTCCACGCGGCGGATGTCGATACGCACCGAGGCGTAGTACTTCAGGGCGCGGCCGCCGGTGGTCACCTCCGGGTTGCCGTACATGACGCCCACCTTCTCACGCAGCTGGTTGATGAACACGCAGACCGTGTTGGTCTTGCCGATGACGCTGGTCAGCTTGCGCATGGCCTGACTCATCAGACGTGCCTGCAGGCCCACATGGCTGTCGCCCATCTCGCCCTCGATCTCGGCGCGGGGCACCATAGCGGCTACCGAGTCCACTACAATGGCATCAATCGCGCCGGAGCGCACCAGTGCTTCGCAGATCTCCATGGCCTGCTCGCCGGTATCCGGCTGGCTGACCAGCAGGTTGTTGATGTCCACGCCCAGTGCCTCGGCATAGGTGGGGTCCAGTGCGTGCTCAACGTCGATAAAAGCCACCTCGCCGCCCTTCTTCTGGGCTTCGGCAAGGATGTGCAGCGCCAGCGTGGTCTTACCGCTGGATTCCGGGCCGTACACCTCGATGATGCGGCCGCGCGGCACACCGCCCACGCCCAGCGCCAGATCCAGCCCCAGACTGCCGGTGGAAATGGCATCCACCTGCATGGAGGCGTTGTCGCCCAGCTTCATGACGGCACCCTTGCCGAACTGCTTTTCGATCTGCGCCAGCGCCGTAGCCAGCGCGTCCTTCTTGGCTTCCGGCTCGGTCTTTTGGGTGGCCGGTGCAACGTTGTTGTTCTGATTTTTTGCCATAGCCTGCTGCTCCTTTTATCCTTTGGGCCCGCAGAGGGCGGGCCATCCTTCGCTTTCCTTCTTAGTATAACACAAAATCAAAATATTACAACAAGAAGTTGTTTGTTTTTTCCAATTTATTTTGGGCGATGGGCGATCACGCAGCGGTCGTTGCCGCCAAAGTCCTGAATACAGCGGATGTCTGCCCAGCCGTTCTCTGCCAGCAGGGCGCATACGGCTTCCCGCTGCTGCCAGCCGATCTCCAACACCAGCGCCCCGCCGGGGCACAGCGCGTTTTTGTAGTGCTGCGCCAGCGCACGGTAGAACACAAGGCCGTCCTCCCCGGCTTCCAGCGCCATGGCAGGCTCCTGCGCCACCTCGGGCTGCAGCTGCTCCATCTCGGCGGCGGTCAGGTAGGGCGGGTTCGAGACGATGAGTTCCAGCTGCCCCTCCGGCAGGGTTTCCCAGTAGGCGAACAGGTCGCCCTGCACCGGCTGCACCGCGTAGGCAGGCTTTTGGTTTGCCCGCAGTGCGTTCAGCGCCGGGCCCCAGTCAAAAGCAGGGGCATTTGCCTGCTCAAACGCAGAGGGTTCCAGCACATTCTCGGTCTGTCTGCCTTGTCCGGTCAAGGCGCAGCGGGCGTTCTTTTCCAGATAGGCAAAGGCCGCCGGGCTTTTTTCCACGCAGGTCACCTGCGCGGCGGGGCAGAAGCGCTTGACCCCCAGCCCCAGACAGCCTGTCCCGGCGCACAGATCCAGCACCCGAGGCGCTGCGATGCCCGCAAGGGTCTCGGCGGCGGCCTGTGCCACCACCTCGGTGTCTGCCCGGGGACAGAGCACCCCGGGGCCTACCGCCAGCTCAAAATCTAAAAAGCTCCAGCTGCCGCAGAGATATTGCAGCGGCTCCCGCGCGGCGCGGCGGGTGCAGAGCACTTCCAGCGCCGCCGCCTGCTCTGCGGTCAGCGGACGGTCGGAAAGCCGCACGTCCCGCCCGGTCGCCAGCCGGAACAGCTCCCGCGCGTCAAAGTCTGCGTCCGGGCAGCCTGCGGCGGTCAGCCGCTGCTCCACCTCCCGCACCGCTGCGCGGGGGAGCATTGCTTCGCTTACCATTTACCCTCCTCCGGGTTTTCAGGCAGCACGGGGGTGATGGCTGCAATGGCCACCTCGATCATGCTGTCATCCGGCTCAAAGACGGTGAGGTGCTGCACCCAGATGCCCGGCTGCCGGATGATGCGGGTAGCGATGTTATCCGACCGGCCGCACCACTTGAGCAGCTCGTAGCTGATGCCCATGACCAGCGGCAGCAGCAGCAGCTTGCACACCACCCGCAGACCGATGCTGCCCCATGGCAGCACGCTGTACAGAAACACGCTGACGATGACCACCAGAATGAGGAAGCTGGTGCCGCAGCGGGGGTGAAAGCGGGTGTACTTGCGCACGTTCTCCACGGTCAGCGGGTCGCCCGCCTCGTAGCAGGCAATGGTCTTGTGCTCTGCACCGTGGTACTCGAACACCCGGTGGATCTCCTTCATTTTGGAGATGCCTACCATATAGGACAGGAAGATGGCCACCTTCAGCACGGCCTCCAGCACCACCTTGCCCCAGCGCCCCAGCGGCAGCAGACGATTCACCCCGCCCACAAGGAAGGTGGGCAGCACGGTGAACAGCAAAATGGCCAGCAGACCGCCCAGCACCGCAGCAACGGTCAGCAGCGCATTCTCGGCTTTCTCGCCCAGATGCTCCCCCACCCATTTTTCAAAGGCGGTCTCCTCCTCGGCGGGGTCGTAGTCGTCCCCCATGCTCACCTGTGCCGAGTACATCATGTAGCGGTAGCCCACGATCATGCTCTCGATCATGGAAATGGCGCCGCGCACCAGCGGGATCTTCGTCCATACCCCGTGGGTGGGGGTGGGGTCGAGCTTGGTCTCAATGGTACCGTCCGGCTTGCGCACGGCGCAGCACATCTGCTTGGGGCCGCGCATCATGATGCCTTCCATCAGTGCCTGCCCGCCTACGCTGGTCTTAAAGCGTTCCTTCTTAGGTTGATTCATTGGTTTCTCCCGATATCCGCCCCTGCTGCTTTGGGCAAAAGGACGGTCTTTTTTATATTTTATCCGGGTCAAGACCCGGGCAAAGCTCATTTTAGCACACAAATGTGACAAAATCTGTGTTTTGGGCCTTTCTCACGCCTTGTGGTACAGCGGCAGACCCAAAGTGACCACAGTGCCGCGCCCGAGGGTACTCTTGATATCCAGCGTACCGTCCAGCGCGGTCATGATGGAATCCACCAGCGCCAGACCGATGCCGCTGCCGCGCACCGAGTTGCTGCCCTTGTAGAACTTGGTCTTTACGTTTTCCAGATCCTCCGGCGGGATGCCGCGTCCCTGATCGATGATCTCCACAAAGGCCTTGTACTCCCCTGCCCACAGTTTGACCGTAATACGCCCGCCGGGGGCAGAGTACTTGATGGCGTTATCCAGAATATTGATGAACACCTGCCGCAGACGGTCCGGGTCGGCGTAGACAGGGATCATCTCCTCCGGCTCGGTGTAGTGGAGCAGCAGCCCCTCCTGCCGGATGCGCGCCTCGCAGAAGAGCACCGCATCGGTCAGTTCTGCCACCAAGTCCAGCGGGCGGCACTCCATGCGGATGCGTCCGTTCTGCAGGCGGCTGAAATCCAGCAGCTCCTCCACCATATTGTTCAGCCGCCCGGTCTCGTTGTTGATGATCTCCAGCCCCTTGCGGTAGTTCTCGTCGGTGGGGTCGTCCAAGGTCATCAAGGTCTCCACCCAGCCCCGGATGGAGGTAAGCGGGGTGCGTAGCTCGTGGGACACCGAGCTGATGAACTCGTTCTTCATCTTCTCGGTCTCTTCCAGACCCTCAGCCATCTGATTGATGGTGCCGCGCAGCCGATCCACCTCGTCGTGAGGGTCGCCGGTCAAGGGCAGACGCACATCCAGTTCGCCCCGGGCGATGCCGGCGGCGGTGCGCTCCACCTGCCCCAGCGGCACCACGATGCCGCGCACGAAGTACAACCCGGACATGACCGTAAACAGCAAAATCGCCACCGCAATAAATACACTGACGATGACGGCGTTTTTGACCTGCCGTTCCACCAGCGCCAGACTGGTGACCAGCCGCAGGGCAGCCACGTCCTCGGCGTCGTAGGGCACCAGCGAGCAGGCTGCCATGACCATCTCGCCGGACTGGGTGCGGTACACCGCCACGCCCAGTCCGTCCGGGCCGTTGAGCGCCTGTTCAAAGTCCTTGCTGCTGACGATGCCCTCCGCGTCCGTACCGCTGGAGGAGGCAATGACGCTGCCGTAGCTGTCCAGCAGCATGAACTCGTATTTATCCTTATCGGCAAACTGTTCCACCATGCGCCGCAGCGCCAGACTGCGGCTGGCGGCGGCGCTCTGGGCGGTATCGCCGGTATACATTTTCAGCTGACCGGTCACCGAGGAGAACCGCCGGTACATGATCTGCTGCACACTGCCGTAGTAGCTGCGGGTATAGGTGTACAAAAACATTGCCTCGGCCAGCAGCACCACCAGTACGGTGATGAGCAGGTTGCCCCGCAGCCAGCGGCGGGTGATACCGCTTCGCATAACAGTGTCCTCCTTTCGGTGAGTATATATAATAAAAAAATATTTTTTTGTGATTCAGGAAAGTCCGTAGGACTTTCCTGAATCACATTTTTATTCTTCCCACCGGTAGCCGTAGCCCCACACGGTCATGATGTGGGCAGGATGGCTGGGCTCGTCCTCTACCTTCATGCGCAGGCGGCGGATGTTCACATCCACAATTTTTACATCACCGAAGTAGTTCTCGCCCCAGACCCCTTTCAGGATCTTTTCGCGCACCAGCGCAGTGCCCGGGTTGCGGAAGAACAGCTCCATGATCTGGAACTCCACCTGTGTCAACTCAATGGGCTGACCGGCCTTCAGCAGAACGCGGCGGTTCTCGTCCAGCACAAACTCGCCGCTGGTCAAAGTGCTCAGCGGGGTGTCCTCGCGGCGGTTCCCTTCCTTGGTGCGGATGACCCGGCGGCACAGCGCCTCCACCCGCGCCAGCAGCTCGCTGACGCTGAAAGGCTTGGTCATGTAATCGTCTGCGCCGATGGAGAGCCCGCGGATCTTATCCTGCTCCTGTCCCTTGGCGCTTAGGATGATGATGCCGATCTGCTGGTCGGTGCGGCGGATGGTCTCACACAGCGAGAACCCGTTCATGCCCGGCAGCATCACGTCCAGAATTGCGGCATCACAGCCGGGTTTCTGTGCCAGCAGCGGCAGAGCGGCTTCGGCGCTTTCGGCCTCCACCACTTCCATCCCCGCATGGCGCAGGTTCAGGGCGATCATATCGCGGATATTGGCTTCATCTTCTACAACAAGCACTCGTACCATGCAGCATCCTCCATTCCTTAATTCAGCAGATACAACGCCTTGGAAAGGCGGTAGTTCGTGTCAGAAAGCAAAACGTCCGGGCCAATTTTGGCCTGCACCTGACGGGACGCCACCACGCCCAGCCGGGTCCAGCCGGTGGAGTTGGCTGAGGTCCTTGCCAGCCGTACCGTCAGCACCAGCTGATCCTCGTCCACCGTGCGCAGTTCCACTGCGTCGTCATATTCCTCGCTGTCGGTCAGTTTCAGGTTGCCCTCCCACTCGGCGGGCAGCTCGATATAACAGTTGGTCTCCTCGTCCAGCAGGCCAAAGCTTTTTTCCGGGTGGCTGCTGGTGTAGTCCATCCAGACGATAAAGTCCATGCGGCGGCTCTGGCTCAGGTTCAGCAGACCCGCCTCGTCCGGCTGAGTTGGGATCTCCACAATGCCGTCTCCGTCCAAGTCCCGGCTGACCAGCGTGGGCACGTTGCGCAAAGAGGCGTTATACAGCCGCTGGCTGCTGATCCTTGTGGCGGGCACCATCTGCTGGCTGTTCTCGTCGTAGCACAGCAGCACCGAGGCCAGATTGTTGCCGGAAATGCCGGTCCAGCCGTCCAGCACCAGATAGTGCCGCCCGTCCGCGCCCGCGCCCGCCGCCACCGAGGCGCAGCCGGAAAACTTATCTGCGGAAAGGCCGTTGACTGCCACCTGCCGGAAGCTGCCCTTGCGGTCTGCGGTCAGCAGTTCGATCTGCACACTGCCGTCCTCCTGTGTGGACATCAGGATCAGATCCTGACTGCTGCCGCCGGTGATATTTTCCACCAGATACTGCTCGTACTGCTGCTCCAGAATGGTGGACAGGGTGCCGTCCTGATAGGAGTACACCGCCAGATAGTGGTCATTCTGGGCGGCGGTGTAGCCCACCACCAGCTGACAGCTGTCCGTATCCTGCAATTGGGCAAGGCTGACGTTCTCCACCGTTTCGGCAAGACCTTCCACGCTCTGGCGTACCTGCCAGCTTCCGGCGTCGTCCCGCTGCAAAATGGCCACGCAGACGTTGGCGGTCTGGGCGGTGGTATACAGCACCGCTGCATCCTGCTGACCGTCGCCGTCCAAATCTTGCAGCACAAAGGGAGAAAGCAGCTCGCCCTGAATGGGATATTTCAGCTGAGCGCTCTCCCCCAGCCAGTCGTTCAGGGCCGTTTGCAGCGCGCCATAATCGCCGGAAAGCTTCGGGGCACGCAGCAGTTCCTCTACCTGTGCCTTTTCGTTGGCCGGCAGCAGCGTCTGGCAGCTGCACAGCAAAACGCACAGCAGCGTGCACAGCACCAGCCGCAGCCTGCGGGTTCTGTTCATACCGGTCAACCTCCTTCCGGACATAAAATGCTATTTTCAGTATACCACACTTCGCGGGCACAAAAAAGGGGGTGAGCATATCTGGCGCTTGCGCGGGGGACTATTTTGAATGCGCGCCGCGTCTTCCGGGTTGCGGCACCCAGCATCTGCATCGTGCCTTGGGCGGCACTCGCATCTTGCTGGCCGCTGCCCCAACAACTCCTCCCTGTTTCCGCCACTGGCGGCGGTCGTCGTCGTTGCAGCGGAATTATTATTTAAAATTTCGCGTTTGGAGCGACCGCGTTTGCGGAGCGTAGCGTAGCAATGAAAGCCCCAGTGGGGCTTTTAAGCGGCAGAGCGGTCTGCGTTAGCAGATGGAGGGGCGTTGCCCCGACAAGCTCTGCGGAGCGCTCCAAACGCATTTTCACGGGTGGGGTCGTAGAGGGAAATGGCAGCTGTCGCGCCGCTTTCCGCGAAAGCGTAGCGCGGCGGGGAAAGCGGGCTCGCCCTCTCAGGCGCTCCCGCGCCAGATTCCCCCTTTTGTCACCTACGGTGACATCTTCCCCCGGAGCGGGGGGAAGTCTTTCCTCAAAGGGAGAGCCAAGCCGTAAAGTTCGTTGCTAAAGTATTAGGTATAATGAGAAACTTTCCGGCAGTGCTCTTGGCTCTCCCTTTGGGAGAGCTGTCAAGCCCGACAGGGCTTGACTGAGAGGGCGCACGCTGTTAGCCCTGTCGTTAAAATTTCAAACATAACAAGAAACTTTGCGGCAGCACCGAAAGGCGCCCCCTTGGGGGAGCTGGCAAAGCCGCAGGCTTTGACTGAGGGGGTACTTCTATTTTTGCAAAAAAAGAAACCACTGCACAAAAGTTGTGCAATGGTTTCTCTTGTTACTGTATCAAACAGTCAGAGCAGGATCAGACGAG
>ERZ1034626.1905-NODE-1905-length-13073-cov-35.917576_pt1 | contig 13073 bp, 9 predicted proteins | sample MGYA00520652_ERZ1034626 | MGnify/ENA primary metagenome ERZ1034626 (study PRJEB33766, sample SAMN09781765) | gut metagenome | biome: gut microbiome | host: Homo sapiens | place: Madagascar | study: EMG produced TPA metagenomics assembly of the PRJNA485056 data... | reverse complement strand
ACGCACTGGGCGCTCCACCCGCCGCGCTGGCTGGGGTACACCACAAACAGGGCGTCGGTCTTGTACAGGCCGTTTTTCCACGGCAGGTAGCAGGGCAGCACCACGATGCCGTCGCGGGAGTTGCGGTAGGCCTGCTGCACCTTTTCGTCCGCGCGGTTCACGGCGTTGGCGCTGTCGATCTGGTTCTCCAGGATCTGCTTTGCCACAGCCACCGCCTTGAAAAAGCAGCTGTCCTGATCCTCCTTGGAGTCCCACACCGGGTTAAAAAAGCCGATGGCATCGCACAGGCTGTTCTGCTCGCCGGTGTTGTCGTTCAGGTCCAGCGGCTGGATGAAGTTTTCGTCGATGAGCCGCGCCTGCCGCTCGCCCACAAGGCCGGGGCCCAGCACCCGCCACAGCAGACCAAAGGCTGCGTAAGGCACGCCGTTTGCGCGGTACTCCCGGGGCTCCTGATGGTGGTCGAACATCCCAAAGCCGATGTCATACACGATGCCGTCAAAATCGTCAGGCACGGTAAAGCCGCGGGTGATCTTGATATCCGGGCGCAGAATTTGCAATAGCGCCGTTGCAAACACGTCATCGGCATGGAACTTGCCGGCGTGGGTAAAACCGTTTGCGGGAATTTTCATGGACTTGATACCTCTTCTTTACTTTCAGATACACCTTAGTTTCATCTTGTACCAGTATAGCACAATCCCGCCCGTGGGACAACAAAAAGGAGCTGCCGCTTGGGTGCGGCAGCTCCTCAGAGCACATATTACGCGTTATGGGACGTAGGCTGTGTGTGGAAAATTACGGTCATGGAGTTACTGCCCGGACATCATCTTGAAGAAATCGGTCAACCACTTGAAGTCGTCGGTGACATCCTTGCCGTCCTTATCAAGAACCTTAAAGCCGGTGGTACCGTTCTCTTTCAGAGTGAATACGTTACCCTTTGCATCGGTGAGGCTGCCGGTATTGTCATCAAAGCTATAGGTCTTGGTGCCGGTGGGCAGCGCGCACAGACCCTTGCTGGTGCCGGAACCGGCCTGAATGGTCTTGTACAGAGTGGCGCTATTGAGCTGCTTTTCGTTGAGATCTCTTACAAACTGATAAACAGGTTTGCCGTCTGCAGTAAAGCAGGTGGTATACTCGTAGGAGTAGTACTCATAGACCTCGGCATAATATTCAGTCGGACCCACCTTCACCTTGGTAGACCACATCTGAGTGGGCAGCTTGGACGCGATGAGAGCGCCCAGAGACAGATTCATGTCATCCTCGCTGCGTGCCTTGACGGCTGCCTTGCTGCTGCGGAAAAGCAGGTACTGATCCCAAGTCGATTTATTCTTGAGCATCAGAGTCTCGATAAGCTGCTTTTTGTTATTCTTGCCCAACGTAGCCATGCTCACATAGCAGTTCTCACCCTTCCGGGCAGCACGTCCATCGATGGAACGTGCAACAGAGCCGTCCTTGCCATAGTCGACTTCCTGCATTTCAACATAGAACTCCGTAGCACCGGCGTATTTCTTGCTGAACTGTGCCAGCTTGCTGTTGTTCACATCGATAATGGGGGTCTTGGTGGGCTTGGTCCCGGTGCCCTCGCCGCCGCCCTCGTCGATGTCGGGCAGAACGATCTGGTCAGGGTTGTTGGGCAGGGGGCTGGGAGTGTTGCCACCGCCGTTGCCGCCGTTGCCACCGTTGCCGCCGTTGCCGCCACCGCCGCAAGCGGTCAGCATAGAAATTGCCATGGCTGCGGTCAGCAGACAGGCTGCCGCTTTTTTGTACAGTTTCATACTACAAATACCTCCTGTAATGTTGCTTCAAAGCGTCCCAAACTCGCTTTCTGCGTCTATGGTATCGTATCAAAAAAGCGTTGTCAAGCAGTGTGGGAAATTTTGGCAACATCACAAAAAGTCATTGAGATTTTTGCCGTTTTGACGAAAAAAGAGTGCGACTTCTCCTGCGAAAAAAGCCGTTCCGAAACGCCCGCAGGCACTTCGGAACGGCTGATAAAAACATACTTTCCGCTTTGCTTACAGCGCCGAATAGCCGAAGCTGTTCACCAGCGCGTCGATGTGCTGCCCGGCCTTGCACAGGGGGCAGTCGCGGGAGTCGAAGCTGGCATAATCCGGCAGACTGGTGGGGTCGAAGATAGAGGTGACCGGGTAGCCAAGGCACTCGTGGGTGGTGGCAAAAATAGCCGAAAGCCCGGCCACAATGCCGCCGTAGTAGTTTACGGCTTCCACGGCTGCCTGAATGGTGTAGCCAGTGGTGACAGACGCCGCGAGGATGAGCACATTCTTGCCCTTGACCATGGGGGCAAGATTATCCCGCAGAATGATCTGGCTGCCGGAGGTGTATTCCGGCGTGACGATGTAGATGGTCTTGTGGGCGTTCATATTGGTAAAGCCGTCCTTGGTCAGCTCGTTGGCAAGGCAGGTGCCGATGACCTGTGTGCCGTCCAAGCAGAGCACGGTATCCACGATGGTGCTGTGCTGGTAAGCGCTGACCAGCTCCTTTGCCACGGCCTTGGCCTCGGAAAGGCGGGACTTTTGGGTGGTCACGTCGATGTAATAGTTGATGTGGCTGTGGCTGGTGGCAAAATGTCCCTTGGCCACCCGCAGGAACAGTTCGCTTTTGCTGGTGGGAAGCTTGACCATGTTGATCATTGTACAGCACTCCTTTTTTCACCGGGCGCAGCTGCGCCGCAAAATACAAAATAGCGCGGCAACGCATTTTGGCTGCTGCGCTTATTTTCTTCTCTGCTTCTTTATTGTACTGAAAAATGCCGCTGTGCACAAGACACAAACCTGACGAAAAACCTTGCTTTTTTACAGACATATCGCCGAAAACTTGGATGCAAAGGCCGCTGCCGCCCGGAATGCCGCACCGCAAAGGGGGCACAGCGGCAAGACCGGTACGGCGGTAGGGGAGGAACACGCTTTTTTGCGCAGCACGGAAAATTTTGCAAAAGGGGCTGGTATTTTTGCGGGTTTTGAGTATAATAGAGGAGAGATTGTTCAAATTTGAAGTAAAAGGAGAATCACATCCATGGCACAGGCAAAACAGGATATGGGCTCTGGCAGCGTAAAAAAGCTGATGCTGCAGCTCATGATCCCGGCGGTCGTTGCACAGGTGGTCAACCTGCTGTATAACATCGTGGACCGCATTTACATCGGACATATTGCCGGCATCGGCGCGGCAGCGCTGACCGGCGTGGGCTTGTTCACCCCCATCCTTATGCTGCTGAACGCGTTCGCCATGCTGGTGGGCGCGGGCGGCGCACCCCGCACCGCCATTGCGCTGGGACAGGGCGACAAGGAGCAGGCGGAGAAGATCATCTCCAACAGCTTTACCATGCTGCTGCTCTTTTCAGTGGTGCTGACTGTAGTGTTCTACGCCGGAGCACCCACCCTGCTGCGGCTCTTCGGTGCCAGTGACGCCACCCTGCCCTATGCGCTGGCGTACAGCCGCATCTACATTCTGGGCTCGGTGTTTGTGCTGCTGGTGCTGGGCATGAACCCCTTCATCACCACGCAGGGCTTTGCCAAGACCAGTATGCTTACCACCGTCATCGGTGCGGTCATCAACATTATTCTCGACCCCATCCTGATCTTTGGTCTGGGTCTGGGCGTGCGGGGCGCTGCCATTGCCACCGTGCTCAGTCAGGCTGTGGGCGCGGTGTGGATCCTGCACTTCCTCACCGGCAAAAAGACCATCCTGCGCCTGCGCAAGGACTATATGCGCCCGGAAAAGAAGGTCATCCTGCCGGTGATGGCGCTGGGCATCTCCACCTTTGTGATGATGTCCACTGAGAGCCTGCTGTCCATCAGCTTCAGTTCCAGTCTGGCGCGGTACGGCGGCGACGTGGCTGTGGGTGCCATGACCGTCATCACCAGCGCTTCCCAGCTGTGCACCCTGCCCATTCAGGGCATTTGTCAGGGCGGTCAGCCGGTGATGAGCTTCAACTTCGGCGCGGACAAAAAGTCCCGCGTCAAGGAGGCGTTCCGCTTCCAGCTGACCCTGTGCAGCTGCTACACCTGCCTGTTCTGGCTGCTCATGATGCTGGCGCCGGGGGCTGTGGCGGGCATCTTCACCTCGGATACGGCGCTGATCGACTACACCACATGGTCCATGCGCATCTACATGGCCGGTATCTTTGCCATGGGCTTCCAGATCGCCTGCCAGCAGAGCTTTATGGCGCTGGGACAGGCCAAGGTCAGCCTGCTGCTGGCCTGCCTGCGCAAGATCATTTTGCTGATCCCGCTCATCTTTATTCTGCCGCACCTGCTGCCGAACCCGGTATTCGGCGTTTTTCTGGCAGAGCCGGTCAGCGATATTCTGGCGGCTACCATTACCACCATCACCTTCTTCTCCCGCTTCAACGGTATTCTGGAGCGGGGCGCCGCAAAGGTATAATGAAATAGAACAAGCCCGGAAAGTCCGCAGACTTTCCGGGCTTGTGTTTTTATGGGAGAAACGAACTCCCTCGGAGAGGGTAACCCTCTCAGTCACGCCTGACGGCGTGCCAGCTCCCCCGAAGGGGGAGCTTTTTTGCGGCGAGAAGGTTTCTTATTGCACCTGACACTTTAGCGCTAAGGGCAACGGCGTGCGCCCTCTCTGGCAAAGCCTACGGCTTTGCCAGCTCTCCCAAAGGGAGAGCCAAGAGCACTGCCGGAAGCTTTCTCGTTACACTTAAAACTTCAGCAACGAACGTAACGGCTTGGCTCCCCCTTCGGGGGAGCTGGCGCGGGAGCGCCTGAGAGGGTTATTAAACCGTCTCCGGCTCGCCAAGAGCCAGCACCTTCGTCAGCTCGGACTGCACCCTGGCGTTGGTGGCATCGGTGACGGCCAGCACATCGGAGTAGAACTTTTCCATCTCGTCACGGGTGGAGAAGGTGGCCACATACATCTGGTTGCCCATGGCGCCGGACAGTGCCTCGGGGATGCGGTCTACCATGCGCATATTGTCCTGATACTTCTGCATCAGCTGCTCGTGGCTGTAAACGAAGCTCTTGCCGTCCCGGCGGCCGACAAAGGCGCAATAGTAGTGCTCACCCACCGGCATATCGGTGCCGCCGAAAGCGATCATGTCCGCCCAGATCTTGTACACATTGGTGGAGCGGGCAAAGTCGATCATGTCCGGGGTAAAGCCGCCGCAGGGGCGCATGTTGACTTCCAGCGCCACGATCTGGCCTTTTTTGCCCATGCTGGTCTGATCCTCGGTCATGCGGAAGAACTCGAAGTGGACAAAGCGGCTCTTCACTCCAAAGCTCTTGACGGCGGCACGGCCCGCGGCGCGGGTGTCCTCCGGCAGATCCTTGATGATGTAGTAGATGGAGTTATCGTCGTTGTTCACGATGTCCATGATGGACACGGGGCTTACGTTGCCCGCCTCAAAGATGGGGTTGCCGTGGGCGTCGATGATGGCATCGTAGCTGTTCACCTCGGCGCGGACGAACTCCTCCATAATGTAAGCCACATCCGGGTGCTCTTTTTCCTTGTAGGCCAGAAATGCCTCCAGCTCCTTGTCGCTGGAAAGGCGGTGGGTATCCGAAGCGCCCACGCCGTTGTCCGGCTTGACCACCACCGGGTAGCCCACCTGCGCCACAAAGGCCTTGCAGCCTGCAAGATCATCCACCATGTGATAGCGGGCGGTGGCGATACCGGCCTTCTGATAGTACTCCTTCATCTTGCTCTTGTATTTGATGCGGGGCATATCAGAGGTCTGGAAGCCGCTGGTAATGTGGAAATCGGTGCGCAGGGCGGCATCCCGTTCCAGCCAGTATTCATTGTTGGACTCCAGCCAGTCGATGCGGCCATACTTGAAGGTGAAAAAGGCCACGGCGCGGTATACCTCGTCGTAGTTTTCCAGACTGTTCACCTTGTAGTACTCGTTCAGGCTTGCCTTCAGCTCCGGCTTCAGCTCCTCGTAGGGCTGGTCGCCGATGCCCAGCACGTTCAGGCCGTTGTTTTTCAGCTCCCGGCAGAACTGCCAGTAGTTCGTGGGGAAGTTGGGGGAGATAAAAATAAAGTTCTGCATAGTATTTGTTGATTCCTCTTTCCGTTACCTCTATGATTGCAATGCCCCTGCGGGGCGGGACAGACTTTAATATTGGGAAACAACGGCGCGTCCATGGACGCGCCGTTGTTCCGTTTTTCATGGGATGGGTCACTGCTGGCCCAGAACGTAGGGCATATAGTAGGCCACCTGCTTATACCACCAGTTCCAGTCGTGGTTGACATCGTGACCCCATAGGTCTACCCAGATGGGGATATGTTTTGCTTCAAAGATGCGCTTGAGCATCCATGTGGTGTCCGGCTGTTCCCAGTCGCCCTGACCGCAGCAGATGACAGCTTTCTGGCTGCGGAACAGCTGCATATAGGGGTGATCCTCCGGGAAGTTCTTCATGTAGTCCACGGGGGAGTTCATGTACACCAGCTCGTCCATGTAGTTACCGAAGCCGTAGTGGGCGGTGTAGATGCCGCTGAGTGCCAGACAGCCGCAGAAGATATCCGGGCGGCGCAGATACAGGTTTACCGCATGGGTGGCACCCAGACTGCACCCGAAAGCAATGATGCCGGGCAGATCGCTCCAGCCGTTGCGCTGCTGCGCCAGATGCTGAAGCATCGGGGCGACCTCGCGGGTGATGTAGCGCAGCCACTGCTCATAGCGGCGGATGCGCCAGTAGGGGTTGCCCTGTGCGTCCGACCATGTTTCCTGATCCATGGTGTCGATGGAAAGCACCATGATCTGCCCGGACTCGATCCACGGGGCAAGGGTGTCGGTCATGTGGAAGTTTTCAAAATCGAAAAAACGGCCGTCCTGACAGGGGATATACAGCATCGGGCGGCCTGCGTGGCCGTAAAGCTTGCACTCCATATCCCGTCCCAGTTCCGGGCTGTACTCCTTGAAATACTGCATCTCCATGGTGTTTCCTCCTTTGATGTTGTCGTGCTATGGTGTGCCCTTTTCTTATTCCTCCACCTCATACAGCAGGGTGTGGAACACGAAGGGCAGCTGCTTTTCCCAGCTGGCCTCGCAGTGGGTGCCGCCGGGCACGATGCGGCCCGTCAGGTGGATGCCCCGGGTCATCAGCTTGCCGCTCAAGGCAGAAAACTCCCGGCGGATGCCCTCGTGGTTGCCCATCTCCCGGGAGCCGTAATCCATGTACAGCACCGTGCCGGGGGCAAGCTTTGCGCGCCCCACAAGGCCGGAAAGCTTATCCGGTGCCACCCAGATAGAGGGTGACAGCGCTGCTGCGCGGCTGTAAGTATCGTTATATTGCAGCAGAGCGTACAGGCTCATCAGCCCGCCCATGCTGCTGCCGCCGATAAAGGTATTTGCTCTGTCCGGCAGGGTGCGGAAATTCTGGTCGATCAAAGGCTTGAACCGGTGGATGAACCAGCTCATGGTGGCCTGTCCCTTGCCGTCAAAGTGGCCGTAGGTGGGGTCATCGAAGCGGTAGGGGGAATACTCCACCAGACGCTCGTTGTTCGCCCCGGCGTTGCACTCGATGGCTGCCACGATCAGCGGGGTGTCGGTATAGTCCAGATAATCTGCCACGCCCCAGCTTTTGCCGTAGGTAGCATCCTCGTTGAAAAACACGTTCTGCCCATCGAACATATACAGCACGGGAAACCGGCGCTCCGGCTGTGCCTCGTACATGGTGGGCAGATAGACATACGCCCGGCGCTGTTCGGTGCCGTTGACCGCCGGGTAACTCATGCTCCATTTTTTGATCATGGTGCTTCTTTCCTCTCAAATCTTCCTGCAAAGGGCACAGGCGGCAAGCCCACGCCCTTTATAGGTAGTGTAGCACCATGCGGCGGGAATTGCAATGATTATAGAGCAAAGGGACTGCTGCCCCAAATGGTGTGCAGCAGTCCCTTTAAAAGCCGTAGGGTGACAGGCGGCTCAATATTTCTTTTCCACGGGAACGATCCAGCCCTTGGTATCGGGGATCTTGCCCCACTGCATACCGGTCATGGTGTCGTACAGCTTCTGGGTGACAGGGCCGATCTTGCCGTCGCCGATGTAAGCGTGCTCGCCCTTCCAGACCAGCTCCTTGACGGGGGAGACGACAGCGGCGGTGCCGGTGCCGAACACCTCTTCCAGCTTGCCTTCGCGGGCAGCAGCCATGATGTCGGCAATGGCGATCTTGCCCTCGACGACCTCGTAGCCCCAGTCCTTCAGCAGCTCGATGCAGCTGCGGCGGGTAACGCCGGGCAGCACGGTGCCCACGGTAGCGGCGGTATACACCTTGCCGTCGATCTTGAACATGATGTTCATGCTGCCAACTTCTTCAACGTACTTCTTCTCTACGCCATCCAGCCACAGCACCTGTGCGTAGCCCTGCTCCTCGGCCAGCTCACCGGCCTTGATGGAAGCTGCATAGTTGCCGCCGCACTTGGTAAAGCCGGTCAGACCCGGGGCGGCGCGGATATACTCATCTTCCACATAGATGCGCACGGGGTTGATGCCCTCGGCGTAGTAAGCACCGGAGGGAGCGCAGATGATACAGAAGATATAGTGCTTGGAAGCGTGCACGCCCAGACCCACATCATTGGCAAAGATGAAGGGGCGGATGTACAGGGAAGCGCCGTCGGTGTGGGGCACCCAGTCGCGGTCCACGTCCACCAGAGCCTCAACGGCCTGAATGTAGTCCTCTACCGGGATCTTGGGGATGCACAGACGGTCGGCAGAATCCTGAAAACGCTTGGCGTTGCAGTCCGGGCGGAACAGCTGCACGGTGTCGTCAGCGGTGCGGTAGGCCTTCATGCCCTCAAAGATCTCCTGTGCGTAGTGGAACACCACGGTAGCGGGGTCCAGCTCAAAGGGGCCGTAGGGGACGATGCGGGCATCGTGCCAGCCCTCGCCCTCGGTGTAATCCATGACGAACATGTGGTCGGAGAACTTTTTGCCGAAGCCGAGCTTCGTCTCATCGGTGGGCTTTGCCTTGGGCGTAGCCGTGCGGGTGATCTTGATATCCAACATAGTGAGTTTCCCTCTTTCCTTTTATGCGCGTGCGCACGATTTCCGGCGCTTTATGACACAAATGTTGGTTTCTATTATAATATTCCCCGCCGGTTTTGCAAGGAATCGCAAAATGTTTCATCTTTCCACCGGTAAAGTTGCACCAGATTGTGAGTACAATGGTGTGCAAACTGCCAAATCTATGGTACAATAGGGGCACAGAGCACTTTGCGGGGCACAGCCCCGCTTTTCTACGGAAGGAGATACTGCCATGATCGACGGCGTTATTTTTGATATGGACGGCCTGATGTTTGACACCGAGCGGGTCTGGGCTACCCTGTGGGAGCCTGCACTGGCCACCCTTGGGCTTTCTTATAAGGAGGGGCTGGACGTTGCCGCCCGCGGCACGGCGGGGGACTCCATGCGAGCGGTGCTGCGCCGCTTCTATGGAGAAAACTGCGACACGGACGCCATCATCGAGGCGCTGCACGCACAGGCGGAAAAGGCGTTTCAGGCACCGCCGCCCAAAAAGCCCGGGCTGGACGAAATTCTGACATGGCTGGACGCGCAGCACATCCCCATGGCGGTGGCCTCTTCCAGCCGGATGGCGTCTATCCGGCACCATTTGGACGGCTGGGGCTTGACCCACTACTTTAAGGCAATCGTCTCCGGCGAGCAGTTCTCGGCCTCCAAGCCCAACCCGGAAATTTTTGTGCGGGCTGCGGAAGCGCTGGGCACTGTGCCCAGCCGCACCCTTGTGCTGGAGGACAGCTATAACGGCGTGCGCGCCGGTTTCAACGGGCGTTTTATCACCGTGATGGTGCCGGACATGGCCCCCGCCAACGACGAGATGCGCCGCCTGTACACCGCCGAGTGCCGCGACCTGTACGAGGTGCTGGACGGGCTGCAGAAGGGGAGGTTCTGAGTGAGGGATGTTCTCTTTTGACACCAAAAGAGAACCAGAAAAGTGCCAGCGATTTCGACGCGCTGGAGCCACGAAAAAGGGGCTGCTCGCCCCTTTTAACCCCAAAGCGGAGGGCTACACCGGAAAAAACTGAAGATTCACGCCTGTTCGGCGTGAAGATCTTTTAACCGTTTTTTCCGGCTCCGCCGATTTGAAGCCCTCTCAGGCGCTCCCGCGCCAGCTCCCCCAAAGGGGGAGCCAAGCCGTAAGGCTTATCGCTAAAGTGTTAAGCATAATGAGGAAGTTTTCGGCAGTGCTCTTGCCTCTCCCTTTGGGAGAGGTGGCATCGCGCAGCGATGACGGAGAGGGCGCACGCCGTCAGCCCTGTCGCTAAATTTTCAGGCGCAATAAGAAACTTTGTCGCCACCGCCAAAAGCCGTCCCCTTGGGGAAGGTGGATGCGAACGCAGTGAGCAGACGGAAGGGGTATTTCTCTCCGTAAAAATACAATGCCGGACAGCCCGCAGGCTGTCCGGCATTGTGCTATTTTAATGCGTCTTTTTTCTGCGGCGGAACTTGCGTACTAGCTTACGGAGCAGCAGCACAAGGCACACCACCAGCAGAATTATGGTGAGAATTATGCCAAGGAGGATAAAGGTAAAGCGGTTGGGCTTTTTCAGCAGCGCGGAAAGGCTGCGGCTGTCCTCTACCTTTTTGCGGTCGTGCAGGGTGCTGTAATAGTCCGGCACGTTGCCGATGCCGTCGCCGTCGGTGTCCTCGAACGAGGCCATGTACCGCGCAATGGCGTCCCAGCCCTTCAGTTCTTTGCCGTTTTCGGTAAGGATCACATCCTCAAAATCCTCGATGGGGGTGCCGTCGGCGTACTTCGGTACGATGGACAGAATGCCGTAGGACATATCCGTCACGGCGCTCAGCATCTGCCCGCTGTAAAGGTCTGCCACGATGCGGTACAGCTTGTCGTCCTGCAGCTCTACGCGCTGCCCGTCCTTGACCAGATAGACGTCCGTCACCTTGTTCAGCAGCAGCCGGTGGGGGTTATAGGTAAAGTTCAGGCCGCTGCAATACAGCCGCGCGGTGGTCATGAAATCCGACACGGAAGCGTCGATCTCGGCGGCGGTGCGCAGTTCCTTGCCGGTGAGGTAGACTTCGATGAGGGGATAGCCCGGCACGCCGTCCGCGCCGATGCCCAGCGAGAAGGAGTTGAACACCTGCTCCACTGTGATATCGCCCCGGGCGTAGGTGTCGCGCACGGTGCCGCTGGGTACTACCGCCAGATCTACCGGAACGCCGTCATAGTCGGCGGCGTTCTCCACCGCGTACACATAGGCATCCGCGATGATATCGCCCAGATTGTGCTCGGTATGTACCTTTTCCAGATCCTTCAGGTTGGAGAAAACAACATCGTTTTCTGCCAGCACCTGATCCTTGGTGTAGCCGAACTGCGCCAGATAGTCCTCGTCCACCGTGTCCATAAAGCGGTCGATGACCTTTTGCGTTTCCGCATCGGCGGGAATATCGGCAGTAATGGGGATCAGCTGGTAATCGGTCACCTGCCAGCGGCCGTCCGCTTTTTGCGCCATGGAAAGGCTGCCCAGATTTTTGCCGTACTCGCCGCAGGAGACCACATAGGTGTCCCCGTGCCGGATGGGCTCCCGGATGCGGCTGTGGGTGTGACCGCTGAGGATAAGGTCGAGCTCAGGCACACCTTTAGCCAGCAGCTCGTCCTCAGACTTTTTGGGGTTGTCCCATGTACCGCTGTGGGAAACGCAGACGATCATGTCCGCATTTTCGTTTGCCTTGATCTCTGCCACGGTGGCTTTGACCGCCTGTACCGGGTCCTTGAATTTCAGTTCACAGGTGGGCGCGCAGGAGAGTGCGTCCTTGCCGAAAACGCCCACCACGGCAATGCGCACATCTCCCTTCTGCACCACGGTGTAGTCCTGCACGCCGTAGGCGGCAAAGGCGTCTTTGAGCAGCTGCTGGCCCTCGGTGAGGCCGGCGGCTTCCATGGCATCCCAATCCACATTGCAGACCACGATGGCCGGGACGGCATCGCCGGAGGTGCGGGCGCTGGTAAGCATATTGGCAAGACCCTTGGAGCGGTAATCGAACTCGTGGTTGCCGAAGGTGGTCACATCGTAGCCCATGTAGCCCAGCATCCGCAGCTCTGCGGCCTGCGTTTCAAACACCGTCTGGATCAGGGTGCCCATGGAAAAGTCACCGCCGTCGATCACAAGGGTGTCCGGGTCTTTGGCGCGCTGCGCCTTGATGAGGGTGTTGGCGCGGGCAAAGCCGCCGATGTCCGTTTCCTCGTCCTCCACAACGGTGGTAAAGGTGTTCAGGTGGGAGTGGGTGTCGTGGCTGAACAGGATGTCCAGCGTTTTGCCCGTCTCCGGTGCCTGCCCATAGGCGGCGGGAATGCCCAGCAGCACCGAAAACAGCAGCAGCACGGCCACCGTCATGGCGAAAAGCTTTTTCATGGCGTGTTCTCCTTTGTTGCGTCCTTATTTTTTTCGGCTCAGCCGAATCTTTACAGCATCAGAAAAAGTAATACCACTCTATAAAAATCAACTATCTGCACGCTATTTTAGCATAAATGCACAAAATAAACAAGACGGCAGTTGCTTTTTTGCGCCGATATGCAACGCTTCTGGAAAATCAGACTTGTTTTGTCTCCTGCAAAAACAAAACCAGCCAAGCCCGCAGGCTTGGCTGGTTTGAAAGTAATCAATATTCCTTTATCAGGCACCCACGATCAGGCGCACGGCGCCGTAGATGCCGGCGTCGTTGCCAAGGCTGGCGGCCTTGATGGGAGTCTCCTTGCAGGACTGGAAGGCGTACTCCTTGTAGTGGCGCACCAGCGGGGTGAACAGAACCTCCCCGGCGCGGGCCACGCCGCCGCCGATCATGAACATTTCGGGGTCGGTGGTGGCGGCAATGTTTGCCAGTGCCATGCCCAGCGTAGAAGCCATCTCGTCCACCTCACGGGCAGCCAGTGCGTCCCCGGCGCGGGCGGCGTCGAACACGTCCTTGGCTTCAAAGTCCTTACCGCGCAGGGTGCAGGCGGTGTCCGGGTTTGCGTCCAGCAGCTTCTTCATGCAGCGCACAACGCCGGTGGCGCTGGAATACTGCTCCAGACAGCCGCGCTTGCCGCAGCCGCAGACGGCGGTCTCGTGGGGGTTGACGGTGATGT
>ERZ1034626.1903-NODE-1903-length-13086-cov-3.172742_pt1 | contig 13086 bp, 10 predicted proteins | sample MGYA00520652_ERZ1034626 | MGnify/ENA primary metagenome ERZ1034626 (study PRJEB33766, sample SAMN09781765) | gut metagenome | biome: gut microbiome | host: Homo sapiens | place: Madagascar | study: EMG produced TPA metagenomics assembly of the PRJNA485056 data... | reverse complement strand
GCAGTACAGCATCTGGCCCTCGCGGGGCAGGCCGAACTCAGAGGGTTCGATCTCCTTGACCTTGGCCAGAAAGTCGCAGCGCTGCCACATTTCGGCGGCCTCGGCTACGATCTCGGCGCCTGCCGCGGCGTACTTTTCATCGGAAAAGCCGGAGCCAACGCCGGCACCGGACTGCACCAGCACGGTATGCCCCGCGGCGCGGATGGAGGCCACCTCCACCGGCGTACAGATCACGCGGTTTTCGCCTTCCTTGATGTCCTTCAAAATACCAAATACCATAACCGTATCCTCCAGATCATGTTGTTGTTTTGGGCAGGTCTGCCTCTATAAAATGTATTTGCAAAAAACGTGCCACTTTTTGGCGGGATCATCCAGCGATCCGGTAAAGAAAACCACGCAAATTTCACGCCGCGGTGCAATTTTTGCACCGCGGCGTGAGTTCAGAGGAGGGTATTGAGAAAGTCGTCAGTTTAATTCGTCCTGCCGGAAGCAGGCCACAAAGTGACCGGGGGTGACCTCCACCAGCGGCGGAACCGCCTTGCACTTGTCGCAGGCATACTGGCAGCGCTTGAAGAAGCGGCACTCGTCCGGCATATTGATGGGCGAAGTGATCTCGCCCTTGATGGGGATGCGCTCCTTCTGTACGCCCAGCTCGGGAATGGGGATGGCGGACAGCAGCGCCTTGGTATAGGGGTGCAGGGGATTGGTAAACAGCTCCTCGGCGGGCGCTTTTTCCACGATCTTGCCCAGGTACATGACGGCGATATCATCGGCGAAGTGGTTGACCACAGCCAGGTCGTGGGTGATGAAGATATAGGAGAGCCCCAGCTTTTCCTGAAGCTCCTTCAGCAGGTTCAGGATCTGGGCCTGAATGGAGACATCCAAGGCAGAGACCGGCTCGTCGCAGACGATGAACTTGGGCTCCATGGCCAGCGCCCGGGCGATGCCGATACGCTGGCGGCGGCCGCCGTCCAGCTCGTGGGGATAGGTGTTGAACAGACGCATGGCAAGGCCCACGGTCTCCATCAGCTCCGCCACCCGTTCGTCGATCTCCTTCTGGGTCTTGAGGATCTTGTTGGCCCGAATGGGCTCGCTGATGATCTGACTGACGGTCTTGCGGGGATCCAGAGAGGAATAGGGATCCTGGAAGATCAGCTGCATATCCTTGCGCAGTGCCCGCAGCTTGCTGGGACTGAGCTTGCTGACGTCCTGACCCTCAAAGATGATCTCGCCGCTGGTGGGCTCGATCAGCCGCAGGATGGTGCGGCCTGTGGTGGACTTTCCGCAGCCGGATTCGCCCACCAGTCCCAGCGTCCGGCCCCGTTCCAGGGTGAAGCTGACGTCGTCCACCGCGTGCAGCATGCCGCGGCTGGTCTTGAAATGCTTGACGAGGTTTCTTACCTCCAGAATGGTTTCGGCCATTATGATTTCTCCTTCCGTTCAATGTGGAAGCCGGGCCTGTCATACGCGCAGCAGCGGATGAAATGGGTGTCGGACACATAGCGCTTCTCCTGTACCTGCTTGCATGCCTCGGTGGCGTACTGGCAGCGGGGGTGGAAGGGACAGCCCTCCGGCAGCGCGGTGGGATCGGGCATCAGGCCGGGAATGGGTTTGAGCTTGGACTTGCGGTCATTGACGTTGGGCAGGCTGTTGAACAGGCCCTCGGTATAGGGGTGCATGGTGTGGTTGAATACATCCTCCAGCGTGCCCTGCTCCACCACGTTTCCGGCGTACATGACAGCCACCTCGTCGCAGATCTCCGCCACGATGCCCAGATCGTGGGTGATCATAATGAGGGAGGTCTGGTACTGCTTGCGCAGATTCTTCATCAGATCCAGCACCTGGGCCTGGATGGTCACATCCAGAGCGGTGGTGGGCTCATCGGCGATCAGCAGCTGGGGGTGGCAGGCCAGCGCGATGGCGATGACCACACGCTGCTTCATACCGCCGGAGAACTGATGGGGATAGTCGCCGGCGCGCTCGCCGGGGATACCCACCAGCTCCAGCATGCCGACGGCCAGCTTCTGGGCCTCTACCATGGAGACGTTTTCGTGGATGCTGATACTCTCCGCGATCTGGTCGCCGACGGTGAACACGGGGTTCAGGGCTGTCATGGGATCCTGGAAGATCATGGATACCTCTTTGCCGCGGACCTTTTCCAGCTCCTTGGCGCTCATGCTGAGGATATCCTGGCCGTTGACCTCCAGCTTATCGCAATCCACCACACCGGGGGGATCGGGGACGAGCCGCAGGATGGACAGGGCGGTGGTGGTCTTGCCTGCGCCGGTCTCACCCACCAGGCCGATGGCTTTGCCCTTTTCGATGCGCAGATCCAGACCGTTGACAGCGTTGACCACGCCGTCCTCTGTGGCAAACCGCACGGACAGGTTTTCAATGTCCAGTACGAGATCGTTCTTGTTTTCCAGTTGGTTCATGGCGTCCTCCTGTTACTGCTTCAGCTTGGGATCCAGCGCGTCACGCAGGCCGTCGCCCATCAGGTTGAAGGCCAGAACGGTGATCATGATCGCCAGACCCGGGAAGGTGGTCAGGTAGCCGGAGTCACGGATGAATTCGCGTCCGCTGGAGAGCATGGCGCCCCATTCCGGCGCGGGCACCGGCACGCCCAGTCCCAGAAAGCTGAGGAAGGAGGCGGACAGGATGCCGTTGGCCACGCCCATGGTCACCTGCACGATGATAGGGGACAGGGAGTTGGGCAGCACATGGCCGAAGATGATCTTGAGGTCGCTGACGCCGGAGACACGGGCCGCCTCAATGTATTCCTCGTCCCGGACGGGCAGCACCGCGGCGCGGGCGGTACGGGCGAACATGGGAACGTACACCAGACCCACGGCCAGCATCAGTACGAACAGGCTCTGGCCGAAGGCGGACATGATGGCGATGCCCAGCAGCACGCTGGGGATACCCATGAATACCTCACACACACGGAGGATGATGTTTTCGATCACGCCGCCGTAATAGCCGGCGATCAGCCCCAGAGAGGAGCCCAGCGCGCAGCTGATGGCCACGGAGACGATACCGACAGCCAGAGAGTACTTGGCACCGTACAGAATTCGGGTCAGCACATCGCGGCCATACTGGTCGGTGCCCAAAAGGTGGCCGTCTATGCCGGGTTTGACGAAGCGGTTCATAATGTCCTGCTGGACGATGTCGGTTTGATAATCATAAATAAACTGCGAGACGATGGCCAGGATCACGATGATGGCGATGATGATCAGGCCGATCATGGCGCTGGGGCTCTTGCGGTAGTTGCGCCAGATCTCCTGCCAGAGAGACCTCTTCTGATAGGATCTCAGCTCGTCGGCAGTGATTTTACTGTTTTTCATATGCGGCACCTCACTTGGAGTACTGCGCCTTGATGCGCGGATCAACGTATGCGTATGCGATGTCCACCAGCAGCATGGTCACGGTCAGCAGCACGGTAAACATGATGATGCAGCCGGTGGCCAGTGTGATGTCGCGGGTGTTGATGGCCGAGACGGTCAGACGTCCGATGCCCGGCCAGGAAAAGACGGTCTCGATCGCCACCGCGCCGCCCAGCAGGTTGCCCAGCGTAGAGCCGAACACCGTGATGATGGGGATCAGCGCGTTTTTCAATGCGTGCTTGCGGATGACCATTTTTTCACTGACGCCCTTGGCGCGGGCGGTGCGGAGGTAGTCCTGCCGGATCACGTCCAGCATAGAGGAGCGGGTGATGCGGGTCAGGCTGCCGGCCTGACCGGCGCCCAGCGCAATGGCAGGCAGGATCAGATGGACGATGCCGCCGCTGCCGCCGGAGGGGAGCCAGCCCAGCTGATGGGAGAAGAACAGGATCAGCAGCAGGCCCAGCCAGAAGCCCGGCATGGACAGACCCAACATGGCGGTCACCATGCTGAAGCCGTCCAGGAAGGAGCGGTGATGGGTGGCGGCGGCAATGCCTAACGGTATGGATATGGCCAGTGCCACAACGGTGGCGGCCAGTGCCAGCTCCAGCGTGGCGGGGAAGCGTTCAAAGAATACATCGGCAACAGGACGCTTGAGGGACAGCGACATGCCCATGTCGCCCTTCAGCAGGCCGCCCAGATAGCGAAAATAGCGTTCGATCAGCGAACCGTTCAGACCCAGTTCTGCCCGCATCATCTCAATCTCCGCCTCGGTAGCATCCTGAGGGGCCATGGAGGAAATGATATCGCCGGGCGCGAGATCCATCAGGAAGTACACGACAAACGATACCGCGATCAGAACGGGGATCATCATCAGAATACGCTTCATAATATAGCGAAACATGATTTCCTCCCGTATATAGAGTGTCAGGCGGCCCCTGAGGGGAGAGCCCGTCAGGGGCCGCCTGCCGCGTCAGCGGATAGAGGTGTGAAACGTCTGCGCAGAGATCACGGTCAGATGAGACGCTCGACGTTCTTGAACTGGTGGACCAAACCGGGATGCAGCAGCGCACCGGTCACGCCCTTGGCAGCACCCAGAGTCAGGGTGTTCTGTGCGATGGGGATCCAGGGAATGATCTCGCAGGTCAACTCCTCCTGCAGCTCCAGATACATCTCAGCACGCTTGGTGGTATCGGTCTCGCCGGCAGCGGCATCGATCAGCGCGTCAATTTCGGGATCAGCCAGGTGGGAGTAGTTACGGCCGCCCTGGGAGTGGATGGGATTGCGGAACATGTAGTCGGCGTTCTTGCCGGGCGTCCAGGAGGCGATGTACATCTCAACGCCGCTGGTGGTGCCGTCGCTGGTGTTCAGCTCGGTCAGAGCGGAGTTCTGCATGTACTCCACGGTGATGGTGATGCCGTACTTGGCCATCTGGCTCTGGAAGTTCTCTGCCATTTTCACGCGGTGGCTGGCGTCGGAGGTGACCAGATGGATGGTCATGCCATTGCAGCCCAGCTTGTCAAAGATGGCCTGAGCGCCTTCAGGATCATAGGAGATGCCCTTGATGTCGGCATAGTAGCCCATATCGCGGCACATCATGCTGGTGGAGACCTGCGCATAGCCATCCCACGCTGCGATGACCATTTCTTCCTTGTTGATTGCCATGGCGACGGCCTTGCGGAATTCAGGGTTGGTGCCGATGAAGTCGGGGTTCTGCAGGTTGAAGCCCACAAAGTGCTGGGTACGGCCGGTTTCCGTCAGCAGCTGGAGATCGTCGCTCTCGCTCAGGCGGGCATAGTCCGTGGCGGAGGGGCTCATGATCACGTCCACCTCGCCGTTCTCCAGGGCGATCATACGGGCGGAGGCCTCGGGGATCATGCGGAACTTCAGGCGCTGCGTGTTGGGCACGGGATACAGGGTGCTGTCCTCGAAGCGCTTCAGGGACACATAGTCACCGGAGACATACTCGTCAAAGACCCAGGGGCCGGTGCCGATCTTGACGGCATCCTCTTCGGGCATGGTCTCAAAGGCTTCCTTGGACAGGATGGCCAGGGAGTTGGCGGCCAGGGTGTAGTTGAAGTCCACGTTGCCCTGGGTCAGATAGATCTCGAAGGTCAGCTCGTCCACCTTGACGAACTCCTTGATCATGGCCATGTAGTTGGCGGTGGCGGCATGATCTTTGGCGCGCTCGAAGGTGAATTCCACGTCGTCGACATTCAGCTTGGTGCCGTCATGGAAGGTGACATTGTCCTTCAGATAGAAGATCCAGTGGTCAGGCGCCACCATTTCCCAGTGATCCACCAGCTCACCCTCATTTTCCATGGTGGTCAGGTTGGTGTCGGTCAGCAGGTCATGGGTACAGTCCTGCACGATCTGGTTGGTTTCGGCGGTGGTCTCCATGGGGTCGATGGTGGTGAACTCATCGGCCATGGCGATCACGATCTCTTCTTTGTAGTGGGTGCCGGTCTGGCCGTCACCGGTCTCATCGGGGGGCGTCTGTGTGCCGCAGCCGATCAGCGTGAACACCATGACCAGGCTCAGCAGCAAAGCGACAAATCTCTTGCTTTTCATTCGTTGTCCTCCTTATTGTTGTTAGGCGGTTGCCCTTACTAATCTTATTTGCAAAACCCGTGCCAATTTGTGGGTTTTCTACAAAAAGGGAAAAATTTCCATCTCGTTTTTGAAAAATACGCGGTCAACGGCGCATATCCTGCGTAATGGCGGAATGAACGGCGGTGACCGCGTATATAATGCCGGGACGCTGGAGCAAAGGGACGCGAAGGGAGAAGAAATCACTGCCTATGGAGCAAATTTTGCACCTTTGGCGCAAATTGTACGCCGGGAGGGGTGCAGACCCTGCTCAGACGGCGCCGCTGTCGGATGAGGCATCCGGCGTATCACGGTCAATGACACCGTATTCCTTCAGCTTGTTCAGCAGGCCGCGCTTGCTGATGCCCAACTGGGCGGCGGTGGCGACCCGCTTCCCGCCGCAGCGCTGCAGCGTGGCTTCGATGGCTCGCTTTTCGATGTCCTTCAGACTGTGGGAGGACAGATAGTCGTCGATGGAATCTCCGCTGGGGCCGGCCCCGTCGGAGCGGGTGACGTATTCCGGAAAATCCTCCTTGCTGATCACGCCGTCTTGGCACAGGATGCAGGCGTATTCCAGAATGTTGGCCAGCTGACGGACGTTGCCGGGGTAGGGAAGGCGCTCCAGCATTTCCTTGGCCTCCGGCGTGATGGCGCGGATGGGCTTATTCAGCTCGGCGGAGAATTTGCCCAGCAGATAGTTGCTCAGGATGGCAATGTCGCCCTGCCGCTCCCGCAGCGGCGGCAGCTTGATCTCCATGACATTCAGCCGGTAGTACAGATCCTCCCGGAACCGGCCCTCCGCGATCAGGGCGGGAAGATCCCGGTTGGTGGCGGCCAGGATGCGGGTGTCCACCTTGATGGGGGTGCTGCCGCCCACCGGCGTGAATTCCTTATCCTGCAGAGCCCGCAACAGCTTGCTCTGCAGGCCCAGGGGCATATCGCCGATCTCGTCAAGGAACAGCGTGCCGTTGTCGGCCTGCTCCAGCTTGCCCTTTTTGTCCTGCATGGCGCCGGTAAACGCGCCTCGCTTGTAGCCGAAGAACTCCAGCTCCAGCAGATTTTCCGGGATGGCGGCGCAGTTGACCACTACGAACCGCTCACGATAACGCTTTCCGGCGTTATGGATGGCCCGTGCCACCAACTCCTTGCCGGTGCCGCTCTCTCCGGTGATCAGGACGTTGGTATCTATGTCCTTTACCCGGTCGATCAGCATATAGACTCGCTGCATGGGGGCGCTTTCGCCGATGATGGCATCAAAGCGGCTCTTGCTCTCCAGCTGGTCAGAGAGGTAGTAGATCTGCTCGTTCAGCTTGCGGATGTTGCCCGCCTGCTGCATGATGACCTTCAGCTCTTCGATGTTGATGGGCTTGGTGAGATAGGTGAACGCGCCCTTATGCATGGCGTTGACCGAGGTGTCGATGGAGCCGAAGGCGGTCATCATGATGACTTCGGTGTTGGGGTCGATGCGCTTGATGCGCTCCAGCACCTCAAGGCCGTTTTCCTCCCCCAGACGCAGATCCAGCAGTACGATGTCGGCACCCTCTGCCTCCATGCTGGCCAGCGCGGGAAGCGAGCTGGTAAAGGTCTTGACCCGATAGAGATTCTTCAGTGCAAGCTGCAGGGATACGCAGATGGAAGGCTCGTCGTCGATGATATATACCGTGCGGTTCATTCCTGTATGTCCTCCTTAAACAGCATAGAGATCTCGGTGTACACATTCAGCTGGCTGGTCAGATGGAACTGGCCGCCGTTTTCCGTGACAAACTGCTTGGCCAGAGAGAGGCCCATGCCGGTGCCGGTCTTTTTGGTGGTATAGAAGGGCTCAATGCAGTTCTGGATGCTCTCGTCGCTCATGCCGGTGCCCTCGTCACGGACGCTGATGCGGACGGTGCCGTTCTCCTTGACCACGGTGACCAGAATGGAGGGACGGCTGTCCGGCTCCAGGGCCAGACGCTCCTCCACGGATTCGATGCTGTTGATCAGCAGGTTCAGCAGGGCCTGCTTGATCTGGTCGCGGTTCACCTGGATGTAGGCGGACACGGCGTTGTGGCAGGAGAAGGTGATCTGCTTGTTCTTTACCGACGCGCTGACCAGATAGACACATTCATTGGTCAGCCGCTGGGCGTCCACCCGTTCCTTGATGCCGTTGACCGGCTTGGCATAGTTGATCAGCGATTCGATGAGACGGTTGATGCGGCCCACCTCTTGGGGCACATACTGGGCAAAGGATTCCTGGAAGTCCTTGTCGTTGCCCTGCTCCCGGATGATGGAGGCAAACGCCTGGATGGACATGAGGGGATTCTTGATCTCGTGGGCGATGCCGGCGATGAGACGGTTCAGGGTCTGATTCTTGTTGGCCTCATAGATCTCATTGCGGCGGTTTTCCTCCTCCGTCACGTCCTCCACCAGCAGGGCGCAGTCCTTCTGCTGGTTCAGGGTGAAGTACTGATAGCGGTACTGCTTCTGCTGGCCGTTCTTGTTGATGACCGGCAGCACCACCGAGCTCTCCATTTCGCCCAGACCGTTCTGGCTGCCGATGGCCCAAATATCCCGAAATACAGCCAGATCCTTCATAAGAACCGGGTCGTGAGGCTCGTCCCAGGCCACGCTGGCGATACCGCCCACCCGTTCCGCCCGGGGATTCATCATCAGCACCTCGCCGTCCTGCCGCAGCAAAAGGATGCTGTTGGGATATTCATAGATCAGCAGGTTCCGCAGCCGGTTGCCGGCCTCCAGTTGCAGCATCTGCTGCCGGATCTCCGCGGTTTTTTCCTGCACCACCTGCTGCAACCGGCGGTTCCAGATGTTGTAGAACAGCACGACGCATCCGGCCGACAGCAGGAGCAGGGCGATGATGACCAGCAGCTTCTGGATGCGGCGCTGGGCGGCCTCCAGATTTTCGTCCACGATCCAGCGCTCCAGCACCGCGTCGTATTCGCCGGAGTTGCGCAGCTGCGTGATGCTGCGGTTCAGCTTTTCATACAGCACGGTGTCATTCTGACGCACCATGATGGCATATTCCACCGTGCCCATGTAGTTGTTGACCACCGTGAAGGAATCGGCATACCTGTCCAGATCCTTCAGCTGATAGAGGAAGCTCTCCTTGACGGCGGCCACCGCGTCCACGCTGCCGGCGATCACGCTGTTGAACAGCTGCACCTGGTCACCGGCCACCACGGTATACTGGGTCTTCAGCTGATTGAGCTGGGAAAAGGGAATGGTGCCCAGCTCAAAGGCTACGGGATAGCGCTGTTTGTCCTGATCCTTGACGGTGATCTTGCCGGCTACGTCATTGGGGGCGATCAGAGAAATGGTACCGGAGGAGATCACATTGGTCAGCCGTGTACCCTCGGGGCAGACGGTGCCGGACAGAACGCCCAGTACCGCGTCTACCTCGCCGGAGAGCAGAGCATCGGCGGCATCGCTGCTGGTGGTGTAGGAGACATACTCTACATTCAACCCCTCCTTTTCCGCCATCAGCTCCAGAATGTCGATGTTCAGTCCCTTGGCGGTGTCGCCGTCCCAGAAGTGATAGGGAGGACATTTGCCCTTGACGGCCACGCGAATGTTCATATGAATGGCAGAGGCATGTACCGGCAGCAGGGTCAAAAGACACAGAACGGCCAGCAGCGCGGCGGTAAATTTGATGATCCGATATTTCATCGGTAGGTGCCTCCTTCCTCCTCAAGGGCGTGGCGGTATTTGCTGACGGTGCGGCGGGAGATGTGGATCCCTTCCCGGGCCAACTGCTGGGCGATGGCGTTGTCACTGGGACGGCGCGGGCCTTGACGGCAGATCTGGCGGATGCGGGACATGATCTCCTCCTTGGAGCTGCTGGCGCAGCCTCCTGCGGTAAACAGGGCTTTCAGGGGCATGACCCGGTTTTCGTATTGCAGATATTTGTCACTGACGGCCCGGCTGACGGTGGAGACGCTCAGTCCTAGCGCGGCGGCAGCCTCGCTTTGGGTCAGACGCCGGAGGGGACAGCACTGGGGCTCCATCAGATGAGTCGCCTGTTGCTGTACGGCATAGGCGGCCACGCACAGCAAGGTGCTGCTGCGCTGCTGGATCGCGTAAAGAAAGCTGCGGGCATAGGCCAGCTGCTCCTGGAGATACTGCTTATCCTGAGGGGAGCCCTGTGCCATAAGGGCGGTGTATTGGGCGTTCAGCGCCGGAACATGGGGCTGGTTGACCAGCGAGACGGCCAGTGCGCCGTCCTGAAGGTGCACCGCCACGTCCGGTACGACGAACACGGTGGCCTCATGGTCAAAGGCGCTGCCGGGCCGGGGCTCCAGCGACAGCAGCAGCGCTACGGCGGCATCTGTCTCCGCCTGGCTGGCGCCCGGACGCGACAGCGTGCCCCGGGCCAGCGCCTCCAGATGCTCCCGGGCGATCAATGCCGCCAGGGGATCGGGATCGCCCATAGCCTGTAGCTGCAGCCACAGACATTCCGACAGGTTGCGTGCGCCCACACCGGCAGGCTCCAGCGCCTGGATATGCCGCAGTGCCCGGTGAAACAGCGCGGCATCGCAGGAGAAGTCACGGCACAGGCTGGCCTCGTCATCCCGAAGATAGCCGTTGGCATCCAGGCTGTTGGCCAGCAGCAGGCAGACCCGCAGCAGAGCCGGCTCCCTCAGTGTCATGCGCAGCTGGGCGGACAGATGCTCCGCCAGCGTTTCCCGCCGGGCGGGAATGGAGGCGATCAGGTCGTAATAGGGATCATCGCCCTCCACCGGCTCCACCATGGGATTGGTCAGCGTCAGCTCCCGGATGGCCCGCTGCAGCTCTCCCGCGCTGCATGCCAGCAGGCTGGCCGACTGCGCGGCCAATGCCACCGGCACCGCCTGTACATTGGGCGTGACCGTTACCTTGACAAATCCGGCGTCCATAGGGTGACCTCCCTTCTGAAAAATGCGGCAAACAGGTAAAAAATGCCTTTTCCTATTTCATACTACAGGATAATTGCCAAATGTCAAGAAAAAATTAACGCAAAAATTTCGCTGTTTGCACAAAAAGCGCCAATGGTGCAAAAATTGCACCATTGGCGCTGGAGAGCTTGCGGCAAAAAACATATATGGTTCAGGATAGCTCTTTTGGCAGCCATTTCTTCCGCCACAGGAAGAACAAGAACAGCGATCCACGGAAGCACAGCTCGATGCACATGGCGATCCACGCGCCCTGAAGGCCCCAGCGGGGCACCATCAGCAGCGTCAGCGTGATGCGCACGCCCCACATGCTGGTGAAGTTCAGCACGGAGCTCAGCAGGGAGCTGCCCGCCCCCTGGAACACACCGGCGGCCACGATGGATGCGCCGAACAGCGGCTCGGAAAACACCACGATCCGCAGCACCTGGGTGCCCAGGGCTACCACCTGTGCGTCGGGGCTCAGCATGCCGATGATCCACGGGGCCAGGATGTACATAACGGCGGAGGAGAGAAGCATAACGCTCATCCCCAGCAGCACCGTGACCCAGCCGAGACGATTGACCAGATCCTTTCGCTTGGCGCCCACGCTCTGGCCGATCAGGGTGACGGCGGCGCTTTGCGTGCCGTAGCCGGGCATGTAGCACAGGGCCTCGGCGGTGACGGCGAAGGAGTTGGCGGCGATGGCCATCGTGCCCAGTGGGGCGATGATGCGGGTGGTCACCACCTGGGCGCTGGACATGACCGCCTGCTCGATGGCCACAGGCGCGCCCAGCCGGACAGCCCGCCGCAGCTGGGCGGGGACAAAGCGCAGACGCTCGCCCTTCCGCAGACCCAGCATGGGGGAGCGCAGCAGGCAGACGCACAGGATGAGGGCTACCACCGCTTCAGACAGCGCCGTACCCAGCGCCGCACCCGCCACGCCCAGATCCGCACCCGGCAGCGTCAGGGCGCCGAGCTGCCGGGTGGGGAAGATCAGCAGAGAGTTGAATACCACGTCCAGCGCACACATCAGCACCAGCAATATGCTTGGGGTGCGCATGTTGCCGCCGGCCTCCAGCAGGCCCACCGCCAGCCGGTTCAGCTGTACGAAGGGCAGGGACAAGGCGAAAATCAGGAAATACGCCGACGCGTCGGGGCAGATGGCGCTGTCCGCGTGAAGCCAGTGGGGCAGTCCGCCGGAGATGGCGGCGCCGATGGCCGCCAGCAGCAGGCCGAAGGCGATGCCGGAGCACAGGCCCTGCTTCACCAGATTCCGGGCGTCCCGCTCCTCGCGCGCGCCGATGCGCTGGGCCACCATCACGGAGAAGCCCACCACCAGCGCCCGGCACAATCCGCCGAACAGCCATGTGCTGGAGGCCACCAGACCGATAGAGGCGGAGGCGTCCCGGCCTAATTGCCCCACCATGGAGGCGTCGATGTACTGCATAACGATGGAGGAGATCTGGGCCAGAATGGCGGGAATACTGAGCTGCAGCGTCAGCCTGGTCTGCTGCCGCAGGGTCAGGGTGTGTCCCTCCCGCAGCGACAGAAGCAGGTTCTGTCTGGCCATATGATCGCCTCCCTTCAAACAGTGTCGTATTTTACATTATACGGTCTGCGCCGAAAAAGGTCAAGCAGATGTTTCCTCAGCGGAAAAAGTATGGCGCGGCATACGCCGCGCCATACTACTGGATACAACTGCTATCGGATCAGTCGGCGGCTGGCGGAGTACTCCTCATTGATCTGAGCAAGCTCCTTTTCGCCGTCGATATAGGGCTGGTAAATGGCCTCGATCCGGCCGCCGCCGGAGTTGCCGCAGCCATTACAGCCGTCGCAGCTTCCGCCGCAGGCGCTCAGCGCCCGGCGGACGATCTCCTCCCGCTCCTCACGGGTGGTGTCGCGGATCAGCAAAGACCGCATGTGGGTCGCCTCCTGTCATCCCGTCATGTTCAGCATGTTTTCCATGAAAATGCCGTAGCCCCGCGTGGGGTCGTCAATGAGAACGTGGGTCACAGCCCCCACCAGCTTGCCGTTCTGCAGGATGGGGCTGCCGCTCACGGTTGATGTCAATATGGAGCAACAAATAATTTTTTAAGAACTTTATTTGACAAAATATTTTATAAAATCAGGAAATTTCCAATTTATTTGAATTTTTTGCCTGTGGAAAACTAAAATTTCACAAGCTAATTCTCGCATAAGAGCAGGGTCTAAAG
>ERZ1034626.1902-NODE-1902-length-13086-cov-5.552375_pt1 | contig 13086 bp, 9 predicted proteins | sample MGYA00520652_ERZ1034626 | MGnify/ENA primary metagenome ERZ1034626 (study PRJEB33766, sample SAMN09781765) | gut metagenome | biome: gut microbiome | host: Homo sapiens | place: Madagascar | study: EMG produced TPA metagenomics assembly of the PRJNA485056 data... | reverse complement strand
TTTTAAAAATTAAGAATTTACAAATATACAAAGCATATTGATAAGGAGGAAAATTATGCCTGTAAAATACGTGTTCGTCACCGGTGGAGTTGTTTCCGGTCTTGGAAAAGGAATTACCGCAGCGTCTCTTGGACGTCTTTTAAAAGCTCGTGGATACAAGGTGACAATGCAGAAGTTCGATCCATACATTAATATTGATCCGGGTACCATGAACCCTATTCAGCACGGAGAGGTGTTTGTAACAGACGATGGAGCTGAGACAGATCTTGACCTGGGACACTATGAGCGTTTTATTGATGAGAGCCTGACAAAGAACTCAAACGTCACCACAGGAAAGGTATACTGGTCAGTATTACAGAAGGAACGTCGTGGTGACTACGGCGGAGGAACAGTACAGGTTATTCCTCATATCACCAATGAGATAAAGAGCAGATTCTACAGGAATTTCACATCTGAGGATACCACAATCGCAATCATCGAGGTGGGTGGTACAGTCGGCGATATCGAGAGTCAGCCGTTCCTCGAGGCAATCAGACAGTTCCAGCATGAGGTGGGACACGACAATGCCATCCTGTGTCATGTGACACTGATTCCATATATCAAGGCATCCGGAGAGCTCAAGACAAAGCCTACACAGGCCAGCGTAAAGGAGCTTCAGGGCATGGGAATCCAGCCGGATATCATCGTATGTCGTTCAGAGCATGAGCTTGACCAGAAGCTTAAGGACAAGATTGCGCTGTTTTGTAATGTACCGAATTCACACGTATTACAGAACCTTGATGTGGAGTATCTCTATGAGGCACCACTTGCCATGGAGCAGGAGAATCTTGCAAAGGTTGCATGCGAGTGCTTGAATCTCGACTGTCCTGAGCCGGATCTTGCAGACTGGAAGCAGATGGTTGAGGATCTCCGTCATCCTGATAAAGAGGTAAAGATCGCGCTTGTCGGAAAATATACAGCACTTCACGATGCATACATTTCAGTTGTTGAGGCACTGAAGCATGGCGGTATCCCTGAGCATACCACAGTTGATATAAAGTGGGTTGACTCAGAGGAGCTTAATGATGACAATGCAGCAGAGGTATTCAAGGGTATTCAGGGAATTATCGTTCCGGGAGGCTTTGGAGACCGTGGTGTTGAGGGCATGATTGCAGCAGCTAAGTATGCCAGGGAAAACAATATCCCATATCTGGGACTCTGCCTTGGAATGCAGGTGGCAATCATCGAGTATGCGCGCCACGTATGTATGTTCCATGATGCACACAGTATAGAGCTTGATCCAAACACTACTCATCCGGTTATCGCACTTATGCCTGACCAGAACGGAATAGAGGATATCGGAGGTACACTTAGACTTGGCTCTTATCCATGTGTACTCGACAAGACATCAAAGGCATACCAGGTATACGGTACAGAGAATATAAGCGAGCGTCATCGTCACCGTTATGAGGTCAACAATGACTACAGAACAGCTCTCACAGAGCATGGCATGAAGCTTTGCGGTACATCACCTGATGGCAGAATCGTGGAGATGATTGAGATTCCGGAGCATCCGTGGTTTATCGCCACACAGGCACATCCGGAGCTTAAATCACGTCCGAACCGTCCACATCCGCTTTTCCATGGCTTCATAGAGGCGGCAAACAAGGTGAACAGATAATTTTTCGTTATATTTAATACAATATTTAGAAAGTGCGGTTGATTTTGACCGCACTTTTTCTTATAATAAAGTGAAGCTTCACACTTTATATATTGTGAGGAGACGGTTTCATATACAATATATTCCTTGGAAAATAAGAAGTCTGTAATGATATTTTTCGGGGGATAGGGTTTCATAGGAATGACTATAAAAATTACAGGTCAAAATTGCCTTGAAGCTTGTAATAAATAAGAAAAGAACGGAGAAAATATGGATAATCAGGGACCTAATAACTATAATTACAACAATGGCCCGGGCAATAATGGGTCCGGTGGAAACGGAAATAACGGTGGTAACAGACCTGGTGGAAACGGAAATAACGGTGGCAGGAACAACCGTGGCGGACAGGGTATCATGGCATTTATTCTGCTGACACTCGTGGCATTGTTTGTGTATGCACTTATATCAAACAGCATATCGCATGCCAGCACACAGGAAAAGTCATACAGTGATTTCATAAAACAGCTCGACAAGGGTAATGTCAAGAGCGTGGAGTTTGATTCTTACGAGATAGACTACAAGCTTGTGGATGACGGACACAAGGATTATGACATCACATATTACACAGGCCGTGTGGTTGATGATGAGCTTGTGCCTACACTCAAAAAAGCAAAGACCTCAGAGGGCAAGTCTATTGAGATAAAGGCAGCGATACCTGATAATACATCTACATGGATTTTTAATATATTAAGCTTTATAGTTCCGCTTATTTTACTGTGGGTGCTTTTAGCATTTGTTTCAAAGAAGATGGGCGGCAGCATGGGAATGGGAGTCGGCAAATCGACTGCCAAGGTATATGTGGAGAAGTCCACAGGCGTCAACTTCAAGGATGTTGCGGGACAGGATGAAGCCAAGGAATCTTTACAGGAGGTTGTTGATTTCCTTCACAATCCTAAGAGATATACAGATATCGGAGCCAAGCTTCCTAAGGGTGCGCTTCTTGTGGGACCTCCGGGAACAGGTAAGACACTCCTTGCCAAGGCGGTAGCAGGAGAGGCAGGAGTACCGTTTTTCTCACTTGCAGGTTCAGACTTTGTGGAGATGTTTGTCGGAGTCGGAGCTTCGAGAGTGCGTGATTTGTTCAAGGAAGCACAAAAGATGGCACCATGTATTATCTTTATCGATGAGATAGATGCAATAGGAAAGAGCCGTGACAGCAGATACGGCGGTGGCAATGACGAGCGTGAGCAGACACTAAACCAGCTCCTTGCAGAGATGGATGGCTTTGATACATCAAAGGGATTACTTATATTAGCAGCAACTAACCGCCCTGAGGTGCTTGATAAGGCGCTTCTTCGTCCGGGACGTTTTGACAGAAGAATCATTGTTGACAAGCCTGACTTAAAGGGACGTCTGGAGACCTTAAAGGTACACTCAAAGGATGTCAAGATGGATGAGTCGGTAGACCTTGATGCACTGGCACTTGCAACAGCAGGACTTGTTGGCTCAGATCTTGCCAATATGATTAATGAGGCTGCCATCAATGCAGTCAAAAACGGCAGACAGCTTGTAAACCAGTCAGATCTCTTTGAGGCCTTCGAGCTTGTAGCAGTCGGCGGCAAGGAAAAGAAGGATCGTGTCATGAGTGATAAAGAGAGAAAAATCGTCTCATATCATGAGGTTGGACACGCACTTGTATCAGCCCTGCAGAAAAATACAGAGCCTGTACAGAAAATCACAATCGTACCACGTACCATGGGAGCACTCGGATATACACTCCAGACACCTGAAGAGGAGAAATACCTTGAGACAAAGGATGAACTTCTCGCCAAAATCACAACATATATGGCAGGTCGTGCCGCAGAGGTGCTGGTATTTAACTCAGTCACAAGCGGAGCCGCAAATGATATAGAAAATGCCACAAAGATAGCCCGTGCCATGGTAACAATGTACGGAATGTCAGATAAATTCGGCATGATGTGCCTTGCAACAGTACAAAACCAGTACTTAGAGGGCGGAGCAGGATTAATCTGCGGAGAGAATACAGCATCGCAGATAGATGATGAGGTACTCTCAATCATCAACAGCAGTTACGCAGAGGCCATGAAGCTCCTCGATGAAAACAGAGAAATCCTCGACAGTATATCAGATTATCTCTACGAGAAGGAAACAATCACAGGTAAGGAATTCATGAAGATGTTCCGCGACATGAAGGGACTCCCGGATCCGGACGAGGAGAACAAAGAGCAGGAGGCCGCACAGAATGATGATACACAGAAAGATGTGACATCGGCAACAGATCCACTCCTCCGTAATGCCATAGACAAGCCTGCAGATACAAATGAATCTTCCGGATATACAGCGCCGGATGATACATCAAATAATTAGTACCTTATAGGGCAATTTTCGCGCAGCGAAAGAGCAGTAGAAAAGAGTTTCGCACACATAAACTGAAAAAGCTGGAGGAATACACTGTGTGCCATGCCGGCAACCACACAACCTGAAGGTGCGAAACTCCACCACGCACCACGAAAAGTGCGAAACTCCACAACAACCCAAAATAGCGAATATGGAAAAAACATTTGATATCAAAGAAGAATTAAAAAAACTCCCGGATGCCCCGGGAGTTTATATTATGCATGACAAGGATGATGTAATCATATATATCGGCAAAGCCAAAAGCCTGACGAAGCGAGTACATCAGTACTTTCAGGCGAGCCACAATGAGGGCATCAAGAAAAAACAGATGGTAGAGCATATAGATCATTTTGAGTATATAGTCACCGACTCTGAGCTTGAGGCCCTTGTTTTGGAGTGCAACCTGATAAAGGAGCACACACCAAAGTACAACACCATGCTTCGCGATGACAAGACATATCCGTACATCAAGGTGACGCTGGGTGAGGACTATCCGAGGGTTTTGTTTTCGCGTCAGATGAAAAAGGACAAGTCACGTTATTTTGGCCCGTATACGAGTGCCTCAGCGGTGAAAAGCTCGATAGATCTGATAAACAAAATCTATAAGCTTCGCACCTGCAACCGCAGGCTGCCGCGTGATATAGGTGCAGATCGGCCGTGCCTCAACTATCATATACACCAGTGCAGTGCGCCCTGCCAGGGCTATGTGACGAAGGAAGAGTATGCAGTGGCAGTAAAGGGAGCGATAGATTTCTTAAACGGTGACTATGAGCAGACAATAAAGGCTCTTAGCGATAAAATGCTAAAGGCCTCAGAGAGCATGGAGTTTGAGAAGGCGGCTGAATACAGGGATCTGATAAACAGTGTGAAACAGGTAGCACAGAAGCAGAAGATAACAAATGCCGACGGCGAGGATAAGGATATCATAGCACTTGCAAATGACGATACGGATGCAGTGGTGCAGGTATTTTTCATAAGAAACGGAAAGCTGATAGGCAGAGACCATTTCCATGTGAGGGTCGGAAGCGAGGAGGCGGCGGATGATGTGCTGAACAACTTCGTGAAGCAGTTTTATTCCGGAACGCCGTTTATACCGCGAGAGGTCATGCTGCAGAGCGAGATAGAGGATATGGACGTTTTGGAGCAGTGGCTTAGCGAAAAGCGAGGCAGGCGTGTAAATATAAAGGTGCCGCAGAAGGGCATGAAGGAAAAGCTTGTTGAGCTCGCCTACAAGAACGCACTCTTAGTGCTCAGCCAGGATAAGGAGCGGATAAAGAGAGAAGAGGGGCGCACAATAGGAGCGGTAAAGGAAATCGAGGGACTTTTGGGCTTACACGGCTTAAACCGTATGGAGGCATATGATATTTCCAATATCAACGGCTTTGAGACAGTCGGTTCCATGATAGTGTATGAGAAGGGCAAGCCTAAAAAGAGCGATTACAGAAAGTTTAAGCTTCGCACAGTTACGGGACCTGATGATTATGCGTCAATGCACGAGGTGCTCACACGCCGCTTCACACATGGCATGGAAGAGCAGAGGCAGCTTGAAAAAGACGGCTCGCCACAGGAAATAGGCAGCTTCAACCGTTTTCCGGACATCATAATGATGGATGGTGGACGAGGTCAGGTAAATATATGCCTTCAGGTGCTTTCTGAGCTGGGGCTTCACATACCTGTGTGCGGCATGGTGAAGGATGATTTTCACCGCACAAGAGGTCTTTATTACAACAATGTGGAGATACCTATCGACCGCCACGGCGAAGGCTTCAAGCTCATCACGAGAATACAGGATGAGGCACACCGCTTTGCAATAGAGTTTCATAGGTCACTGCGCTCAAAGAGCCAGGTACATTCGGTGCTTGATGATATTGAAGGCATAGGACCGGCGCGCAGAAAGGCGCTCATGCGCCGCTATCAGTCGTTAGAAAAGATAAAGGAAGCGGATGTTGAAGATCTTATGCAGACAGAGACCATGAACGAAAAAGCAGCACAGGCAGTGTATGCATTTTTCCACTCTGCCACGTAGATTTTGCCACCAAATTGTGGTATACTAAAAAACAAATATACATCAAGGGGGACCGCGAATGGATGCATTACACTCAGTATCAGTTGCAAAGGTAGCAGAATTGCTCGATCTCAACAATCTTACAAAAGAGATGAACCTAAAGGAGAGGGCGATAGAGTGCTCGGATGTCAACAGACCGGCGCTTCAGCTCTCAGGATATTTTGATCATTTTGAGGAGAGACGAATACAGATTATCGGAAATGTAGAGTATACTTATATAGAGAAGATGAGCGACAGCGAGAAAAAAGAGCGCTATAGCCGCTTCATGGAGTTTGATATACCATGTATCATCTTCTGCAGAGATTTACAGCCGGATGAGATATTTATGGAAGAGGCCAGAGAGCACAGCATACCGGTGCTGTCAACAGGCCGTTCCACATCAAGCTTTATGGCTGAGCTCATCTATTGTCTTGGTGAACAGCTCGCACCATGCATCACGGTGCACGGCGTGCTGGTAGATGTATACGGCGAGGGAGTAATGATCACAGGCGAGAGCGGTATCGGAAAGAGTGAGGCCGCACTCGAGCTCATCAGACGAGGTCATCGTCTCGTGACGGATGATGTGGTGGAAATCAGAAAGATCAACGAGCATACGCTCATGGGCACTTCGCCTGAGATTACCAGACACTTTATAGAGCTTCGAGGCATCGGAATCATCGATGTCAAGACACTTTACGGAGTAGAGTGTGTAAAGGAAAAACAGCAGATAGACCTCGTAATCAAGCTCGAGGACTGGAAAAAGGAGGCAGAGTACGACAGACTCGGCCTCGAGGAAGAATATGCCGAGTATCTCGGCAACAAGGTAGTGTGTCATTCACTGCCAATCAGACCGGGACGTAATCTGGCGGTCATCGTAGAGACAGCAGCAGTCAATCACAGACAAAAGAAGATGGGCTACAATGCAGCTCAGGAGCTGTATCGCCGCGTCCAGGCAAATCTTACAAAAAATTCGGAGGTATAATAAATCATGGCAATAGAAAAGAAAAACGCCTGGGAGAAATATCCCCAGGGACCTGAAAGAGAAAAATTATTTGCATTTGCAGAGGATTACAGAAGGTTCATATCCGGCTGCAAGACAGAGCGCGAGTGCACGGCAGCAGTTTATGCTGACGCCACAGGACATGGCTTTGTGGACCTTGATGAGCTCATCGAGACAGGAAAGAGCGTAAAGGCAGGAGATAAAATCATAGCAAACAATATGGGAAAGGGACTGGCACTGTTTATCGTGGGCAGTAAGCCTCTTGAGAAGGGTATGAATATCCTTGGAGCCCATATTGATTCACCTAGAATGGACTTAAAGCAGGTGCCTTTATACGAGGACACAGACATGGCACTTTTAGACACACATTATTATGGCGGCATCAAGAAATATCAGTGGGTTACACTGCCGCTTTCACTTCACGGAGTCATCTGTAAAAAGGATGGCAGCACAGTGACAGTCAATATCGGAGACAAGCCAAATGATCCTGTAGTGGGTGTGAGCGATCTGCTTATTCATCTGTCAGGCGAGCAGATGGGCAAGAAGGCTTCAGAGGTCATAAAGGGCGAGAGCCTTGATGTGCTCATTGGAAGCATACCGGGACCAGAAAAGGACGAGGACGACAAGGATATCAAGGAGAGAGTAAAGGCCAATATCCTCACAATACTTTCACAGGAGTACGGTGTGGACGAGGATGATTTCCTTTCAGCAGAGATAGAGGTGGTACCTGCCGGAGAGGCAAGAGACTACGGACTTGACAGAAGTATGATCATGGGTTACGGCCACGATGACAGAGTGTGCGCATATCCTTCATACAGAGCTATGCTTGAGATAGAGGGCGCACCGGAATATACAAGTGTATGCCTGCTCGTGGACAAAGAGGAAATCGGCTCAGTGGGAGCCAGCGGCATGCAGTCACGCTTTTTCGAAAACTGTGTGGCAGAGGTGATGAACCTGGCAGGAGACTATAGCGAGCTTGCAGTCAGACGTGCACTGAAAAACTCAAAGGTACTCTCATCAGACGTATCAGCAGCCTTTGACCCGAACTATCCATCGGTTATGGAAAAGAAGAACTCGGCATACTTCGGAAAGGGCCTCGTATTCAACAAATATACAGGCGCCAGAGGCAAATCAGGCTCAAACGATGCCAACGCAGAGTATGTTGCAAGGCTTAGAAATATCATGGATACAGCAGATGTTTCATTCCAGACAGCAGAGCTTGGAAAGGTAGACGAGGGAGGCGGCGGAACAATCGCATATATCCTCGCAAACTATGACATGAATGTTATTGACAGCGGTGTGCCGGTGCTCAACATGCATGCGCCATGGGAAATCATCAGCAAGGTCGATTTATATGAGGCATTCAGAGGCTACATTGCATTTTTGAAGGAAGCATAGGCTAAAGGAATATAAGATGAATCAGACATTTGTAAAAAGTGTAACAGAACAATTGCCGCAGCTTGGTCTCCTGCAGGATGAGCCGATGAAAAAACACACAACCTTCCGCATAGGAGGCCCGGCAGATTACTATGCAGAGCCTGATATGAGCCGGATTTCAAAGCTTATAGAGATGGCTAAGGCATGTGATATGCCGGTTACAGTGATAGGAAACGGAAGCAATCTGCTGGTAGGAGATAAGGGCATCAGAGGTCTTGTAATTGGTATTGGAAAAGGCCTGTCCGAAATCGAGGTGACAGAAGCTGTGGCGCAGCAAAGCACAGCGCAGGACCTCACAGCACAAGACAACGGTCATATCATCACAGCGGGCGCCGGGGCTATCCTTGCAGCAGTGGCGGCAAAGGCAGCGGAGGCAGCGCTTTCAGGTCTTGAGTTTGCATCGGGCATACCCGGAAGTGTTGGCGGAGCGGTAGTCATGAACGCAGGAGCCTACGGCGGAGAGATAAAGGATGTCTTAATCGATGCCACAGTGCTTACAGCAGAGGGCGAGCTAAAGACTGTCACAAGGGATGAGCTTGACTTATCCTACAGGCACAGCATAGTCCCGGAAAAGGGCTATATAGTGCTGTCAGCCAGATTCAGGCTTACACCAAAGCCTAAGGATGAGATAAAGTCATATATGGCAGAGCTTCGCACAAAGAGAGTGGAAAAGCAGCCACTTGAGTACCCAAGTGCAGGCAGTACCTTTAAGAGACCGGAGGGCTATTTTGCAGGGAAGCTTATCATGGATGCAGGTCTTCGAGGCTACAGCGTGGGAGATGCACAGGTGTCTCAGAAGCACTGCGGCTTTGTAGTCAATAAGGGCGAAGCCACTGCAGCGGATGTTCTGACACTCATAAAGGATGTGCAGGAAACGGTTTTAAAGCAGTTTGGAGTGAAGCTCGAACCGGAAGTTAAGATGATTGGAGAATTCTAGTGAAATTTGTAATAGTGACGGGCATGTCAGGTGCCGGAAAAAGCACAGCAATGAAAATGATGGAGGATATGGGATATTTCTGTATAGACAATCTGCCTATACAGCTATTAGATAAGCTCATAGACTTTTCAAACACCTTCCACAGTGATGTGTCCAAGGTGGCAGTCGGCATAGATGTGCGAAACGGTTCAGGAATTGATGAGATTCCACAGACGCTCGAGCAGCTAAGGCAGAAAAATTTTCCGTATGAGATACTATTCCTCGATGCTGAGGATGAGGTGCTCGTCAAGAGATACAAGGAGACGAGGCGTAACCACCCTCTCGCAGGAAGTGAGCGCATCAATAAGGGCATCGTGCTTGAGAGGGAAAAGCTGCAGTATTTAAAGGACAATGCTGACTATATCATAGACACAAGCCAGCTTCTCACAAGGGAGCTTAAAATTGAGCTGGAAAAGATATTTGTGCAGAATGAGGATTACAAAAATCTGTTTATCACGATACTGTCCTTCGGCTTCAAGTATGGCATACCGTCAGACTCTGATATAGTCATGGATGTAAGGTTTCTGCCAAATCCTTACTATGTTGACGGATTGCGTGCAAAAACCGGCAACGATAAGGAGATACAGGACTATGTCATGCAGTTTCCGGAGGCAAATGAGTTTATCGACAAGCTTGATGATATGATAAAGTTTCTCATTCCAAACTATATCTCTGAGGGCAAGAACCAGCTTGTTATATCTATAGGCTGCACCGGAGGCAAGCACCGCTCGGTAACGCTTGCAAACGAGCTGTACAAGAGGCTTAGCGGCTGTAATGACTATGGACTTAAGATAGAGCATCGCGACATAGGAAAGGATGCATTGAGAGGTAAATAACATGTCATTTTCCAGTGATGTAAAGGAAGAGCTGGCAAAGCAGATATCAAAGAGCAGGCACTGTCAGCTAGCTGAGCTTGCAGGCATCATAGAGCTTTCGGGCCGTATCAATGAAAAAACAAAGGGACTTGAGCTCGACACCGAAAACCTGCTGCTTTTAAATAAATATGCCACACTTATGAAGCGCGCCTTTGGCACAGATACCACAAAGGCGCTGGATGAGCAGGATACCGGAAAGATACTTGCAGCGCTTAAAATCACGGCACAGCCTGTCAACAGACAGACCGCAGACGGACTGCTTCTTATGCAGACATGCTGCAGGAGAGCCTTTATCAGGGGAGCCTTCATGGCAGCAGGCTCGATAAGCGACCCCAACAAAGCGTACCATTTTGAGATAGTGTGTCATACGAAAGAGCAGGCGAAGCAGCTTCAGGAGCTCTTGTGCGGCTTTGATACGGATGCCAAGATAGTAGAGCGCAAGGGGCACTATGTAGTGTACATAAAGGAGGGCGCCCACATCGTGGACAGTCTCAACATCATGGAGGCGTATGTGTCACTCATGAAGCTGGAAAATGTGCGCATATTAAAGGAAATGCGCAACAGTGTAAACCGTAAAGTAAACTGCGAAACCGCAAACATCAGCAAGACTGTGAATGCGGCTGTAAAGCAGATAGAGGATATCAGACTGATACAGAAAATGAGAGGACTCGATGATTTACCGGCGCAGCTTCGGGAGATGGCGCTGCTTCGGCTTGAATATCCGGATGCACCGCTAAAGGAACTCGGAGGCTATCTGGATCCGCCAATGGGCAAATCGGGAGTCAACCACAGGCTTAGAAAATTATCAGCGATTGCGGAGGAACTGAGATAGATGAAGAAAAAGCTTTTATTTGTATTTAATCCCAAATCAGGCAAGGGACTCATAAAGGAGCACCTGGTAAATATCGTGGACATCATGACAAAGGCCGGATACAAAATCACCATTTATCCTACACAGTGTCAGGGAGATGCCATAAAAAAGGTCAGGAAAAAGGCTAAGAAGTATGACCTTGTAGTGTGCAGCGGCGGAGACGGCACACTCGACGAGGTAGTGACCGGCATGGAGCAGAGCGAGGTAAATGTACCGATAGGATATATCCCTGCGGGCAGTACCAATGACTTTGCAAACTCTCTCGGCATACCAAAAAATATGGAGGAGGCCGCAAGAGTTGCCGTAAACGGCACTCCATTCCCGTGCGATGTGGGAGGCTTCAACGGAGATACCTTCGTATATGTCGCAGCCTTTGGACTTTTTACAGAGGTATCCTACCAGACCTCACAGCAGATGAAAAATATACTGGGACATGCCGCATATATTTTAGAAGGTGCAAAGCACCTGATGGATATCACCTCGTACAGGATGAAGGTGAGCCATGACGGTGAGATAATAGAGGATGAGTTTATATTTGGAATGGTGACCAACTCCCTTTCGGTAGGAGGCTTCAAGGGCATATCAGGTCCTGACGTACTGCTTGATGACGGCCTTTTTGAGGTGACACTTATCAAGAATCCAAAGAACCCAATCGAGCTCAATAAGATACTTGCGGGACTGGCAAATCGTGAAAATGACAATGAGCTCATCTACTCCTTCAAGACCAGTGAGCTGCATATGGAGAGTGAGGAGGAGGTACCTTGGACACTCGACGGAGAGTTTGGTGGCAGCCACACGGATCTGACCATCACAAATCTGAACAAACAGATTACCATTATGTGTTGATAAATACAAAATCGGACATAAAATAGTAATAGTACACAATTTTTTGTATGATTGTGTTAAAAATTTAACTTTATTTTTATAAGGTTATGTAATATAATAACATTAGCATTTAATTAACAGGAGGAAAAAAATATGTTAGTATCTGCAACAGAAATGCTTAAGAAAGCAAAAGAAGGACATTACGCAGTAGGTCAGTTCAACATCAACAACCTTGAGTGGACAAAATCAATACTTTTAACAGCAGAGGAGCTTAAGAGCCCTGTAATCCTTGGTGTATCTGAGGGTGCCGGAAAGTACATGACAGGCTTCGGTACAGTAGCAGCAATGGTTAAGGCTATGCATGACGAGCTCGGTATCACAGTACCTGTAGCACTTCACCTTGATCACGGCACATACGAAGGATGCTACAAGTGCATCAAGGCTGGATTCACATCAATCATGTTCGACGGATCTCATTATCCAATCGATGAGAACGTTGCAAAGACAAAAGAGTTAGTATCAGTTGCTCATGCAATGGGCATGTCTATCGAGGCTGAAGTTGGTTCAATCGGTGGCGAGGAAGACGGAGTTGTTGGAATGGGCGAGTGCGCTGATCCTGACGAGTGCAAGAGAGTTGCTGATCTTGGTGTAGATATGCTTGCAGCAGGAATCGGAAACATTCACGGAAAATATCCGGCAAACTGGAAGGGACTCAGCTTTGAGACTCTTGACGCTATCCAGCAGAAGACAGGTGTTATGCCATTAGTACTTCACGGTGGTACAGGAATCCCAGCTGACATGATTAAGAAAGCAATCGACCTTGGAGTATCTAAGATCAACGTTAACACAGAGTGCCAGCTTTCATTCGCAGATGCAACACGTAAATACATCGAGGCCGGAAAGGATCTTGAGGGCAAGGGATTTGACCCTCGTAAGCTTCTTGCTCCTGGTGCTGAGGCAATCAAGGCAACAGTTAAGGAGAAGATGGAGCTTTTCGGATC
>ERZ1034626.1900-NODE-1900-length-13091-cov-10.434873_pt1 | contig 13091 bp, 9 predicted proteins | sample MGYA00520652_ERZ1034626 | MGnify/ENA primary metagenome ERZ1034626 (study PRJEB33766, sample SAMN09781765) | gut metagenome | biome: gut microbiome | host: Homo sapiens | place: Madagascar | study: EMG produced TPA metagenomics assembly of the PRJNA485056 data... | reverse complement strand
CCCTCATCGAGGCCGTGGTGGGCATCACGGTGGGCGTGCTCTGGGGCTATGTCCGCCAGCTCGATTTCTTCTTCACCGAGCTGTACAACATCTGTGATAACATCCCCTCCACCATCATCCTGATCCTGATCTCCTATGTCGCATCTCCCAGCATCCAGACCCTGATCCTGGGCATGTCCATCACGGGCTGGATCGCCATGGCGCGCTTTATCCGCAACCAGATCCTGATCATCCGCGACCGCGATTACAACGTGGCTTCCCGCTGCATCGGCACCCCCATCCGCCGCATCGTGCTGCGCAACCTGCTGCCCTATCTGGTATCGGTCATCATGCTGCGCATGGCCCTGACCATCCCCGCCGCCATCGGCAGCGAGGTGTTCATCACCTATATCGGCCTGGGCCTTTCTGTGGAAACGCCCTCTCTGGGCAACCTGATCAACGACGGCCGCAAGGTGATGATGCAGGCGGGCCTGCGGTATCAGCTGCTCTACCCCACCATCATCCTGAGCTTTGTCACCATTGCGTTCTACCTCATCGGCAACGCCTTCTCGGACGCTGCTGACCCGAAGAACCACCTGCAGTAAGGAGGGACAGAAGATGGAAAAAAATCAGCTCATCCTTTCTGTAAAGGACCTCAACATCAAATTCAACCTGCGCGGCAAGGTGCTGCATGCCATCCGCGGCATCGACCTGGACATCTACCACGGCGAAGTCCTTGCCATCGTGGGCGAATCCGGCTCCGGCAAGAGCGTGTTCACCAAGAGCTTCATGGGCCTGCTGGATGCCAACGGCTCCATCACCTCGGGCACCATTGATTATTACGGTGCCGATGACGGCAAGCCCATCCGCCTTTCCGACCTGAAAAAGGAGAAGGACTGGCTGAAGGTCCGGGGCCATGAGATCGCCATGATCATGCAGGACCCCATGACCAGCCTGAACCCCCTGAAGACCATAGGCGACCAGATCATGGAAGCCGTGGAGCTGCACCAGCATCTCAAGGGCAAGGCCGCCCGGGAAAAGACCCTTGAATACCTGCGGGACGTGGGCATTGCTGACCCCGAGGTGCGCTTTGCGCAGTATCCCCACGAGTTTTCGGGCGGTATGCGCCAGCGCGTCGTCATTGCCATTGCGGTGGCCTGCAACCCGCAGATCCTGATCTGCGACGAGCCCACCACCGCACTGGATGTGACCATTCAGGCCCAGATCCTGCAGCTGCTCAAGGAGATGCAGGTCAAGTACAACCTGACCATCGTCCTCATCACCCACGATCTGGGCGTGGTGGCCAACATCGCCGACCGGGTGGCCGTCATGTACGCAGGTGACATCGTGGAGATCGGCACCTCCGATGAGATCTACTACGACCCCCGCCACCCCTACACCTGGGCGCTGCTGTCCAGTATGCCCCAGATGGGCATCAAGGGCGAGGATCTGTTCAACATTCAGGGTACACCCCCGAACCTGTTCACCGAGATCCACGGCGATGCCTTTGCCCCCCGCAACCCCCAGGCGCTGAAGATCGACTTTGTCAAGCGCCCGCCCTACTTTGCGGTCAGCCCCACCCACAAGGCCAAGACCTGGCTGCTGGACCCCCGGGCCCCCAAGGTGGAACCGCCTGCCGCCGTCAAACTGTTGAAAGAGGAGGGGATGCAGGATGCCTGAAAATCGTGACATTCGCGTTTGCGAAGCAGCGAATATCCCAGTGGAGTGTTCGAGCGAAAGAACGGTCTTGCATCAGCAAGACGGAGAGGCTTCGCCCCGGCAGGTCCTGCTTGAGGTCAAGGACCTCGAGGTGACCTACGGCTCCGGCCGCAAGGCCTTCAAGGCCGTGAACCGTGCCAACTTTGAAATTTACAAGGGTGAGACCTTTGGTCTGGTGGGCGAATCCGGCTCCGGCAAAACCACCATCGGCCGCGCCATCATGCGCATCCTGCCCACCTCGGGCGGCGAGATCCTGTACAAGGGCCAGAAGATCAACGGCAAGATCTCCCGCCAGCTGGACCAGCAGGTCATCAAGGAGATCCAGATGATCTTCCAGGACCCGCAGTCCTCCCTGAACGAGCGTGCCAAGGTCAGCTACATCGTGGGCGAGGGCCTGCAGAATGTCCGGCCCGACCTGACCGCCGCCCAGCGGGAGGAAAAGGTCCGGCAGGCACTGCTGGATGTGGGCCTGCTGCCTGAATTCGCCTCCCGTTTCCCGCATGAGTTCTCCGGCGGCCAGCGCCAGCGCATCGGCATTGCCCGCGCCCTGATCGTGGAGCCTGAGTTCATCATTGCCGACGAGCCCATCTCGGCTCTGGATATGTCCATCCGCGCCCAGGTGCTCAACCTGCTGCGCCATCTGCAGAAGGAGCGCGGCATCACCTACCTGTTCATCGCCCACGACCTCTCGGTCATGCGGTACATTTCGGACCGCATTGCCGTCATCCACAAGGGCGATATCGTGGAGCTGGCCGATGCGGAGGAGCTGGTGACCCATGCCATCCACCCCTACACCCGCAGCCTGCTCTCCGCCATCCCCATGCCCAACCCCAGGCTGGAGCGGAAGAAAAAGCTGCTGGTCTACGACCCCGCCATGCACGATTACACGCAGGAGGCTCCCCAGTGGCGGGAGCTGCGCCCCAGCCACTGGGTGCTCTGCAGCGAGCAGGAGGCCAAGGACTGGCTGGCTGAAATGTAAACTTTCTCTTGCGTTTTTTGGCAAAGTTCGCCCTTTGTTTCTTGACATTTCCACCCTGCTCTACTACAATAGCTCTTGTACGTATTGTGTTGTTTTTGACAAACGGACGAAATTTAAGACCCCATTGAATTTGGCTGCCCCGGCTGCGGGTGCAGTGACTGCTCAAAGGACAAAGGACAATTTATGATAACATCCAACACCCCGATCTATGCTTCCCAGGCACGTCCCTGGCTGAAATTCTACGATCAGAAGTACATTGACCAGACCATGCCCGCCTGCACGGCGTTTGAGCTCGTCTGCCGGCAGAACAAGAACCGGCTGGGCGAGACCGCACTGGAATACTATGGCCGCAAGTTCACCTACGCTGATTTTATCGTCAACGTCAAAAAGACGGCAGCAGCCCTGCGGGCAGCGGGCCTGAAAAAGGGCGATATCGCCACGGTGGTCAGCGTGATGACCCCGGAGATCATCTTTGCGTTCTATGCCGCCGACATGATCGGCGCGACTCTGAACCTGGTGGATCCCCGTTACAGTGTGGAGGGCATCCGTGAGTACATTGAAGAGGTGGATTCCCACCTGCTGATCTGCCTGAATGTGGTGTATGAGCGCTGCCATCAGGCTGCCAAGCGCACCCATGTGGAGCATGTGGTGGTGCTCTCCCCGGCCGATTCCCTGCCGCTGCCTCTGGCGCTGGGTTACAAAATCAAGAATCTCGACAAGAACAAGTACCATTCCAACGTCATCCACTGGAAGCAGTTCCTTGCTGCCGGGAAGGACGAGAGCATTGCCGCAGAACCCTATGACCCGGAGCACGCCTGTGTGGTGGTGCATACCGGCGGCACCACCGGCTCCCCCAAGGGCGTGATGCTGACCGATAACAACTTCAACGGCATCGCCATGCAGTTCTCTGCCTGCGACACGCTGTTCTCCAAGGGTCAGTCCATGCTGAACATCTTGCCCCCCTTCGTTGCCTACGGCTTTGCCTGCGGCGTACATCTGCCGCTGTCACTGGGCATCAAGGTGGTCCTCGTCCCCAACCTCGACTTCAATGAACTGGGCAGCGTGATCTGGAAGTACAAGCCCGAGCACATGTTCGGTGTGCCCTCCCACTACCAGCAGCTGGCTGTTGACCCCAAGCTCCAGAACAAGGATCTCTCCTTCATCCGCAACTATGCCGCGGGCGGCGATGCCATTGCCCGGGGTGCCGAGCAGACGGTCAACGACTTCCTGGCCGCTCACAATGTGGAATTCCCCATCGCCAAGGGCTACGGCATGACCGAGGCCTCCTCTGCTGCCACTGCTGCTGCCGGCCGGAACAACAAGCCCGGCAGTGTGGGCCTGCCGCTGGTCAACACGCTGGTGTCCGTCTTTGAGCCGGGCACCGACACAGAGCTGCCCATCGGTCAGCGGGGTGAGCTGTGCATCTCCGGCCCCGGCGTTATGAAGGGTTACTACAACAAGCCTGCCGAGACCGCCGCCATCCTGCACACCCATGCGGATGGCCGGGTCTGGGTGCACACCGGTGACATCGGCTATCTGGACGAGGACGGCTTCGTCTATCTGGACAGCCGGATCAAGCGGCTCATCATCCGTCACGATGGCTTCAAGGTGTTCCCCTCCATGATCGAAAATGTGATCAGTCAGCATCCCGCCGTACATCAGTGCTCTGTGGTGGGCTGCGTTGACAAGGAGCATGTGCAGGGCCGCCTTCCCTTCGTTTATCTGGTGCTCAAGCAGGATGTTCCCGCTGCCAAGCACAAGCAGATCATTAAGGAGCTGCGCCAGCTCTGCATTGAAGATCTGCCCGAATATGTCCAGCCCGTGGGGTACAAGATCATCCCCGAAATGCCCCTGACGCTGGTCGCTAAATTTGATTATCGCAAGCTGGAAGAAGAAGTTACTCCCCGCGATTATTAAGCAGAATAATACACATTGGAAAGGATTCGTGACGACACCATGAAAAAGAAACTGATTGGCCTGGCCCTCTCGGCCGCCATGCTGTTCTCTGTCCTGAGCGTTCCGGCCTTTGCAGCCGCCCCGGAAGAGAACGCAGACCCCGCTCTGACCACTGAACAGACCGCCGCAGAGGAGGAGAACTGTTTCTTCACCTCCAGCAGCACCGAAGAAGAAAAGGAGCCCAACTCCATCACCTATGTTGCCCTGGGCGACAGCATCTGCGCCGGCATCGGCCTGACGAAGGTGCAGTATTCCACCAACCTCACCGGTGTGGATGTTTCCTTCAACTTCAAGGGCTATCCCGAGACCTGCTATGTGGGTCAGGTGGGCAAAAGCCTGAACCTTGACCGGGATCATGCCATCAATCTGGGCCTGCCCGGCGTGATGAGCAAGGATATGCTGGAGCTGGTCAAGACCGGCACCATGGCCGAGATGAACACCCTCTCCGGCTGCCAGTACAATTACCCTGAGTTCATCGACTACATCAAGAGCGCCGATGTCATCTCCATCCAGCTGGGCTCCAACGATGCCTTTGTGCCCACCGTGGTCTCCTTTGGCGAGGCTACCAACTGGAAGAGCGCTGACCTGGCTTCCATCGTGCTCAGCGGCAACCTGCGCGACCGCGACCAGGACACTGAGGCCGCGCTGGACGAGAGCCTGAAAAAGCTCAGCCTGACCCGCAGCGAGAAGGATGCCGTCTGGAACCTGTTCTTCTCCGGCATGAACAAGATCTGCGAGAACGCTTATCCCGAAAGCAGCAGTAACCTGCGCCAGATCGTGGCAGCCGTCAAGGAGCTGAACCCTGATGCCCAGATCCTGATCATCGGTGCCACCAACCCTGTGCCCCTGCTGCCCAGCTGGAGCAACTACTTCAGCAAGCTGAACAACTACGAAAAGCAGCTGGCCGATGTTTACGGTGCCACCTACGTTTCCATCCCCTTTGCTCAGACTGAGCTGGATGGCCACCCCACCGTCTCCGGCCACAAGTACATCGCCGACAAGATCGTCAAGGCCATCGAGGCCCAGCAGTAACCTCTGGATATGACAAAATCCCCGCCGTCGCAAGACAGTGGGGATTTTTCTTATCCCATATTACTTTTCGTAGCTCTGGGGCAGCTCGTTCTTGGGGTCACGGTCCATCAGGGAGCGCACCGCCTCGGCGGCGCTCATGCCCTTGTTCACAACGGCGTTCACGGTCTGAACGATGGGCATTTCCACCTGATACTTGGCGGCAAGTTCCAGCGCAGCTGGCAGGGCGTTCATGCCCTCAACCACCATGCCCACCTCCTTCACGGCCTGCTCCGGGGTCTCACCCTTGCCGATGAGGATGCCAGCCCGGTTATTACGGCTGTGCATACTGGTGGCGGTCACGATCAGGTCACCGATGCCGGCCAGACCGGCAAAGGTGTGGACATTGCAGCCCATGGCCACGCCCAGCCGGGCAAGCTCGGCAATGCCGCGGGTGATGAGGGCGGCACGGGCATTGTCGCCATAGCCCAGGCCGGTGGAGATGCCCACGCCCAGCGCAATGACATTCTTCATGGCACCGCTGAGCTCCACGCCCTTGATGTCCTCATTGGTGTACACACGCATGACGTTGTTGGTGAACACCGTCTGCACGAATCTGGCCGCTTCCATATCCTTGCTGGCCGAAACGATGGTGGTGGGCAGGTCGATTGCCACCTCCTCGGCGTGGGTGGGGCCGCTCAGGGCCACCAGACGCACCCCCTTGGGGCCGCCCTCTTTGCCCAGCTCATCGGCCAGGATCTCCGTCATGGTGAACAGGGTATCCTTTTCAATGCCCTTGGCAACGTCCACAATGATCTGACCGTCCGGCACAAAGGGCCGGGCCTTGGCTGCGGTGGAGCGCACGAACACCGACGGCACCGCGAACAGCAGGATCTCCTTGTCCGTGCACACCTCTTCCACGCTCTTGGTGAACTTCATCTCTGCCGGAATGGTCATGCCGGGCAGATTGGGGTGGACCCGGGTGGTGGAAAGGTTGTCGATCTCCTGTTCCAGCGCCGACCACACAGTCACGTCATTGCCGCTCACCGTCAGCATCCGCGCCAGAGCCATGCCCCAGGTGCCTGCACCCAGAATACCAATTTTATGCTTCATTGTGTTTTGTCCTCCGTATGCGCCGGGCTGCTTGTGTGCCCGGCCTGTTCCCCGCGCTTCCTGCACGGGGCCTGTCTGATTCCATTTTACACGAAACATCGTACCGCGTCAACTCCTTGCCAGTCTGCACAAAGTTAACCTGTGTTTTCTTTTGTTTTTGGCCAGAGTGAAGGATTTTCGCCAATAGATTGCACTTGTCTTCATTTCATGCTATAGTATTTTGGTAGGAATTGTAGGATATGGTCTTGACCTGAACCATAGTTTAAGGTGTATCCTAAAGATATTCCACCGTTTTTTTGTCAATAAGGAAGAAAAACATGTTTGAAGCACTTCTTGCCAACCGCACGGTCAGCGTGCTGTGGGAGGCCCTGCCCCGCATCCTGACGGCAGGCCTGACCATGACCATTCCCCTGACCCTGATCTCCTTCAGCCTTGCCATGGTCATTGCAGTGGCTGTTGCGCTGGTGCAGTACGCCAATGTTCCGGTGCTGCGCCAGATCGCCCGGTTCTACATCTGGGTCATCCGGGGCACGCCGCTGCTGGTGCAGCTGTTCATCATCTTTTACGGCCTGCCCAGCGTGGGCATCATGCTGAACGCCTTTCCGGCGGCGGTCATCGCCTTTGCCTTCAACGAGGGTGCCTACTGCGCCGAGACCATGCGCGGCGCGCTGGAAAGCGTGCCCCAGGGCCAGCTGGAGGCCGGTTCCTGCGTGGGCATGACCTGGGCGCAGATCATGCGCCGCATCGTGCTGCCGCAGGCCCTGCGCACCGCCGTGCCCGCCCTGTCCAACTCCCTCATCGGCATGATCAAGGACACCTCGCTGGCGTCCAACATCACGGTGGCCGAGCTGTTCATGGCCGGTCAGCGCGTGGCGGCCCGCACCTACATCTTCCTGCCCATCTACTGTGAGGTGGCGGTGGTGTACCTGCTGTTCTGCACGGTCATCACCAAACTGCAGGCTGTGCTGGAGCACCGGCTCAACGCCCGGGGCTTCCAGTAAGAAAGGAGTGTGGAACCCATGGCAATGATGGAGATCCGGAACGTCCACAAGACCTTCCGCACCTACGCAAAAGCCGGTCTGCGCCCCGGTGCACACAAGGTGGTCAGCGAGCTGCCGGTGCTGCAGGGCGTGGACCTGACCGTGGAAAAAGGCGATGTGGTGGCCATTCTGGGCCCTTCTGGCTCCGGCAAGACCACCCTGCTGCGCTGCCTGAACTTTCTGGAGACCGCCGACGCAGGCCAGCTGGTGCTGGACGGCGAGACCTTTGACCTGGCCCATGCAGGCCGGGCCGACATCGCCCGACTGCGCAAAAAGACGGCCTTTGTGTTCCAGAACTACAACCTGTTCCGGAACAAGACCGCCCTGCAGAACGTGACCGAGGGACTCATCGTGGCCCGCAGGATGCCCCGGGAGCAGGCCGACGCCATCGGCCGCCGCATGCTGGAAAAGGTGGGTCTGGCCGACCGGGCCGACTACTACCCCCGCCAGCTCTCCGGCGGACAGCAGCAGCGCGTGGCCATTGCCCGGGCGCTGGCTGCAGACCCGGAGATCATCTACTTTGACGAGCCGACTTCTGCCCTCGACCCGGAACTGACCGGCGAGGTGCTCACCGTCATGCGCCAGCTGGCCGAAGAGGGCATGACCATGCTGGTGGTCACCCACGAGATGGGCTTTGCCCGCAACGTCTCCTCCAAGACGGTATTCATGGAGAACGGCGTGGTGGTGGAGCAGGCCCCTTCCCACGAATTCTTTGCCCACCCCCGCGAGGAGCGGACCCGGGAGTTCCTGCGGAAGATCGAGCACACAGCATAATGGATGGACGGCGGGGAGTTTCCTAAGCAAATGTTCCGCTGGGGTGGGACCCTGTTGCCGCAGGCAATAGGGCGGGCGATGGAATGGCCCGAAGCATTTGCGTGGAAAGCTCCCCGTCGTCCTCTTAATACAGCTTTTTCTATGAAAGGACTTAACTATGAAGCGCAGAACTTTTATTTCGATGATGAGTGTCATGGCCGCCGCCGGCGTTCTGACCCTGTCCGGCTGCTCCAACAGCAGCACCTCCACCGCCGCAAGCTCCGGTGCATCCTCTGCTGCCGGTTCCGCTGCTGACCAGCTGGCTGCCATTCAGGCCAGTGGCAAGCTGATCGTGGCACTGGAGGGCGCATGGCAGCCCTGGAGCTACCATGACGAGAGCGACACTCTGGTGGGCTATGATGTGGAGGTCTCCCGCGCCATTGCCGAAAAGCTGGGCGTGGAGCCGGAGTATGTGGAGAGCGATTGGGACAGCCTGTTCGCCGGTCTGGACGCTGGACGCTTTGACATGGTCTGCAACGGCGTGGAGGTCACCGACGAGCGCGCCCTGACTTATGATTTCACCACTCCCTACGGTTACATCCACACCGCTCTGGCCGTCCGCAAGGACAACGACGAGATCAAGACCTTTGAGGACCTGAAGGGCAAGACCACTGCCAACAGCCTGGCTTCCACCTACATGGAGCTGGCCGAGAGCTACGGTGCTACCGTGCAGGGCATCGACACCCTGGAGGAAACCATCCAGCTGCTGGCTGCCGGACGCATTGATGCCACCTTGAATGCGGATGTCTCCTTCTACGATTACCTGAACGTCCATCCGGATGCCGACTTCAAGATCGTGGCCCAGACTGAGGATGCCTCCCACGTTGCCATCCCCCTGCGCAAGGGCGACAACAGCGCCACCCTGCTGGAAGCCGTCAACAACGCCATCGACGAACTGCGCGCCGACGGCACCCTGAAGGAGCTGAGCGAGAAGTACTTCGGTCAGGATATCTCCTCCGAGAATTGATCTTTCCCTGAATACGCCAGGAGGGCGGCTGCCGATGCAGCCGCCCTCCTTTTGTTATGCGTGAAAATAATCATAGATGGTCTGTGCCAGCTGGGGGCCCACACCGGGGGTATTTTCCAGCTGGTCGGGGGTGGCCTCCCGCACAGCACCCACGCTCTTGAACTGTGTCATCAGGGCCTTGGCCGTTTTGGGGCCCACGCCGGGCACCTCTGTCAGGGTGGAGGAATAGCTCTTCTTCCGCATCTGCTGCTTGCGGTAGGCATTGGCAAAGCGGTGGGTCTCGTCCTGGATGGCCGTGATAAAGGTGAAAGTCCCCCGGTTCATATTGATGGCGATCTCCCGGCCCTCACTGTCCACGATGGCGCGGGTGCGGTGATGGTCATCCTTGACCATGCCGTAAAGGGGCACATCGGCCAGCGAAGTGCCTGCCAGTGCCGCCTTGGCCGCGCTGACCTGTCCCCGGCCGCCATCCATCAGCAGCAGATCCGGCTTCTGCCCGAAATAATTATCGCTGCCCTGCCCCTGTGCGGCCAGCGCGGCGTATTTCTCATACTCTGCCGCCCGCCGGGACACCGTCTCGGCCAGCGAAGCGTAGTCGTCCGTCCCCAGCACGGTCTTCATCCGGAACTTCCGATACCCGGCTTTGTAGGGCTTGCCATCCCGGAAGGTGACCATGCCGCAGACGCTGGTGCCATCGCCCCAGTTGGAGATATCGTAGCTCTCAATGGTGCGCGGCGGCTTGGAAAGCCCCAGCACCTGCGCCATCTCATCCAGCAGCTTTTCCTCACGGGCGTAGCGGCCGCTCTCCCGGGCCAGCCGTTCCACCGCGTTGGTGTGGGCCATCTCCACCAGATGGGCCTTATCGCCCCGCTGGGGTACATAGAGCTGTACCTCACTGCCCCGCTTTTCGTTCAGGGCCTGCTGCAGCACTTCGCTGTCCGGCGGCAGCTCGTCCACGGCAATGATCTTTGGGATCTGCTCATCGTCCAGATAATACCGGGGCAGAAACTCCTCCCGCACGGCGGCAATATCTGCCGTATCGTGGAAAAGGAACTCCCGCTTATCGGTCAGCCGCCCCTCCCGGAAGCGCAGGACTGCCGCGCAGACACTGCTGGGGGTACCGGCCAGCGCCACCACATCCATCTCCACCTCCGGGTCCACCACGACCTTCTGGCCCGCTGTCACCTTGGTGATGGCGTTGATCTGGTCCCGGAGGAGGGCCGCTGACTCAAATTCCAGCCGGTCAGAGGCTTCCAGCATCCGCTCGTTCAGGGTCTTGAGAATGTCCTTTTTGCCGTACCGGATCAGATGCACCGCGTTTTTCACGGCCTGATTGTAGTTCTCGCAGCTGATCTTGCCGCTGCACACGGCCATGCACTTGCCGATATGGGCATTCAGGCAGGGCCGCCCCTTGCCGATATCCTGGGGGAACCGCTTGCTGCACCGGGGCAGCAAAAAGGCATCCAGCGCGGTCTCGGCCATCTGCCGGGCCGCAAAGGACGAGGTATAAGGGCCGATGTATTCAGCATCGTCCTCCTCCTTTTGCAGCACGAAGGAAAGGCGGGGCCAGGCTTCCCGGGTCACCTTGATATAACTGTAACCCTTGTCATCCTTCAGCAGGATATTGTACTTGGGAGTGTGCGCCTTGATCTGGCTGGCTTCCAGCACCAGCGCCTCGAACTCGCTCTGGCAGACGATAACATCAAATGCATAGGCGTGGGCGATCATCTGGCTGACCTTGTTGTCGTGGGGCACCCCCTCGCGGAAATACTGGCTCACCCGGATGCGCAAGCGCTTGGCCTTGCCGATATAGATGATGGTATCGCTTTTGTCCCGGATGATATACACACCGGGCAAAAGCGGCAGCATACAGGCTTTCTGATACAGTTCTGCTTTGGTCATGGCAGCTCCTTGGTAAAACAAAAAGCGGCAGGAAACATCCCGCCGCCTCAAAAATCAAAGGCTCGAATTACTCTGCAAAGCCAGACTCGACCAGCTTGATCAGGCCGTCAACAGCAGCCTGCTCGTCTGCGCCGTCAGCGATGATGCGGATGGTGGTGCCGCCCACGATGCCCAGAGACAGAACGCCCAGCAGGCTCTTAGCGTTCACGCGGCGCTCTTCCTTCTCGACCCAGATGGAAGACTTGAACTCGTTAGCCTTCTGGATAAAGAAGGTAGCCGGACGAGCGTGCAGACCAACCTGATTTTCAACGGTAACTTCTTTGACGTACATAGTAAAACGCTCCTATCTATTATCGTTCTCGGGAATGCGATTTGTTTCTTGCCTGTTGCGTTGTACCTATTTTAGCGCAAGCCGAAACCAATGTACAGCCCCAGAACGCATTTTTGGCGGTTTTCCCAATGATGAGGGGGGTCTTTTTCGCCTTTTATACAAAGATAACAAAATTATTCCCCCAGTGTTGGCCGGGTAATACAAAAGTTTTCAACATTTTTTCGACCTTCGACGGTTTCCCGGCCCCTTCGACCCTGTTTTCAGCCCTGATAGCGCATTTCCAGCACCTGACTGGGGCGCACCACCAGCGGGTCTTTGGCCGGGTCGAATTTCTCCTTTGCGCCCACTACCTGCCAGCCCATGCGGCGGTAAAGAGCCAGTGCCCGGGTGTTGGTGTTCAGCACCGTAAGCACCGGGTGCTCATGCTCCGGCAGCTTCTTCCGGGCGAAATCCAGCATCTTCTGGCCGATGCCCCTGCCCCGGGCGCTCTCCGTCACAAAAAGGTGCTCCACCTGCCCGGTCTTGTGGTGCACGCTGACCGTGGCATCCGGCACATCCTTGGTATAGTGGAGGTAGCAGACCCAGCCTTCCTGCTTTTCCTGCTGCAGCTGGGGCAGGAACATCTCCGGGGTCAGGGCTTCCAGCGCTTCCTGCACCCAGCCCCCGGCACCAATGCTCCGGCGGCCCTCCGCAAACAGCTTTGCGGCAGCCTCCATCTGCTCGGCGGTCTTGACCAGCCGGACATTCTCGCCCCGCTTCCACTTGGGGATCTCGGTCAGGGGATGGGTCTCACACCACTGCTCGTAGAGCTCCGGGCGGCGCAGACGGGTGCGCTCCCGGCTCTGCTGCCCCCGCCAGGCATCGATCTTCTGGTGGTTGCCCTCCAGCAGGACAGGCGGCACAGCACGGCCCTCCCAGACCTCGGGCCGGGTGTACTGGGGGTACTCCAGCAGGCCGTCCCAGTAGCTCTCCTCCTCGTAGCCCTTCTGCTCGGCCAGCACGCCGGGCTTGAGCCGGAGGACGCTGTCCGCCACCACCAGGCTGGCCAGCTCGCCGCCGGTGAGGATGTAGTCACCGATGGAGATCTCCTCGTCGGCAAAGGCCTCGATGACCCGCTCGTCGATGCCCTCATAGTGGCCGCAGACGAGGGTCAGGTTGTCGTACCGGGCCAGACGGCGGGCATGCTCCTCGGTGTAGCGCTGGCCCCCTGCCGTGAGGAACACAATGTGGGGGGCGGGGCGGCCCTGCCGGGCCACCTCCTCCTGCACAGCCCGGAGGCAATCG